>Ga0101941_1000806_pt1 | contig 36770 bp, 30 predicted proteins | sample DewCreD2012metaG_3_FD_75242 | JGI IMG/M metagenome (GOLD analysis project Ga0101941, IMG submission 75242) | Hot spring sediment bacterial and archeal communities from British Columbia, Canada, to study Microbial Dark Matter (Phase II) - Dewar... ...
CATGGGCGTTCCCGCTACGGGCTGGAGCGGTACGGGCGCGCGGTGGCTGACCTGTGGGCGCTGCGGCGACGGCTGTAGGCGCGTCCGCCGTCGTGTATAATTCGCGTGATGCCCACCTTTCGCTATGTAGCGCAAACCCCCGAAGGGCGCGAGGTGCGCGGCACGGTGCAGGCGAACTCGCGCTTGGAGGCGAGCGACGCCGTGCGCAAACAAGGCTACTGGCTGCTGGAGCTGTACGCCGAGCCAGAGCCGACCACGCCGATGCGCGCCGCGCAGCAGAGCGTGTGGCAGCCCCTGTTCGGCGGCGTGCCCCTCAAGACGCTGGCGGTGTTTTTCCGCCAGTTCGCCACGATGCTGGCAGCGGGCGTGCCGATGTACCAAGCGCTGGAGACGCTGGGCAACCAGCGCGGGGGCAACGCCCGCCTGCGCCGCGTGCTGGGCGACATCCGCAACAGCATCCTCGCAGGCGAGCGACTCGCCGACGCCTTCGACAAGCACCCCGCCGTCTTCTCGCCGATTATCCGCGCCATGATTCGCGTCGGCGAGACCAGCGGCGCGCTGGAGACCATCCTGCGCCGAATCGCCGACTACCTCGAAAACGAACTGGAACTGCGCCGCCTAATCAGCCGCGTGACCTTCTATCCCAAACTCGTGCTGTTTTTCGCGATTGTGATCCCGCAACTGATTCCCGCGCTGATTACGCTGGTGGGGGCGCAGGGCGGCGCGCCTGTGGGGCAAGTGCTGACGGGCATCGGGCTGACCTTCGCGAAGATTCTGCTGGCGATTTTCGGCATCTGGGCGGTGTTTCGGCTGGCGATGCAATCGCAGGGCTTCCGCTGGAGTTGGGGGCTGTTCACGGTGAGCCTGCCGTGGATTGGCTTCACGGTGCGCCAACTCGCGCTGGCGCGGTTCGCCCGCGCGCTGAGCGCGCTATACGGCGCGGGGCTGCCCCTCTCGCAAGCCATCCGCTACGCTGCGCAAGCCACAGGCAACGAATACCTGCGCAGCCGTATCGAACCCGCAGGCTCGAAACTCGAAGCGGGACAAGGCATCGCGCAAACCTTCGCCAGCACGGGCGTCTTCCCGCCGATGGTGATGGACATGGTCGCCACAGGCGAGAACACGGGCGAACTCGGCTTCATGATGGACAAGGTCGCCGAGTATTACGAAGAGGAGGGCAAACTGCGCTCGCACCAAGCGGGCTACATTCTGGGCGTGGCAGTCTATATCGGCGTGGCGATTTATGTGGCGATGATTCTGATTCAGTTCTATTCGGGCTACTTCAGTTCAATTTTCGGCGCGGCGGGTGAACCGTAGGCGTATGCAGAACCATTACGAGGTGCTGGGGCTTTCGATGCACGCGACGCAGGAGGCGATACGGCGTCGCTATCGCGAGTTGGTGCGCCAGTATCACCCCGATGTGAACCCGTCGCCGCAGGCGAAGGAGCGGTTCCTGCGCATTCAGGAGGCGTATCAGGTGCTTTCCGACCCTGAGCGTCGGCGGCACTACGACGCGCTGTTGCGCCTACAGCTGGGCGAGCCGCCCAGCGCGCGCTACAGCCAGCCGCGCACACCCCCGCAGCGTTCCAGCCCGCCCCCGCAGGCGAGCCAGCCGAAGCCGAACCCTGCGCTCGACGAGGCGCGCCGTGCAATTTTGCAGGCGGAGCGCGCCTTCATTCAGGGTCGCCTGCAGGACGCGCTTTACTGGGCGAAGCAGGCGACGCGCCTTGCCCCGCGCCTCGCGAAAGGGCACGAGATTATCGGCGATGTGTACCGCACGCAGGGGCACTACGACGCCGCGCTGAACGCCTACACCTACGCCATTCAGTTAGACCCGAACAACGCCGACCTGCAGCGCAAGTTGGACGCGACGCTGGCGCACACGCAAGCGCGTGCGGCGTCGCCGCCGTCGCCTGTGCTGCGCCACCTGCCCGCGCTGAAGTTGCCCCCAGAGTGGAAACTCTACGCGGCGCAATCGCTGGGCTGGGGCGCGGTGCTGTTCCTGCTGACGCTGGCGTACACGGCGCCAGGCGCGCCGCTGATACTCGGCTGGAGCCTAAACCTCGTGGCGTATCTGGGGCTGGCGGGCTTTCTGACGGGCTTTCTGATGGCGGTCAGCCGCTGGGTCGCGCCGATTGGCGATGCGTTCCCGTGGCGGCGGCGCGGGGGGCAGATTTCGGCGGGCGGCGCGCTGGTCGGGCTGAGCGCGCTCTGCTTCCCGCTGGCGGTGCTGCTCTACACGCTACTTGCGCTCACGCAGGGCGGGCTGAGCCGCTCGGTGGCGCGCGCCTTCGGCGTGGGCGGCGCACTCACGCTCGGCTTCGCCCTGCTCTACCCGCACGACTGGCTCTACATCGCGCTGTTCGGGGGCAACCTGCTGTTCCTCGCGCTGATGGGCGGCTGGTACCTCGCCGATAACCTACGCCTAACGCCATAAGAGGAATGCGATGCGCAACCATAGACGCCGACGCGACCAAGACAATCCATGGAAGACGCTCATTACGCTCTTCTTCCCGCAACTGATTCAGCTGATTCATCCCGAACTCTACGCGCTGATCGACTGGCAACGCGGCTACCAGTTTCTGGATTCGGAACTGCGCAAAATCGCGCCGCGCAGCCGCACAGGGCGTCAGACGGTAGACAAACTGGTGCAAGTCTACCTGCGCGACGGCAGCGAGTACTGGATTCTGATTCACATCGAGGCGCAGTCCCATCCCGACCCCGATTTTGAGGCGCGGATGTTCACCTACTACGCGACGCTCTGGATTCTCTACCGTCGCCCCATCGTGAGTATTGCGATTTTGGCGGACAACGACCCGAACTGGCGTCCCAGCGCGTTCACGCAGTCGCTGGGCGGCTGCCGCGTGGAGTTCAACTTCTACACCGTGAAGCTGCTGGACATGGACGAGGAGCAGCTCTTGAATGACCCGAATCCCTGCGCGCTTATCTTGGCAGCGTTCCGACGCGCGATGCGGGCAGACACAGCAGAGTTCATGCTCGCCTCGCGGATAGAGCTTGTGCGCCTCGCGCTGGATCGAGGGTATACTGAAGAACAGGTTGAGAATCTCATCCGACTGCTGGAGTGGGTTATGGTACTGCCTGAAGTGTTGGAGGAGCGCTACGAGCAGTTTCTGGAAGAGGTGAAGCGCGAGCAGAACACGCCGTACCTGTCGGTACTGGAGCGCAAAGCGCTGCGCGAGGGCTGGGAGCAAGGCGTCCAAAAGGGCTTGCAAGAAGGGCACGAGAAGGGCTTGCAAGAAGGGCACGAGAAGGGCTTGCAAGAGGGACGCGCGCAGGGCTTGCAGGAAGGCTTGCAGGAAGGGATTCTCACGCTACTGCGCACACTCTACGGCGCAGTGCCTGCGGAGGTGGAAGCACAACTGCGCGCGATTCGCGATGTAGCGACCCTGAACGCCCTTTACCCGCTTGCGGTCTCGGCAGGCAGCCTCGAAAACTTCGCCCAGCAGCTCGCGCAGCAGCAGGGCGACTGACCAGGCGTAAAGGCTTGCAATTGCCCCTGCACCGTGGGGTATACTAACGACGGCTGGCCCCATGGTCTAGTGGTCTAGGACGCCTGGTTTTCAGCCAGGAGGACGGGGGTTCGAATCCCCCTGGGGTCACCACTTTTTTATTTCGTACCCCGCACTGTTTTGTCCAGCCACTTGCGGATGATTTCCAGCGCGTCGGGGTTGAAGGTCTCCTCGATCTCGGCGTACTCGGTGATGAGTCCCGTCTTCGCCTTCTGGAAGAGGTGGTTGAGGTTGGGCAGGCGGCGGATGGTAATTTGCTTGTTGCCTCCCTCGCGCAGGGCGCGCTCAATCACGGGGAGGTTCTGTTCGGGATCCACCTGCAGGTCGAGTTCGCCGTTGAGGGCAAGCACAGGGCAACGCACCTTGCGCAAGTAGGGCGCGGGATCCAGCCTGATGAAAGTGCGGAACCACGGAGTCGTGTAGGTGGCGGCTTGCGCGCGGAGGGCGGTCTTCTGGTTTTCGGGCAGGCTCGCGCCCGCGCCCAGCGACTCTGCGAATGCCTCGTAAATCGCCTCCTGCGCTTTCGCGTCGTCGCGCTCGCGTTTGAGAATCTCGAACACGCGCTGCTGCAGGACGCGGTTGCGCTCAATCAGCGGCTCGGCGATGCCTGACTTGCGACTAATCAGCGCGGCTTGGCGGTACAGGATCTGCTCGCCCGACACGCCCGTGCCCGCCAGCATAATCAGGAAGGCGACTTCGCGCGGCGCTTTGGCGGCGGCAATCACGCCCACCAGCGCGCCCTCACTGTGCCCCAGCAGTCCGATTCGCTTGCGGTCAATCTCCTTGCGCTTCTGCAGGTAGCGCACGCCCGCCAGCGCGTCGTCGGCAAAATCAAGTGTGGTCGCCGTGCGCATGTCGCCGCCTGAACCGCCCACCCCGCGATCGTCCATGCGCAGCGTCGCATAGCCTGCGCGGGTCAGGTAGTCCGCCAGCACCAGGAACGGCTTGTGCCCGAAAATCTCTTGGTCGCGGTTCTGCGCCCCTGACCCCGTGAAAAACACGATTGCGGGGAACGGCGGCTTGCCGTCGGGCAGGGTCAGCGTGCCCGCCAGTTCGAACCGCCCCTTCAGGTTCGGGACGCGCACCTCTTCCGTGCGGTAGGGGAAGGGCGGCTTCGGCTCTTGCGGGCGTTTGGGGGCAGGCGGCTCGCCGCGCGTCAGCGTCAGCGGCAGCTCCTGCCCGCCCTGCTTCCATGTGCCCGTGAGTTGCTTGCCGTCTTCCGACAGCGCGCCCACGAACTCGCCCTGCACGGCATCGGAACGGATGCGAATCGTGTTCCCCTCCACCGTGATTGCGCTGATAGGGATGCCCGTTGCGGCTTGGTCGGGGCTGTCGATGGTGCCGCGCAGTTGCCCGTCGGCGTCGCGCTGCAGGCGGAACACAAGCCGTAGCCGCTGTACGCCTGCCTGTAGCGCGCCCCACCAGACGCCCTCGAAGCCCTGTTGCCGTCTCATTCTTCGCCTCCCGTCCAGTAGTTGGGTGGCTCGCGCGTGATAGAAACGCTATGCGGGTGGCTCTCGCGCAGCCCTGAGTTGGTGATGCGAATGAAGCGCGCCTTCTCGCGCAGTTCCTGCAGGTTCCGCGCGCCGACATAGCCCATGCCCGACCGCAGCCCGCCCACCAGTTGGTGAACCGTCTCCGACAGGGGTCCGCGATAGGGCACGCGCCCCTCGACGCCTTCGGGCACGATTTTGCGCGGATCGGTCTGGTAGTAGCGGTCGCTGGAACCCTGACGCATCGCGGCGACCGACCCCATGCCGCGATAGACCTTGTAGGCGCGGTTGCGGAAGATTTCGATCTCGCCAGGCGATTCCTCGCAGCCTGCCAACAGGTTGCCCAGCATCACGGCGCTTGCGCCCGCCGCCAATGCCTTCACGATGTCGCCCGAATAACGGATGCCGCCGTCGGCGATAATCGGCAGATTCCACTTCTGCGCTTCGGCGGCGCACTCCATGACGGCGTACAGTTGGGGCACGCCGACACCCGCTACGACGCGCGTTGTGCAGATAGACCCTGCGCCCAGCCCGACGCGAATCGCGTCTGCGCCCGCCTCCGCCAGCGCACGCACGCCCTCGCGCGTGGCGACATTGCCCGCAATCACCAGCAGGTCGGGCAGCGCACGCTTGATCATCCGCACGGCGTTCAGCACCCCCTGCGAGTGCCCATGCGCCGAGTCGATGACGACGAAGTCCACGCCCGCATCCGCCAGCGCACGCGCCCGCTCCACAGGCGCACGCATCGGTCCCACCGACGCGCCGACCACCAGACGCCCGCGCTCGTCTTTGGTGGCGTTCGGGTGCTGCCGAATCTTCAGCAGGTCTTTGATGGTGATTAGCCCGCGTAGTTTGCCGCGCTCGTCCACGATCGGTAGTTTCTCAATCTTGTGCTTCTGCAGGATCTTCTCCGCCTCTTCAAGGCTCGTGCCCACAGGCGCGGTAATCAGGTTCTCGCTGGTCATCACCTCGTGGATGGGGCGGTCGAAGTTGGTCTCGAATCGGATGTCGCGGTTGGTCAGGATGCCCACCAGGTAGCCCTCTTCGTCGGTGATGGGCACGCCTGAGATATGGTAGCGCTCCATCAGTTCCAGTGCGTCGCGCACAGTATGGTTCGGCGAGAGGTAAATCGGATCCCAGATGACGCCGTGTTCGCTGCGCTTGACGCGATCCACCTCCAACGCCTGCTTTTCGATGGGCATGTTGCGGTGGATGACGCCGACGCCCCCCTCCCGCGCCAGCGCAATCGCCATGCGCGACTCGGTCACGGTGTCCATCGGCGAACTCACGATAGGGATGCGCAGCCGAATGTTCCCCACCAGCGTTGTGCTGACATCGACTTGGTCGGGCAGCACCTCGGAGTGGTTGGGCAGCAGCAGCACATCGTCGAAACTCAGCGCTTCGGTCAGCACCTGCATCCAGAACGCCTCCTGTGGCGTTCAATTGTACCTGATTAGCGTGCGCCGAAACTGAACAGCACCTGCAGCAGGTCGGCGTCGTCTACCGTACCGTCGCCGTTGATGTCGGCGGGGTGGTTGCATCGCTGCACGCCGAAGGCGAACAGCACCTGCAGTAGGTCGGCGTCGTCCACGATGCCGTCGCAGTTCACATCGGCGGGGTGGTAGTCGCTAAGGATGTGCAGGTAGTCGAAGGTTGCGACGGGCGCGGGGCTGCCTCCGCCGCCGCCCAAGTCCACATACAGCCCGATTTGCCCGCCCGATTGCGCCACCGCCTGCAACACGGGGAAATCGCTCAGCGGGCGCGGCGACCCGGTGAACTCGCGCCAGTGCGTGCCGTCCTCGCGGTCGTAGAAGACGCGCACGCGCCCCGTGTCGGGCTCATAGCGCACCATCAGGCGCACGGTATCGCCCGCGCTGGGGCTCCACACCGCACCGCTCAGCCCCGCCCAGCCGTAGACGCCTGCCTGCTCGTGCCCGCCGCTGACCGACAGCGCGTAGTTCTGGTCGGGCAGGTACACCAAGTGTAGGTTAAAGTAGTTGTCGGCGTCGCGGAAGGCAACCAGCCCCGCCTGAATGTAGCCGCCCAAAGCGCCGCCCCGCGTCAGGCGCACGCGCGTCTCCAGCACCCACGCCCCGCGCAGCGCAGGCACGGACACGCTCGGCAGGTTGCGGATGCTGTTGACGCCTTGATACAGCGTCCCTGCCTGCGCCGTGATTTGCAGATGCTCGGCGGTGAAGCCCACCCGCGCGGGGTCGTGCGTGTTCGCAGGCGCGTTTCTGGGCACGCCCCAACTCCAGCCGTGCTGGGAGTCGAACCCGCCGAAGAAGTCGTCCATCAGCGGCTGGGCGTGAGTTGCCACTGTTACCGACGCCAACAGTAGGCTCACAACTGTTCTCATAGGCTGCCTTCAGGGCTACCAATCACAGAGATACGATTTATGGTTGCCCCCCTCCTTTAGGTTCCCCCCGCTTCGCGAGGGGAACCGCGCAGTGCGCCTGTTCGGTTCCCCCTGCGGGCAGGGGGAACCTTAAGGAGGGGGTTCTGAAAATTCTGCTCGCACGCCCCGCGTTTGCGCATACGCACTCGCCGGACTGTAGACCGCGCGCCGCGTTTGCGCATACGCGCTCGCCGGACTGCAGTATACAGACGCAGTTGCTGTCCCTGTGGCTTGCATGGCGTGCGCCTTTTCACAGCGGCTGGAACTCGAATCGGCTAATGATGACCTCTACCTCGCGTCCGTTGGTGGGCGGCTCGCCGTTCAGCAGCCACAGGTTCATGCGCGGGTTCTCGTCGCCGGGCGGGGGCACGAAACTGCCCGTGTAAGTCCACTCGGCGACGATGGCGCTCGCGCTGGATGGCTGCGGGCGATGCCCCCGCACACTGCGAAAATACAGCCGCCCTGGCTCCCAGCGGAACCAGTGTACCGATTGGCGCACGCCCGCAATCCACTGGAAGGTGTGCTGTGGGTAGCCCTGATCGTGCGGGCGGATGGTGTAGTAGCCGTTGGGTCCCGTAGCGCCTTGGAACCGCGCGAACTCGATGTCGATTTCGCGGTAGCCGAAGTCGCGCGTGTCGCTCCAAGTGAACAGCCCCAGCACCACCTTCGGGTCAAGCGCATGCACCTCGCTGTCGAGGTAGAAGCGGTAGGTTCCATAGCCCAGCGAACGGGTGCAGATGACCTCGGCGCACTCCCAACGGCTGCCTGTGTGCGTGATTTTCAGGTGCAGTCGCCCGCGCGGGTCGAGCCACACACTGCAGTCAGCGTCCGAGAAGTAGTTCGGTCCCGGACCGACTGGTGTTGTGTGGCGTTTGACCCGCCAAGTGTAGCCCGAAAACTGGATACTGCGTGTGTATTGCATCATCTTCACCGGATGTTCGGGTTGTTCTCGTCGGGGTTATCGCCGCCGAGTTGCCAGTGCCACGGGATTCGGATTGCGCCGCGACGCATGGCTTTCACATGCCCGTCCGCCCAGACCAGCACAGCGACCTTGCCCCCGTGGCGGTAGCGCACTTGGAACGCGGCGTTCAGGTTCGCGCCCAGCCCGTTGAAGTCGCGGTCGATGCGATCCCACTCGGCGTCGGTGCGCGCGGGTTGCCCGCCCCAGCCGTTGATGAGCCCAGGCGTCCACCAATACAGTGCGCCGCAGTTGCCCGCCCACTCTTGGTTCTGTGTGCCGTCGCCGTACACGATGGTCTCGGCGGGGTGCGTCAACATCGCCAGAGATGCGGGCGTGCACGGGTTCAGGTTGTTGGAACACTGCCAGCGCACATTGTTCGCGCTCTGCATGACGCCGCTGCCGCCGATGCGCTCGCTCATGCTGTACGCCAGCGCGTTGCGGTAGGTCGCCGACGGGCAACTGCGCACCTGCGGGGCGGGGCGTTGCGGATTCGCGCCGTCGGCGTAGGTCTCAAACTTGCCCTCGCCCATGTACGGCGAAATCAGGAAGTGCCAAATGATCTCGCGCCCCAGCGTGCTGAAGGCGTTCAGGTAGCCAATCGGGAAGGTCTCGTCGTAGTCCTGAAGGTACATATTCGTCGCCAGTCCGACCTGCCGCGCGTTGGAGGCGCACTGGGTCTGCCGCGCCTTCTCACGCGCCTGCGCAAACACAGGGAACAGAATCGCCGCCAAAATCGCGATAATCGCGATAACGACCAAGAGTTCAATCAGTGTGAAGCCATTGCGTCTCATAGTTGACCTCCGAAGTGTTGCCCCCTCCTAACCTCCCCCGTGTACGGGGGAGGTACTCCCTCCCCGCGTGCGGGGAGGGTTGGGGTGGGGGCGCAGTGTTTACTCTACACATAGGCGCCCATTAGCCTCCAGCGCCGAAGTTGAACAGCACCGCCAGCAGATCTGCGTCGTCCACAGTGCCGTCAAGGTTCACATCCTCGTCCAAGCAGTCGCCTGTCGCGCCGAAGTTGAACAGCACCGCCAGCAGGTCAGCGTCATCGACGATGCCGTTGGCGTCCACATCGCCCGTCGGCAGCAGGGGCAGGTTCGTCTCGAAGTAGTCGAACTCGAACGGCTGCGCCAGCCCGCAACCGCAGGCGTTGTCCGTGTAGACGCCAATCCGCGCGCCCTGCGACAGCATGTTCATGATGTGCTGATAGAAGGGGCTGTCAGGGTAGTAGCGTCCGCCGTTGAAGCCGTCGTACTCGATCCAGCCGTTCGTGCCCGAATGGCGAAACTTAACGACGATGTGCGGGTCTTCGCCATGAACGCGCTCGATGCGCACGCCCATCCAGTTGGCGTCGGGCGACCAGGTGTTCGTCACGCGCTCGCCCCACGCGAAGTTGTCGTCTTGCTCCGAGTTGGTGGAGCCGTTCACGGTCTCGGTCTGCCCCGTCGCATCGCGGGTAATCAGCACTTGGAAGTAGTTCTTCGCGCCCGTCGTGATGACAATGCCCGCCTGCGTGTAAAACACGACGGGCACGGTGCTCCAGTCGGTGCGGAAGACGGTCTCGATGTACCACTCTTCGGGGATGTTGCCGCTCACGCGCAGGGTGGGCACATTTTTGTGTCCGTTGAACTGCTGGAACATCCCGCCGTCGCGCGTGGTGATCGTCATCGAACCACTGCCAAACGAGACGGCGTTATCGAACAGGGTGCAGAACGGGTCGTTGTCGGGGAGTTTCCAACTCCACTGCAGGCTGAAGCCGCCGTTGAACTCATCGCGTGTCTGCACATACGCTGTGCCAAGCAGCGTAATCGCTGCGAGTAGGGAAACGAGTGTTCGCTTCATAGTCTTGAACCTCCTTCGGTTGAGTATGTCGGTTGCGGAGTCGTTGCGGATGCGAGGGCGTAGCCCATCGCCACGCTCTGGCGCACGACCAGTACGCCGTTGATGAGGGTGCGTTGCGGGTGCGCGTCGCCCGTTTCGATTTGGTGCAGCAGGCGCTGCGCGGCGAGGTAGCCGACTTGGTAGCGGTCGTGGTGGACGGTCGTGAGGGGGATGCCCATGCGCTGCGCCCACACGGAGTCGTCGAAGCCCGCGACGGAGATACGGTCGGGCACGGCAATTTCGAGCGTGCGGCAGTGCTGCAGAAAGCCCATCGCCATGTCATCGTTCGCTGCCAGCACGACCGTCGGCAACTCAGATTGGCGCAGCAGTTGCTCGGCTGCGCGCACGCCCGATTCGGGGCTGTAGTCGCCCTGCAGCACCCACTCTTTGCGAACGGGGAGATTGTAGCGCGCCATCGTGCGACGGAAGGCGCGCTCGCGCTGGTGCGCGCTCCAGTGCAGCGGGTGTCCCTTGATGAACCCAATCGCGCGATGCCCCTGCTGAATGACCCACTCGGTTAGCGTTGCCATCGCTGCCTCGTTGTCGATGTCGATGCAGGAGACGCCGTACTCATCGGGCAGTGTGCTGCCCACAGCGACGACAGGCAAGCGCGAGTAGCAGCGCCACTCCAGCAGCGGCGACCCCATCACAGGCGCAATCAGCACCGCGCCATCGATGGAACCGTTGTCGATGCGTCGCCACACGGCGGCGGGGTCGTTCGTGCGAGGGGTAATTAGGCGGATGTCGTAGTCGCGCGGCTCCAGAAACGCCAAGATGCCGTCCAGCACATCGTGCGCATACAGGTTGTGCGTCAGGCGCGCGTGTTGGGGGTCTAACACCACGCCGATGGTCGCAGTGCGTCGCCGCGCCAGACTCCGCGCGACTGAGTTCGGACGGTAACCCAACTCGTGCGCCGCGCGCAGCACCTGTTCCACCATATCCTCGCGATACAGGTGGCTGCGCCCTTGCAGGATGTTCGAGACGGTTGTTATCGAGCAGCCTGCCCGCGCTGCCACATCGCGTAGCGTCGGTTTGCCTCGCATCGTGATGACTCCATTGCCTGCTATGGAAACGCTTCTAAAAAGCGTCCCTGCGCAAGTTCAGATTGCCTCCGTTGGTTATGGAAGCGTTTCCACGCGAGTCTATTATAGCACACAATTCGCGCGGGTGTCAAGGGGTGAAAGCAGGAATCCCTCCCCCTGCACCGAATCTTGCACTCGAAGGAGATCAGCGATGGAACCCATTACACGACGCGTGTTTTTGGAGCGGTCGGGGCGGGCGATGCTGGGCGCAGCGGCGGGGCTGACCGTGCTGCGCGCATGGAGCCACAGCCCCAACGACACAATCGGCGTGGCAATCGTCGGGCTGAACGGGCAGGGCAAGACGCACCTGCGCAACTTCTCGGAGATCGAAGGCGTGCGCATCGTCGCCCTGTGCGATGTGGACGAGCGCGTGCTGCAACAAACAGGTGCGATGGTCGAGCAGCGCACGGGCGCGCGTCCCAAACTCTACACCGACCTGCGCCAACTGCTGGAAGACAAGGAGGTTGACGCCGTCTCCACCGCCACGCCGAACCACTGGCACGCGCTGCTGACCATCTGGGCGTGTCAAGCAGGCAAGGATGTGTATGTCGAGAAGCCCGCCTGCTGGAGCTTCGAGGAGGGCGAGGCGATGGTTCAGGCGGCGCGCAAGTATAACCGCATCGTGCAGGTGGGGCACCAGCTGCGCTCCGACCCCGTGACGCGCCTTGCGGTGCAACGCGCATGGGCAGGCGAAATCGGCAAAGTCTACATGGCGCGCGGGCTGTGCTACAAGCCGCGCGGTCCCATCGGCGTCCAACAAGACACCGACCCGCCCCCGTGGCTGAACTGGGAACTGTGGCAGGGACCCGCAACCCGTCGCCCGTTCAACCCGAACTATGTGCATTACAACTGGCACTGGTTCTGGAACTACGGCAACGGCGACATCGGCAATCAGGGCGTGCATCAGGTGGATGTGGCGCGCTGGTTTTTGAACAAGCGCTACCCTGTTAAGGTGCATTCGGTCGGCGGGCGCTACGGCTACGACGATCAGGGCGAGACGCCCAACACGCAGGTCGCCACCCTCGAGTACGAAGACGGCACGCTGCTCGTCTTTGAAGTGCGTGGGCTGTTCACCAACGACGAGCAGGGCGCGAAAATCGGCAACTTGGTGTATGGCGCGCTGGGCTACATGTCGTCGGGCGACGGCTACCAACCGCGCCGCAGCCCGCAGGAGGCGCTGCCTGAGCGCGAGAACCCACAACGCCCCGAACTCGGCGGCACAGGCGAGCCGAACCACTACCGCAACTTCATTCAGGCGATGCGCTCCCGCCGCGTTAGCGACCTGCACTGCGATGTCGAAGAGGGCGTCATCTCGGCGCAGTTGGTGCATCTGGCGAACATCGCGTATCGGCTGGGACGCGCGCTGCGGTTTGACCCCGTGCGCAAGCAGTTCGTCGGCGACCGCGAGGCGAACGCCATGCTGCGCCGCCAGAACCAACCCAAAGGCTTCGAGATCCCCAAGCGAGTCTGACGCCCTGCAGGAACCGCGCGCCCTGCGGCGAACCGAATCGCGCTATGCGAATCGCGTTTGTCGTGGGGCTACTGTGCTGGGCGGCGGCGTGGAGCCAGTCGCCGATTTCGCGGGCGGACTTGGCGGTGCGCCTGATCGAGACCGAGGCGTGCTGGGAGGCGCATCGCGAGTCGACAGAGGCGCGCCTACGCGCCACGCGCCCGCTCTCGGAGGGGCTGACCGCCTTCTTTTCGGGCAGGTTCGACGCGCTGGCACGCAACCTAACGCAGGCGTGCGCCGCGCTGCGCTCTGACGCTCCGCCGACGCCCGAAATGCTGTACGCAGGCGCGCTCGGCGTGCGCATGCCCCATGCGGTGGATAAGGATGCCCTTGAGCGCGGCGAGGTCGTGCTGCGCGGGCAACTGTTTGCGTACTACGCCGCCGAGAAGCCCGCTACGCCCCTGCAGCTGCGCTGGCGCATTATGCCTCGCGGCGAGACGCGCACGATTGGCGAAGGCACACTGGACGCGCCCGAACCAGGCAGCGCGATGACCCTGCTGACCCGCGCGCCTGAAGGCGATTACGAAGCGCACTTCGAACTCCGTCAGGGCGAGCAGACACTGCGCCAGTGGCGGCAGACCTTCAGCGTCATCGCGCAACTGCAGGCGCGGCTGGAGGCACTCGAACGCGCCGCCGATTCGCACGACGACGCCGAGCCAATCGAACGGATGACCGTGCTGAACGCGCGGGAGGTGCTGCACAACGCGCTCAAAGGCGACCGCCCCGAAACCTTCTATCCGCTGCTGCGCCTGCTGCAACTGGCGGAGCAGATCGCGGCAGGCTGGGAGGCGGGCGCATCGGGCTGGCGCGCCGCGCCTGGCGACTACTGGATGGCAACGCTACACCGCGAGCGCAAGGTCGCCTTCCGCCTGTATGTGCCCAAGCAGTTCCAGCCGAACCGCCCGATTCCGTTGGTGGTCGCGCTGCACGGCGCGGGCGGCAACGAGCATCTGTTCTTCGAGGGCTACGGGCTGGGCATCGTGCTGAAGGAGGCGGAAAAACGCGGCTGGGCGGTGATTGCCCCGCGCGCCGAGATGGGGCTGGCGCACATCGGCGGCGCGCTCGAAGCCGCGCAGAAGCTACTGCCGATTGACCCCGCGCGCGTCTACCTGATGGGGCACTCGATGGGCGGGGCGCACAGCTTCGCCGCAATCGCGCAGTTCCCCGACCGATTCCGCGCCGTCGCCATCTTCGCAGGCGCGGGACAGCCCGCCCAAGTGCCCGCCGACCTGCCGATTCTGATGACCGTCGGCGAGCAGGAGATTAGTATGCTCAAGACCAACATCGAGAACGCCTACCGCCGTCTGCAGGGGCTGAACCTCAAGACGCTGGACTACAAAAAGTACGACGGCTGCGACCACCTGATGATTGTGCGCGAGGCAATGCCCGACGCCTTCGCGTTTTTTGACCGCGCGCCCGCCCGAACAGCGACACTTTCGAAGCCCTGAACCGTCGGGTAGACTCAGAGCGGGGAGTGCCTATGTCCAAACGACCGTCGATACAGCAGGAGTATCAGCGCCAACTCATGCTGCGCTGGATCACGACCGTCACGCAGTGGCTGATGAGCGCGGGCGCAATCCTGTTCGTGCTGGGATTGGTGTACCTGCTGTACGCTGTGCTGTTCGCTAATCTTGACGGGCAGAGTTTCACGGCGCAAGACCAGGCGCGCATTCGCGACAACTTGGGTCTGGCGGGCAACGCGCTGCTGCTGGGCGCGGGCTTCATCGTGATTGGGCTGGCGTGGAACTACTTGGAAGAGCCGCTGGTCGGGGTCGTTTTGCTGATTGCTGCCGCGCTGTTTTATTGGGGGCTGCCGCTGCTGATTGGGCAGGTCAGCACGCTGCCGAACCCGAACACGCTGGGCGACTTTGCGCTCACGCGCATCCGTAACGCCGCGTGGGTGCTGTTCCCGCCAGGGCTGGTGCTGACGGTGTTTGTGAGCCTGTCGCACGCGATCAAACGGCTCCGCTACGGCGCGGGGATGGATCAGACGCTCAAACTCGGCGCGGAAGTCAGCAAGCAGCAGGTTCCGCAACGGTTTCTGGGCAAGTGCTGGCAGCTGCCCTACTGCCGCGACTATGTGCGCGAGCGGTGCCCGATTTATCACGCGCGGCGCACCTGCTGGCGCGAGGGCGTCGGCTGCATGTGCGAGGAGAAAAACATCGCGCTCGCGCTCAAGGATGTGCGCGTCAGCGACGACCCCGAAAAGAACGCCAAATATATCCCGCACAACACGACGCTCACCAAGTGGGAGCTCAAACAACGCTGCAACGAGTGCGTGATCTACAACGAGCATCAGCGACAAAAGTACCAGCTCTTTGCGCCGCTGACGGTCGGCGCAGTGATTGGGGTCGCCTACTTCTTCCGCGCGCCGTTGCAGGCGCAGGTGCTGAACCTGCTGGGCGTGATCGACTCGCTGCTGGCGCGGTTCACGCTGATGCCCAGCGAGGCGCGCGAGGGCGTGCTGAAGGCTGCCGCGCAGACCAGCGAGGCTGCCGCGCTGGTGCTCTATATCGCGCTGGTGATTGTCGTGCTGAGCTACGCGCTACGCACAGTAGAGACGGTGGTGTTCAAATGGAAATGGTGAACGAGGCTCTGGAGCAGGTGGAGCAGTTGGCGCAACTTATGGCGCAGCACGGCGCGACGCGTGTGGAACTCAGCGACGGCGCGTGGCAGATTGCGCTGACACGGGCGCAGGGCGCGAGCGCGCCGCCCACGCCCGACGAGGCGATGCCCCCCTTGTTCGTGAGCGGCTACGCAGCGCCCGAACCTGCGCCCGACGCCGAGCCAGAGAGCCTGTGGCAGCCGCCTGCGCTGCTGGAAGTGCGCTCCGAATGCGTCGGCTACTGCACGCCCGCGCCGATTGCGGTGGGCGCGTCCGTCGAGCGCGGGCAGACGCTGGCGACCGTCGAGGTGCTGGGCATCGCCAACGAGGTGACCGCGCCGCTGCCCGCCATCTTGGAGGGCTGGGCGGTCGAATCGGGGCAGCCCGTGCAGTATGGGCAACCCATCGCCTACCTGCGCCCCCTGAGCGAGGAGTAGTGATACCAAATGCGAAAACTGAGCCTGTGTCTGCTGGGCGCGCTGACGCTGGCAACCGCCCCAGCAGGAATCGACGCTGGTGCGCCGAATCCCACGCACTCGGAGAGACCGACGATGCGTAAGGGCTACTACCGCTTTCCGACGATTTACGGCGATACGGTGGCGTTCACTTGCGAGGATGACCTGTGGACGGTTTCGGTGGACGGGGGCTACGCGCGCCGCCTGACCACCAGCCTCAGCAATGTCATCACCCCGCGCTTCTCGCCCGACGGGCGATGGATTGCCTTCGTCGCCCGCGACGAGGGGCACCCCGAAGTGTATGTGATGTCTGCCGACGGCGGCGAGCCGCGACGGCTGACCTACCAAGCGGCAACGCGCGTGCAGGTGGTCGGCTGGACGCCCGACGGGAAGTCGGTCATCTACGCCAGCACCGCCGCATGCCCTCCCCGCGAAATCTGGCTGTGGCGCGTGCCGCTGGACGGCGGACTGCCCCAACAGTACCCCTACGGACTCGCGCAGCACATCAGTTTCGGACCCAACGGCGCGGTCATCTTGGGCAGGCACACGGGCGACCCCGCGTGGTGGAAACGCTATCGTGGCGGCACAGCGGGCGTGTTCTGGATCGACCGCACGGGCGACGGCAACTTCACCCGCTTCAAGCCCACCGACGGCGACCTGACCGCGCCGATGTGGATTGGCGAGCGCATCTACTTCGTCTCCGACCACGAGGGCATCGCCAACATCTACTCCTGCCTGCCCGACGGAAGCGACCTGCGCCAGCACACCCACCACACCGAATACTATGTGCGCTATCCCAGCACGGACGGCAAGCGCATCGTCTACCACGCGGGCGCAGACCTGTATGTGCTGGACTTGGCGACGGGCGAGAATCGGATGATTCCCGTAGAGCTGCGCAGCCCGCGCACACAAGCGCAACGCAAGTTCGTCGAGACCGACAAGTACCTGCAGGAGTACGCGCTGCACCCGCAGGGGCACTCGCTGCTGCTGACCGTGCGGGGCAAGCCGTTTGTGATGGGCAACTGGGAAGGCGCGGTGATTCAGCACGGCGAGCCGCAGGGGGTGCGCTACCGCCTGAGCCAGTTCCTGCCCGACGGCGAACGGATAATCACCGTCTCCGACGCCAGCGGCGAACCCCGACTGGAACTGCACACCCCCGACGGCGTCACGCGCTACGAAACGCTGGACATCGGGCATCCCTACCAGATGGCAGTCTGCCCCACCGCCGACCGCGTTGCCGTCAGCAATCACCGCTTCGAGCTGTTCCTGTTCGATGTTGCGACGGGCGCGCTGAAACTGATTGAGCGCAGCGACAGCGCAGGGATTGCGGGCTTCGCGTGGTCGCCGTGCGGACGCTGGCTGGCGTACAGTTTTGCCCCCAACGAGCGCACACACATCATCAAGATCTACGACGCCGAAACAGGCGCAATCCACCCCATCATGCAGCCTGAGTTCCGCGATGTGTCGCCCGCGTGGGACCCCGACGGTGAGATGCTGTATTTCCTGTCCTATCGCGACTACGACCCCGTGCCCGACAACCTGCAGTACGAGCTGGCGTTCCCGATGGGCATGCGCGTGATGGCGGTCGTGCTGCGCAAGGACATCCCGAACCCGCTGCTGCCCCAGCCCCGCCCGTTTGAGGAGAAACCGAAGGAGGAGGGCAAGCAGGAATCGGGCGAGAAAAAGACCACCGTCATTGATTTCGACGACATCCACCTGCGCGTGATTACCGTGCCGTTGCCTGCGGGCATCTACGGGCAGGTCGCGGGGCTAAGCAAGCGGCGCGTGCTGGCGACGCAGTTCCCCGTTGAGGGCACGCTGGGTAAAGACTGGCTGGGCGAGGACGGCGAGGGCAAAGGCGCGCTGCTGATGTACGACTTCATCAACGCCAAGACCGAGACGCTGGCAAGCAAGGTGAACGACTTCACGCTATCGCTGGACGGCAAGACGCTGGCGTATCGGTCGGGCAAGCGGCTGCGCGTGCTGCCCGCAGGTCAGAAGCCCGACGAGAAGCACGAGAGCGCGCCCCCCTCGCGCGAGAGCGGCTGGATTGACCTCAGCCGCGTGCGCTGCGCCGTTGTGCCCACCCGCGAGTGGCAGCAGATGTACCGAGAGGCGTGGCGACTGCAACGCGAGTTTTTCTGGAGCGCGGACATGTCGGGCGTCGATTGGCAGCGCGTGTACGACCGCTACTACCCGCTGCTGGAGCGCGTCGCCACGCGCGGCGAGTTCTCCGACCTGATGTGGGAGATGCAGGGCGAGCTGGGCACTTCGCACTGCTACGAGTTCGGCGGCGACTACCGCCAGCCCCCGCAATACTCGGTCGGGCTGCTGGGCGCGGAGTTCGAGTGGGACGAGGCGACGCAGGGCTACCGCATCACGCGCATCCTCACGGGCGACCCGTGGCTGGACGACGCCGACTCGCCCCTGAACGAGCCTGGCGTGAACGCGCAGGTCGGCGAGGCGCTGCTGGCGATCAACGGGCGACGCCTCACGCGCGCCTTCACCCCAGGCGAAGCGTTGCTGCATCAAGCGGGCGCGGTCGTACAACTGACCCTGCGCAGCCCCGACGGACAGACGCGCACCGTGACCACCAAAACGCTGAGCGACGAATCGAAACTGCGCTATCGCGACTGGGTGAACCGCAACCGCGCCTATGTTCACGAGAAGACCAACGGGCAGGTCGGCTACATCCACATCCCCGATATGGGCAGCCCCGGCTTCTCGGAGTTCCACCGCGCATTTTTGCCAGAGCTGGTGCGTCCGGGGCTGATTGTGGATGTGCGGGCGAACGGCGGCGGGTATGTCTCCGCGCTGCTGCTGGAGAAGCTGGGGCGCAAGCGCATCGGCTACGATGTGCCGCGCTGGGGCAAGCCGATGCCCTATCCCTACGACTCGCCGATGGGACCGCTGGTCGCGATCACCGACGAGCGCGCGGGCTCCGACGGCGATATGTTCAGCCACGCCTTCAAACTGATGAAACTCGGCGCGCTGATTGGCAAGCGCACTTGGGGCGGCGTGATTGGCATCTCGCCGAAGTCGGTCTTTGTCGATCAGGGGCTGACCACGCAGCCAGAGTACGCCTTCTGGTTCTATGATGTCGGCTGGCGCGTGGAAAACTACGGCACGGATCCCGACATCGAGGTGGACTACGCGCCGCAGGACTACATGGCAGGGCGCGACCCGCAGCTGGATCGGGCGATTGCGGAGATCCTCAAGTTGATGGAGGCGAACCCGCCGAAGCTGCCCGACTTCGAGCCGCGCCCGAAGTTGCCGTTGCCATAAGCACAGCATCTTGGCGCGGGCAGACGCTGGCGACCGTCGAGGTGCTGGGCATCGCCAACGAAGTGGTCGCGCCGCTGCCTGCCGTCTTGGAAGGCTGGGCGGTCGAATCGGGACAGCCCGTGCAGTACAGACAACCGATCGCCTACCTACGCCCCCTGAGCGAGGAGTAGTCGGGGTATACTCGATTGCGTATGTTTATCGAACGCTTGCGCGTGACGAATTTTCGGAGCTTTCGGGAGCTGGAGTTGGAGCTGTCCCCGTTGAGCGTGTTGGTAGGGGCGAACGCTTCGGGGAAGACGAACTTTGTCCAGCTGTTTCGGTTCCTACGCGATGTGGCGAACGAAGGCTTCGAGAGCGCGATTGCCCTTCAGGGGGGCGTGGAGCTAGTGCGCAACTTGCGCTTGGGAGCGAGTGAGCCGCTGACGATTGAAATAGAAGGCGGGTTCCCTAATCGAATGACCTTTAGCCCCGCGAACATCTCTCTCCGTCGCTATCACTACAGCCTGACGATAGCGTTCACGCGCGGGCAAGGAGGCTATCGCGTCGCAGAGGAGCGATTTCGCGTATGGCTCGAAGACTCAGAGGCGCGACAGCACGAGGCAACACTCACGCGCCACGGCAACAGTATGGAAACGGAGATCCCCAGCGCGTTGTTCAGGGACACCACTCGAAGAGGCAGAAAACCCCCCTCCAGCAGACTTGAGCGCGGTCAGTCGCTCCTGCAAGCGCTATGGATACTTCCGATACCGAACCCCGAGCCTGTTTTCGCTGCGCTTGCTGAGCTGGGGCTGTCGTTGCGAACGATTGTTGCCTACGATTTCGATGTGCGTGCGATGAAGCGACCGACGCGCCTTGAAACGCGCCTACAGTTGGAAGAGAATGGCGAAAACCTTGCCACAACGCTGCGCGAACTGTTTCGTTGGGACGATAATCGACGAGTTTTCCACCTGATGCTACAGCAATTCCTACCCCAAATACAAGGCGTAAGCGTGCAAGTGGGCGCTGAGAAGAGCGTGAGCTATTCTCTTCGCGAGCAACATCTGGGGCAACGGAGGCTACCCAGCTATCGTCTCTCGGACGGCACAGTGGAGCTGATGGCGCTGATTGTCGCGCTCTACTTCACGCGAACGCACTTGCTAATCATCGAGGAGCCTGACCGTCATCTGCATCCCGCGCTTATCGGACAACTTATGCACCACCTGAAAGAGACTGTCTGGAGACGGCAGATTCTCGTGACGACCCACAACCCCGAAATGGTGCGCCATACGCCTCTGGAGAGCCTGCTTCTGGTACAGCGCGACCGTGAAGGCTTCTCGCAAATCGTGCGCCCCAGCGAGAATGCGCATGTGAAACACTTCCTGCAGCACGAACTGGGCTTGCACGAACTCTTCGTCGATAACTTGCTTGGAGTAAGGGATGATCCTCTACCTACTGGTTGAGGGGGATAGCGATAGACAATTTATTGAAAAAGCGATAGCGCCGTGCCTACCCACGCCTGTTCACATCCTTGCCTACGCTGAGTGGACGGCTACACGCCGAGAAAATCAAATACGAAGTCTGCTCTCAGGCTGCGAGAAGGGAATGATGGACTATTACGCGCTCATGGACATGGATAGTCGTCCCTGCTATACAGCGTGTCGTGAACATCTTAGGCGCCTCTTCGGAGACTTGCTGCCCCCTGAGCGGATTATCGTGACGAATCGCTCCATAGAAGCATGGTATCTCTCGGGCTACACAGGTTCACGCTACCTGAAAAAGATGCGTTTGCCAGCGCTCACAGAAGGAGTGCGAGCAAGCGAGTTTAGAGACGCTGCAACCAGCGCAGGATTAGACCCCACAACGGCTCTTGCTGAACTGCTGAGCCGATACGATCTGTCGCAAGCGCGTCAGCGCAGCCCTTCGTTGGAATACTTCTGCAGGAAACTCGGGATTTAGTCGTGGACTCGTCATCCCTGCTTACGCCTTTGCCACTGCTCACGCTCCTTGCGCACCCACGCGTCGCTATCCTGCAAGGCTTCGAGGTCTGCCCCCATGCCGAAGGCGAGAGTTGGGCAAACTCGCGAACCGACGCTTCAGACTGCAGGAACCCGCCCCGCGACGACGAAACCAGCACCCACACGCAGACACGAGGGGAACGACGATGCGCCGAAACGGTAGCAGCGCGCGGCGGCTCGCTACAGTTGCCGCGACGCTCGGCTTGGGAATGCAGATGATGGCACAAACGGCACATATTGACATCGACGCTTCCGTTGCGGGCAACCCCATAAGCCCTATTCTATACGGCATCTTCTTCGAAGAGATCAACCACGCGGGTGACGGCGGGCTGTACGCTGAACTGGTGCGCAACCGCTCGTTCGAAGACGCCGATACGCCCCAAGCGTGGACGCTGCTCGGCGACGGCGCGCGAGTCGCTATCGATACCGCCAACCCGCTGAACCCGCGCAACCCACGCAGCCTGCGCTGGGAGATCGCGGGCAGCGCGTCGCTGGTCAACGAAGGCTACTGGGGCATCGCCGTGCAGCGGGGCAAGCGGTATCGGTTCACGATGTACGCCCGATGCGACGGGCAGTTTCGCGGCGCGCTCACGGTCAGCCTGCAAAGCGCGGACGGGCAGGTGTACGCCCAGCGCACCCTGCGCGGGTTCGGTAAGGACTGGAAGCCGTTCACGGCGACGCTGACCGCCAGCGGAACCGACCCGAAGGCGCGATTGGTGCTAACCGCCAACGGCGACGGCGCGCTGTGGCTGGATATGGTCTCGCTGATGCCTGTGGATACCTTCAAGCGGCGTCCCAACGGTCTACGGGCAGACCTTGCGCAGATGCTGGTCGCGCTCAAGCCGTCGTTCGTGCGCTTTCCAGGCGGGTGCTTCGTGGAGGGCGACCGCATGCAGAACGCGCTGCGCTGGCGCGATACGCTCGGCGATGTCGCCGAACGACCCGCCCGCTGGTGCGTGTGGAACTACACCAGCACGCAAGGACTGGGACTGCACGAGTACCTGCTGATGTGCGAAGACCTCGGCGCGGAGCCGATGCTGGTGGTCAACTGCGGGATGGCGTGCCAGTACCGCAACGGCGACCACATCCCCCTCAGTGAACTGGACGTGTGGATTGAAGACGCGCTGGCAGCGATTGAGTACGCCATCGGACCCACCACCAGCAAGTGGGGCGCGCTGCGGGCAAAAAACGGGCATCCCGAACCGTTCCCGCTGCGCTTCGTGAGCATCGGCAACGAAAACTGGGGACCCCTGTACGAGGAGCGGTACGCCCGCTTCTACGACGCCATCAAAGCCCGCTACCCGCAAATCCAACTCATCGCCACTGCCCCCGTGAAGAGCCGACCCATCGACATCCTCGACGAACACTACTACTCTACGCCCGAATGGTTCATCCTGAACGCGAACCTGTACGACCGCTACGACCGCAAGGGTCCCAAGATTCTGGTGGGCGAGTACGCGGTGACGGCGAAGTGTGGCACGGGCAACCTGCGCGCGGCGATCGCCGAAGCCGCCTTTATGACGGGCATCGAGCGCAACGCCGATGTTGTAGTGATGGCGGCGTATGCCCCGCTGTTCGTGAATGTGAACGACCGCGCGTGGAACCCCGACCTGATCGGCTTCGACAGTGCGCGTTGCTACGGTACGCCGTCGTACTATGTGCAGCAACTGTTTAGCGTCTATCGGGGCACGCATGCGCTGCCGACGCGCGTGCACTCGCCGAACGCGCTGACGGACGCCGCGCGCGGTGCGGTCGGGCTGGGCGCTTGGGAAACGCAGGCGGAGTTCCGCAACCTGAAGGTCGTCTCTGCGCAGGGGGAGACGCTGTTTGCAGCGGACTTCGGGCAAGGCGCGGCGGGCTGGCGCACCATACGCGGCGCGTGGCAGGCGACGGAGGGCGGCTACCGCCAGACGGAACTCGCGCAAGACTGCCGCGCAGTGGCGGGCGACTCCAACTGGACAGACTACACAATCACGCTGCAGGCGCGCAAACTCGGCGGCGCGGAGGGGTTTCTGATCTTGTTCCGCGTGCGCGACGACGAGAACTGGTACTGGTGGAACATCGGCGGGTGGGGCAACACGCGCCACGCCGTCGAGCGAAGCATCGGCGGCAGCAAGATGCTGGCGTGCCCGCAGGTAGCAGGCAGCATCGAGACGGGACGCTGGTACGACATCCGCATCGAGGTGCAGGGCGCGCGCATCCGCTGCTTCTTGGACGGGCAACTCATCCACGACTTCGAGGACGCGCCGATGCCCGCGCTGTATGCCGTTGCCAGTCGGCGCGAGCCGTCGCGCGAGGTCATCCTAAAGGTGGTGAATGTGTCCGACCGCCCGCAGGAGACGGAGGTGCGCCTGCAGGGGGCGCGCAGGCTGGCGTCCCGCGCGACGGTGATTACCCTCACGGGCGACAGCCCCGACGCCGAGAACTCGCTGGAGCATCCGACGCGCGTCGTGCCTGTGGAGCGCACGCTGGAGGGCGTCGCGCCGTCGTTCCGCTACACCTTCCCGCCCCACTCGCTAACAGTAATGGTGTTGAAGGAGCGGTAGGCGACAATCGGCGGCAGGTACAATTCCCCGCGTGGCGCAGCCCTCGCTGGATGAGGTGTGGGTACGCGAGTTGCGTCGAGCGCTGCTGGCATGGTTCGCCGCGCACCAGCGCACGACTCCGTGGCGCAACAACCCCGACCCGTACCGCGTGTGGGTCGCGGAGGTGATGCTGCAGCAGACGCAGACGGCGACCGTTGTGCCGTACTACGAGCGATTTCTGGAGCGGTTCCCGACGGTGCAGGCGTTGGCGGACGCGCCCCTGGAGGAGGTGCTGCGCTACTGGGAGGGGCTGGGCTACTACGCGCGGGCGCGCAGTCTGCACCGCGCGGCGCAACAGATTGCCCACAACGGCGGGCAGCTCCCCGCCACTGCCGACCGCCTGCGCGAGTTGCCTGGCGTTGGCGCGTACACGGCGGGCGCGATTGCCAGCATCGCGTTCGGGCAGCCGACCCCTGTCGTGGACGGCAATGTGACGCGCGTGCTGGCGCGCCTGCTGTGGCTCAAGGGCGACCTCAAAGCGCACGCCGCGCAAAAACGGCTCTGGCAACTCGCCCAAGAGCTGGTTGACCCCCAGCAGCCGGGCGCGTTCAATCAGGCGCTCATGGAGCTGGGGTCTACGGTCTGTTTGCCGAAGCAGCCGCGTTGTGGGGCGTGCCCCGTGAGCCACCTGTGCGCGGCGTATCAACGGGGTCAGCCGACCGCTGTGCCTGAGCCGTCGCGCCGTATGGCGACGCAGGCGCGGGTGGATATCTCCGCGATAGTCCTGCGCGAGGGGCGCTACTTGCTGGCGCGCCGTACGCCCGACGGGCTGTGGGGCGGGCTGTGGGAGTTCCCGCGCGCCACACGCGACGGGCGCGAGAGCCTCGAAACCGTCGCCGAGCGCGCTGCCGCCCAACTCGGCGTGCAGGTTCAGCCCGTGCAGACCCTCGCGAGCCTCCAGCACGCCGTGACGACCGCGCGCATTCGGCTCTATGGCTACCTGTGCGCGTGGCGCGCGGGCGAGGCGCAGCCGACGGGCGCGTATGACGCCGCCGCGTGGGTCGCCCCCGACGCGCTGACGGACTACCCGCTCTCCGCCCCGCAACGCCGACTGGCGCACGCGCTTACGCAGCACGGCGGACAGATGAGCCTCCAGCAGGTATAATCCCGCGCGATGCAAGGTCGCGACCGAAAAATGTGGGGCGGGCGATTCGAAGGCAAACTCTCGCCCGAAGCGGAGGCATATTCGTTTTCGCTGCAACATGACCAGCGGCTCTGGAAGCAGGAGTTGCACGCCTGCGCCGCGCACGCCCGCATGATGGGCATCACGGGCATGCTCAGCACGCACGAGGCGAACCGCATTATTGACGCCCTGCTGGAAATCCACGACGAAATTGATGCGGAGGAGTGGCACCCCTCTGGCGCATACGAGGACATCCACACGGCGATTGAGGCGCGCCTGTACGAGAAAATCGGCGCGCTGGCGGGCAAGTTGCACACGGGACGCAGCCGCAACGACCTCGTGGCGACCGAGACGCGCATGTGGGTGCGTGAGCGCACAGGCGACCTCGCACGCGCCCTGCTGCGCCTGTGCGAGCAGCTGATGGAACTCGCCCAGCAGCACTTGGAGACGCCCATGCCAGGGCTGACCCACCAGCAGCACGCGCAGCCCGTGACGCTGGCGCAGCACCTGATGGCGCACTGCTGGGCGTTCATTCGCGACCTGTCGCGCTTGGCGCACGCGGGCGACCGCATGAATCTCTGTCCGCTCGGCGCGGGCGCGCTGTCGGGCACGAGTTTCCCGATTGACCGCGAGCTGCTCGCTGCCGAACTCGGCTTCGCCATGCCCGCGCCCAACAGCATGGACGCCGTCGCCGACCGCGACTTCGTCGCCGAGTACCTGTTCGTATGCGCCCTGCTGATGGTGCATCTGAGCCGACTCGCGCAGGAACTCATCCTCTGGAGCGCGCCCGAATACGGCTATGTCGAACTCTCCGACGAACACACCACAGGCAGCAGCATCATGCCGCAAAAGAAGAACCCCGACATCGCCGAGCTGATTCGCGGGCGTAGCGCGCTGGCGATTGGCAACCTGATGGGGATGCTCGCGCTGCTCAAGGGGCTGCCGCTGACCTACAACCGTGACCTGCAGGACGACAAGCCGCTGCTGTTCGCAACGCTGGACACGGTCATCCCATCGGTAATCCTGATGCGCCAGATGCTGGAAAAGGCGCGCTGGGACACCGAGCGCATGCGCGCCGCGCTGCAGGGCGACTTCTCGACGGCGACGGAGCTGGCGGACTATCTGGTGCGCAAGGGCGTGCCGTTCCGCGAGGCGCACGGGATTGTCGGCGGCGTCGTGCGCGAGTGCCTGCAGCAGGGCATTACGCTGGAAGACCTGACGCTGGAGATGCTGCAGCGCCATCACCCGCGTTTCGAGGCAGACGCGCTGGAGGCGATTGACCCGATGCACGCCATCCGCGCCCGCACGATTCAGGGCGGTACCGCGCCCGAAGCCGTCCAGCAGCAAATCGAGCAAGCCAAGCAGTGGCTGGGCGTTATCGAACACCAGCTGAACGAGCTGTTGAACCCGAACTGATGGCGCAGTGGTTTCGGAGCGAGGCGTGGCGGTTGCGCTGGCTGCCGTTTTTGACGGCGGCGGCGGGGCTGACGGCGGCGTTCCTGATTCAGGATGTGCCGATTGTGCGTCGGCACGCGCTGCTGCTTGCGCTCTTGGCGGGGCTGGGCTTCTTCTTGCCTGCGGTACGCCATCGGCTGCTGATCCTGTTCGCCTACGGGCTGGGGCTGTATTTTATCGTCAAGTCGGTCGCCACATGGCTGGAGTTGCCGCTGGGCGGGTTGGGCGTGGTGGAGCGCGTGCTGTGGTTCGTGTTGGGCTGGATGTGCGTCGTCAGTGCGCTGGGGATGGGGCGTCGCCCTGCGCCGGAGTGGGCGGTCGCGCTGCTAATGGTCGCGCTGGGGCTGTATTTCGCGAACTTCACCTATGTGCATTATGCGCAGAACAACTGGCTGCAGGCGATAGCGGGCGTCGGGCTGACGGGCGCGGCGCTCTGGCACGCGGCAGTCGCCTGGGCGTCCCCACCGACCGAGACGCCGACGCGAACCAGTTAGCAGAAGCTGTGCTTCATGCTCTCAGGGATTCGAGGCGCTTTCAGCACTGTGGCGCGACAGCACATCGTAGACGGCTCCACCTCGCTCGAGAACCAGCGTGAGCTGACGAGCCATCGTACCCTCAATATCGTAGTTGGCAATAAACAGCTCTTTGCCAGGACGCGCGTGCGTCTGCTTGTAGTTGTTCATTCCGTACTGAAGCGTCCAACGCAGCTGCGTGTAGTCGGCGTACCGCTCGTGGATGTAGTCGCATTCATCGTAAGTGAGCAACCATTTGTGGGGGATCTGACCGAGTATCTCTCGCAGACGCTCGTGGTCGAAGCTAAGGTGCAACTCGCCGCGCCTACCGTATAGCCGAGACTCTGCAACCGAATAGTAAGGAGGGTCAAGATAGATAAACACATTCTCCCCCGCCTGCTGAACGACGGGTGCGTAGTCCTCGCAGGTAATCTTCACGCCGCGCAAAAGATTGCCGAGTGGTCGTATGCGCTCGACGGCTGAGTGCGTAAATCGTCCGTGGAACGCTTGCTCTGAGTAGCCTCCCGAATCGACCGTGCCTGAGAAGGTGATACGATTCAGCACGAAAAACCGCACCGCGCGCTCGAACTCGTTTCCTTGCCCGTACTGCTCCAACAGGCGATAGAATAGCGTGCGCCCATCAGTCGTGTTCTGGCGCACTCTATGCACGGCATCTGCAAGGGCGTCCGCGCATTCCTGCGCAACTTTCCAAAAACAGTATAACTCGTAGTTGATGTCATTAATCCAGTAGCGTCGGTGGGGGAATTTTTGCTTGAGCGTAAGGAAAAGCGAACCGCCCCCTACCATCGGCTCGCGATACTCGTCGTAATCAGGTACAAGCGGTAGTATTTGCGCCACCGCACGCGACTTGCCACCAGGAAAGCGAAGCGGACTCTTTATCATCGCGAGCCACCTCCCACGGATGTGGTGTTTCCTCTCAAAACTGTTATCCACCGCGCAAAAGTTTACCTAAGCAGGAACTCCCCCGCCCCCCGCCGAATCTCCTATGTCGCTATGGAACGCATTCCCGAAGCGGAGTTGGCAGGGTATCTGGCACGGGCGCCGCAGTGGACGCGCGAGGGCATCGAAATCACGCGCACCTTCACCTTCCGCAACTTTCGCGAGGCGATGGGGTTTGTGGTGCAGGTCGCGCTGCTGGCGGAACGCGCCGACCACCACCCCGACATCGACATCCGCTACAAGCAGGTGACGCTGCGCCTAAGCACCCACTCGGCAGGCGGGCTGACCGAGAAGGACTTCGCACTGGCACAGCAGATCGACCAACTCGTATGATGCGCGGGATCCCGATTGTCGACACGGAGCAGATGCGGGCGTTAGACCGCGCCGCCATCGAAGAGGACGGCGTGCCGTCGCTGGTGTTGATGGAACGCGCGGGCTACGGCGTGTTCCAGCGCATCGCGGAGTGGTTCGCGCCGATTGCGGGCAAGCGTGTGGCGGTGCTGACGGGCAAGGGCAACAACGGCGGGGACGGGATGGTCGTCGCGCGGTACTTGCACGAGGCGGGCACGCAGGTGCATCTGTGGCTGGCGCACAGCCCCGACGAGTTTCGCGGCGACGCGGCGACGCAGTGGCGCATCCTGCAGGCGTATGGCGTCCCCGCGCTGCCGCTGCCCGACGCGCCCGACCCCGCGCTGTTCCGCGACGAAGACCTGCTGGTGGACGCGCTGCTGGGCATCGGCGCACGCGGTGAACTCAGCCCGCCCCTGCGTGCGACGATTGACGCCGTGAATCGGTCGGGACGCCCTGTGGTGGCGGTGGACATCCCGTCGGGGCTGGACGCCGACACGGGCGTCGCGCTGGGCGCGGCGATTTGGGCGACCTACACGGTGACGATGGCGCTGCCGAAGGCGGGCTTTTTCCAGAACGACGGGGCGCATTGCGTCGGGCGGTGGGCAATCGCGCCGATAGGCATTCCCCCGCGCCGACTGGAGACGACACCCTCCGTGGCGCGCCTGCTGACCGAGCAGGAGACGCTCGCGCGGCTGCCCTGCCTGCCGCTGGACGCGCACAAGGGGCATCGCGGGCATGTGCTGGTGGTGGGCGGGAGCGTCGGGATGGTGGGCGCGCCTGCGCTGACGGCGATTTCGGCGTTGCGGGTGGGCGCGGGGCTGGCGACGGTCGCGACGCCCGCGCGTATCCAGCCGCAGGTCGCGGGCTTCTACCCCGAAGTGATGACGCTGCCGCTGCCCGACGACGACACGGGCGCGCTCACCCCGCAGGGCGTGCAGTGGCTCGCCGAACGGCTGGGGCGGTTCGGCGTACTTGCGCTCGGACCGGGCTTGGGCGGGCACGAGGCGGTCGGCAAGGCGATGCTGGAGCTGCTGGAGGCGTGGCGCGCGCTGGATAGACCGCTGGTCATCGACGCGGACGGGCTGAACTGGCTGGCGCGGCTGGGCAAGGACACCCCGCTGCCGACGCATACGGTGCTGACGCCCCACCCCGGCGAGGCGGCGCGCCTGCTGCAGATCGAGACGCACCAGGTGCAGCACGACCGCTACAGCAGCGCGGAGCTGCTGCGCGAGCGGTATCGCGCGGTGTGCGTGCTGAAGGGCGCGTATACGGTGATTGCGGGCGAAGAGGGGCTATGGGTCGCGCCGTTCGCCGAGCCGAGTCTGGGCACGGGCGGGTCGGGCGATGTGCTGACAGGCGCGATTGCAGGGCTGCTGGCGCAGGGGCTGGAGCCGCTCGCTGCTGCGCAGCTGGGCGTCTACCTGCACGGGCAGTCGGGCGCACGGCTGGCGTGCAGCGGTCGCCCCGCCTACACCGCCGACGAACTCAGTCGCGGGTTGCGGGTGTGAGGGCAAAGGCGCGGTCAAAATTCACGAATCGCCCCCCTCCGTAAGGTTCCCCCCGCTTCGCGAGGGGAACCGTGCAGGGCGCAGGTGCGGGGTTGCCCCGCTTTGCGAGGGGAACCGAGAGCGCACCCGCTCGGTTCCCCCTGCGGGCAGGGGGAACCTTAAGGAGGGGGTGGCAATTACACTCTCTTCTACGAACTTTGGTTGTGCGACTGGTGTGAAAGCGAAACTACCGCTTCTCCTTCTCCCCCAGCAACTCCTTGCGCAGTTGCAGCGACGGCTCGTGTCCAGGCTTGAGCGCGAGCGCCTTCTCCAGCTCGACGAGCGCGTCGTCCTTGCGCCCCAGTTTCGCGTACACAGCGGCGAGGTGGTAGCGCAAATCGGGCGTGTCGGGCGCGGTCTGCACCGCGAGGCGCAACTCACGCAGCGCCTCGTCGTACCGCCCCAGTTTGTAAAGCACCCAGCCGTGCGTGTCGTGGTACGCGCCGACATTGGATTTGATCGCAATCGCCCGTCGCACGAGGCGCAACGCCTTCTCCAACTCGCGCCCGTCCTCCGCCAGCGCGTAGGCGTAGTCGTTCATCGCCAAGTGGTTCTGCGGGTCTAACTGCAGCGCTTTCTCGAACCATGGGGCGTACTCGTCGCGCTTGCCCGCAAGGAACGCGAGCGTGCCCAGCACTTGGTAGTAGCCCGCGCGGTCTATCTGCACGGGGATTTCGCCCGCGCGCGGCTCGTACTGCACCAGAAAGGCATACGCCTGCTCCGCGGGGCGTTCGGGGCGCGTCATGTAGGCGCGGTACACCTCTTGCAGGGCAACGGTGAGGCTGGGCGACTGGTCTACATACTGCTGAAACAGCGTCGCCGCGCCCTCATAGTCGCGCGTCTCCAGTTTCTGCACGCCCTGCTCCAGCAGGCTCTTCTGGGGCTGCGCCTGCTGCTGCGTGCGCCCGCAGCCCGTCAACGCCAGCCCAATCACAAGCAACCACGCAACGAATCGCATGCCTTAATTATGGCAGGCGGGCGCAGGGGAATTGGTTCGCATCAGCACGCGAAGCCGACAGGGTAGAATCAGAGCATGGCGTGGGACGGGGTTTCGGTCGAGGTGCTGGGTCGGTTGGAGCGGTATCGGTTCCAGCCCAAAAAGACGCACGCGGCGGCGATACGGGGCGAGCGACTGTCGCCGCGCAAGGGCATCTCCATCGAGTTCGCCGACTACCGCCACTACACCCCCGGCGACGACCTGCGCCACTTGGACTGGAACATCCTCGCGCGGTTGGATCGCGCCTACCTGCGCACCTATCAGGACGAGCAGGAGTTGCCCCTGCATCTGCTGGTGGACTGCTCGGCGTCGATGGCGTTTGGCGAGCCGACGAAGTTCGACGCGGCGCGTTCGCTGGCGGCGTGCTTGGGCTACATCGGGCTGATTGCGGGCGACGCGGTGTACCCGACCGCGCTGCACCACCAGCCTGCCGAGACGCGCCCGCTGCGCGGCAGGGTCGCCTACACGCGCCTGCTGGAGTGGCTGCGCACGCGCCAACCCGACGGCAGGCATCTCGCGGCGGCGGTGCAACGCTTCGCGCACGCGAACCTGCCCAGCGGGCTGGCGCTGCTGTTGACCGACGGGCTGGACGAGGCGTTCCCCGACGCGCTGCGCGCGCTGGGCAGCCGACGGCACGAGGTCGTGCTGCTGCATATCCTCTCGGAAGTGGAGTTAGACCCCGACCTGGAGGGCGACCTGAAACTCATCGACGCCGAGACGGGCGACGCGATCGACATCACAGCGACGGGCGGCGTGCTGCAAGAGTACCAGCGCAGGCTGAAGGCGCATATTGAGGCGATTCAGACCGCCTGCCGACGGATTGGCGGCATTTATATTCAGGTGCGCAACGACCGCGCGCCGCAGGATGTGATTGTGCGCGAGTTGTACGCGCATGGCGTGCTGGGCGTCTAACGCGGCGCAGGGAATTGCCCCACGCCGCGCCACCCTTCCTTCCCCGTTGGGGGCGTCCTAAGCGGCAGCAGGCTCCGCTGCCTCGCCCACCGCGCGGATACTGACCACGCGATCCAGGCGTATCTCCATGTAGTCGGTAATCAGGCAGATGCCGTACAGCGGCACGAAGGTCACATCCGACACGAACAGGTTCCGCTCTTGCACATCCCCGCGCCGATCGCGCCAAGCGATCACGCACTCCATCCCGACATACTGCTGTGCGTCCTTGAAAGACATAGCGCAGCCTCCCCAAATGGTGTTGCTATGGGAGATTCTGCCCGATTCGGGGTGGCTCTGCACTGGACGGAATACGGGATTCGGCTATTCGGGGTCGTCCATGCCGCGAAACAGCGGATCCAGCACCTCCGAGTATTGGTGTTCAATCGCGGCGAAGGTGAGGTCCAGCGCAAGCGTCCACAGCAGCATCACGGCGCGCTCGGCGGGCAAATCCAGCACATCCATGAAAAACTCCTTCATGACCTCTTCGTAAGTGCGGGCGTTTTCGACGGGCATCTCGTAGCGTTCGCTGTGGCGGCGTTGATTCTCCCACGCCTCCTGCTGGAGTTTGTCGAGAAACTCGCGCACATTCGCGGGCGTGGCGTTCTGCAGGTTCGGTCCGAACTCGGCTTCCACTCGTTGCTTGAATTCGCTCAGTCGCACAGGCGCACCTCAAAGGCAATTGTACCCTGCTTACGACTATTCGGGTGCAGGAGTCAGGCGTTGCAAGGTCGCCATGCCGCCGAGGCGGTCGTAGCAGGGCAGGTCTAACAGGTCGGGTTCGGCGAGGCTGGGCGCGTCCAGCGGGACTTGGGCGAGGGCGCAAGCAATCCCGCTGAGGGTCGCCCACTCGCCCTGCGCGGCGACTACAAGGCGCGTCGCACGCGGCTTGAGACGCAGAAGGACGCCCAGCAGCGCGCGCGCCCGCGCCGTGTCGGGCGTCAGATTGTAGGTCGCGAGGTAGGCGTAGTCGGTCTTGGGCGCGGGGCGCGGCAGTTCGGGCAGGCGCACGACGGCATAGCCGTTGCGTTGCCAGCGGCGCACGCTCGCCTCGCCCAGCGCGACAACAAGGCGGGCATAGCGTCGGCTGGGCAGCACACCTTGCCATGCGTCGGGCAGCGGGTCATCGCGGGCGTCGTCAATGCGCTCCAGCCCCAGCATGCTTTGCAGTGCGGCGCGCGCCTCCGCCTCGAAGCGGCGCGTGCGCCGCCAGCGGGCAACCGCCTCGCCCGCCAGCCGCTGGTACAGGCGCAGCACGGCGTCGCCAGTCGGCGCGTCGCTCGGCTTGGGCAGCGCGTCGTCCCACACGCGCAGCGCGGGCACAAGGCACTCCCAGCGCAGGTCGGGGTCTTGAGGCGTGCGCGGCAGCCGCCACACACGGGCGACCCACTCGTAGTAGGCGCGACGCGGCTCGGCGCCCCACTGATGCCCCTCGCTGTAGTGCGCGTGCGCGAACTGCCCCTCGGCGTGGAACAGCCCGTAGACGCGCTTCAGGTAGGGCGCGACCACTTCGGGGGTGTCGCGTGTCCAATCGCCTGCGTCGGAAATCAGCAGCATCGGGCGCGGCGCGGTCAGCCCCGTAATCTCGGGGTTGCCCGCGAACAGGCGTAGCAGCGGCGCGTTCTCGCAGATGCACCCGCCCTGCATGACGCTGGAGACCATCTTCACGGGCGCGGCGCAACTCAGGCGCGGCTCCCACGCGCTCAGCAGGAAGGTCTGCGTGCCGCCGCCCGAAATCCCGCTGCAGCCAATGCGCTGCGGGTCGATCTCCCGTTGCTGGCGCAGCCACTCGAACGCGCATAGGCTGTTCCAAGTCTGCAGTCCCGCGCGGCTGAAGCCCCACCGCCGCCACTCCAGCGGCTCCGCGCCCCAGTGCGGGAGTTGGAACTGGTCGTTGTAGCCGACCATATCGTAGGACAGCACATAGACGCCTGCCTGCGCCAGCGCGACGGCGCGTAGCACATCCGCCTCGGTCAGCCTGCCCCCCTCGAAGTGCCCGTGCGGTTGCAGCATGGCGGGGGCGCGTGCGTCGGCGGGCGCGTCGGGCACAAACAGGCTCCCCGTCAAGTAGAAGCCCGGTAGCGTCTCCAGCGCGAAGCGTTCGATGCGGTAGCCGTCGCCGCGATGCGCTTCCGTCCGCAGGGCGCGCAGGGGCGGTTCGGGCAGGCTCGGCGTCAGCCCCAGCGACAGGCGCAGATGCTCGCGCAGGCGTCGCGCGAAGGCGTCCCAGCGGGCGCGAGTGGCGACCCGCGCCTCACGCGGCGGGTAGGGCGTGTCGTGCGTGCGCTCGAACGCCTGCACGAGTCATCCCCCCTTCAGGAATCGGCGCGTGCTGACAACGGCGGGGACGGCTTTGCTGCGAATCTCGACGGCGCAGGGCGTGCCCGCTTTCGCGTACTCGGTGGGCAGGTACGCCATGCCGATGCCCTGCTCCAGCGTGGGCGAGTAGACGCCGCTGGTCAGCGTGCTGACGGGCGCGCCGTCGATGCATACGGGGTAGCCCTCGCGGGGCACGCCGCGCTCAGTGAGGCGGACGCCCATCAGTTTGCGGGCGACGCCGTGCTGCTTCGCCTGCGCAATCGCCTCCGCGCCGATGTAGTCGGTGCGCTCGCTCACCAGCCAGCCCAGCCCCGCCTCGATAGGGTTCGTGTCGTCGGTCAGTTCGTGCCCGTACAGGTGCAGTCCCGCCTCGGTGCGCAGCACATCGCGTGCGCCCAGCCCGCACGGGGTCGCCCCTGCCGCCAGCAGCGCGTCCCACAGGCGCACGCCCACCTCCGCAGGGGCAATCAGCTCGAAGCCGTCCTCGCCTGTGTAGCCCGTGCGTGCAGCGAACAGGCGGATGCCCTGCCACTTTACGAAGGTCGCCCCGAAGCGCGGCGTCTCGCCCAGCGGCGCGTCCAGCAGCGCACTCAGCCGCGCCGTCGCCTCGGGTCCCTGCACCGCCAGCATCACTGTCTGCTCCGTCTGGTCATCAATCTGCACCCCCATGCCCCACTCGCCCCGCCAGCGATGGAACCAGTCCAAGTCCTTCTGGCGGTTCGCGGCGTTGAACACCATCAGGTACTCGTCGGGCGCGCGTTCGTAGAGGATGATGTCGTCCACGACGCCGCCGCGCTCGTTGGTCAACACCGTGTATTGTCCCGTCATCGGCGCGACCTTGCCGAGGTCGGAGGGCACAAGGCGGCTCAGGAACGCGCGGGCGTCCGCGCCGCGGAAGTAGGCGCGCGCCATGTGGCTCACATCGAACACGCCCCAGCGTTGGCGCACGGCTTGCACCTCCTGCAGGATGCCCGCGTACTGCACGGGCATCTCCCAGCCCGCGAAGGGCACCATGCGCCCGCCTGCCTGCAGGTGCGCCGCGTAGAGTGCTGTGCGTTGCATAAGACGGGGATTCGCGAGGCGAGGCAGAGTTCCTACCCACCTATTGGCAGTATCCTTACGCCCTTGCCCGAGAAACAGCGGTGCGATAGGGCGTAGGGTACACTCTCGCAGGTGACGCGAATGTCTCACACGGTTCAGGAGCGGTTGAGCGTTGCGGAGTTCGAACGACGCTATCTGGGCAAACGCGCCGAGCTGTGGCGCGGGGAGGTGCGCGAGTATATGCCGACAGGCGCGCGACACGGACAAACGACGGCGCGAATCACGGTGCGATTGGGCGCGTATCTGATGGGCGCGGATGAAGGCGAATTGCTTGCTGCCGAGACGGGTTTTGTGATACGCACCCCCGCAGGCGAGAGCGTGCTTGCGCCCGATGTCGCCTTCATCCGCCGGGAGCGCATTCCCGAAGGCGGGCTGCCCAGCGGCTTCTGCCCCATCGCGCCCGACTTGGTGGTGGAGGTGGTCTCGCCTCACGATACGGCGCGTGCGGTTCACGAGAAGGCGCGTGAATGGCTCACGGGAGGCGTGCAGGTGGTGTGGGTTGTTGACCCGCAGCAGCGCACCGTGACCGTGTGGGATTCGCACGGGCAAACGCAGACGCTCACCGAGCGCGACACCCTGCACGGCGCGCCCGCGCTGCCCAACCTGCAAATCCCCGTGCGGGAGTTGTTCGGGTAGGGGCGGCTCGAGGAGGCAGTCAGGGCAGAACGGCGGTCTGCCCCTACGCTACAGGCGCACGCCCGTGTCCCACTACTCCACCGCTACCGACGCGGGTCGCGTATGTCTTGCTGATTGCCATACACCGTGTTGTTTCGCAGCACGGCTTTCACGCTGCGCTCATGGACATAGATTCCGTAGTTTCTGTTATTGACACATCGGTTTCCCTCCACCTCGCCCTGCACACTGCCGAAAAGCGCAATCCCAGAGTAGGCATTCCCCTCACAAGTGTTGTTGCGGGCGATGAGGCGCGATTGGTCTTGAGCATAAATCCCGTATGTACCGTTGTTGCGACAGGTGTTGCCACTCACTTCCCCCTGCGCACTGCCGAAAAGCACAATTCCTGATTCCTTATTCCCCTCACAAGTGTTGTTACGGGCTATAAGAGACCGTCTAGCATTTCTTCTCCTCCGCCATCCGACGCACTAACCACCGCACACACGCCCACTCTATCCAACACGCCTCCACCTCACACAACCCATCATAACAACGCGACAACCGACGACAACCTAACACCCACGCAAAACTACGCTCCACCAACCAACGACGCTCCAGCACCACAAAACCCTTCCCCGCACGAAACACACAGTCCAACGCCACACAAAACTCCCCCAACAACCACTCCAACAATCCCTCCTTGTCATACGCTCCATCCGCAATCACAATCTGCACCGACGGATACCGACAAAGGCACACCCTCCAACACCACACGCGCCCCACGCGCGTCCGACACATCCGCAGGCGAGACCCACACCCCAAGCACACTGCCTTGCGAGTCTACCACGATATGCCGCTTGCGCCCTTTCACCTTCTTGCCCCCGTCATACCCGCGTGCCCCCCCTTTGCGGTGGACGGGACACTCTGACTATCCACCGCTAAATGCTTGGGCGCCGCTTTGCCCGCCTGCGCCCGCGCCTGTTCGACCAGTGTATCGCGTATCTGGGCAAGCACGCCTCGCTTTTGCCACCGCCGAAAGTGATAGTAGACGGTCTTACACGGGGGC
>Ga0101941_1000807_pt1 | contig 36694 bp, 40 predicted proteins | sample DewCreD2012metaG_3_FD_75242 | JGI IMG/M metagenome (GOLD analysis project Ga0101941, IMG submission 75242) | Hot spring sediment bacterial and archeal communities from British Columbia, Canada, to study Microbial Dark Matter (Phase II) - Dewar... ...
ACGAGGAGGTCCGCGCCTGGCTCGGCGGACTGTTCAACGGCACCATGATGGTGCTCTTGGTCGTCTCGCTGTTCTGGCATGCCCGACTCGGCATCCAGGTGGTGCTCGAGGACTATGTCCACGATCGGGCGCTCGGGCTCGCGGCGCGGATCGGCCTCGATCTCCTCACGGTGGCGCTCGCCGTTTCCTGCCTGTTGGCGATCCTCGTGGTCTCGCTCGGGAGCTGATCCGATGCCGCGCGCCTATCCGATCACCGACCACGCCTACGACTGCGTCGTCGTCGGCGCCGGCGGTTCCGGGCTCAGGGCCGCCGTCGGGATGGTCGAGGCCGGCCTCAAGGTCGCCTGCATCTCGAAGGTCTACCCCACCCGCTCGCACACGGTCGCGGCCCAGGGCGGCATCAACGCCGCGCTCGCCAACATCATCGAGGACGACTGGCGCTTCCACATGTACGACACCGTCAAGGGGTCGGACTGGCTGGGCGACCAGGACGCCATCGAATACCTGACCCGCAACGCTCCGGCCGCGGTCTATGAGCTGGAACACTGGGGCGTGCCGTTCTCGCGCACCGTGGACGGCAAGATCTATCAGCGCGCCTTCGGCGGCATGACCAAGAACTTCGGCGAAGGCCCGATCCAGCGCACCTGCGCGGCGGCCGACCGCACCGGTCACGCCATGCTGCACACGATGTACGGCCAGTCCCTGGCCCACGACACCGAGTTCTTCATCGAGTATTTCGCCCTCGACCTGATCATGGAAGATGGCGTCTGCCGGGGCGTCACCGCCTGGAAGCTAGACGACGGCACCCTGCACCGCTTCCAGGCCCAGATGGTGATCCTGGCCACCGGCGGCTACGGCCGCGCCTATTTCTCGGCCACCTCGGCCCACACCTGCACCGGCGACGGCAACGCCATGGCCCTGCGCGCCGGCCTGCCGCTGCAGGACATGGAATTCGTGCAGTTCCACCCCACCGGCATCTACGGCGCCGGCTGCCTGATCACCGAAGGCGCGCGCGGCGAAGGCGGCTACCTGACCAACTCGGAAGGCGAGCGCTTCATGGAGCGCTATGCGCCGTCCGTGAAGGACCTGGCCCCGCGCGACATGGTCAGCCGGGCCATGACCATCGAGATCCGCGAAGGTCGCGGCGTGGGTCCCAACAAGGACCACATCTTCCTGCACCTGGACCACCTGGATCCGAAGATCCTGCACGAGCGCCTGCCCGGCATCTCCGAGACCGCCAAGGTGTTCGCCGGCGTCGACGTGACCAAGGCGCCGATCCCGGTGCTGCCGACCGTCCACTACAACATGGGCGGCATCCCGACGAACTATCACGGCGAGGTCGTCACCAAGTCGGGCGACAACCCCGACCAGGTGATCCCCGGCCTGATGGCCGTGGGCGAGGCGGCCTGCGTTTCGGTGCACGGCGCCAACCGCCTGGGCTCCAACAGCCTGATCGACCTGGTGGTGTTCGGCCGCGCCGCCGCGCTGCGCTGCGCCGAGATCCTCAAGCCGATGGCCACCCAGCCCGAGCTGAAGGACAGCATGACCGACGCGCACGTCGCGCGCTTCGACCGTTATCGCAACGCCAACGGCGCCCAGCCGACGGCGGCCCTGCGTCTGGAGATGCAGAAGGTCATGCAGGAGGACGCCGCGGTGTTCCGCACCGGCGAGAGCCTGGAAAGCGGCGTCGCGCGCCTGCAGGCGGTCTGGGACAAGGCCAAGGACATCAAGGTCAGCGACCGGGGTCTGGTGTGGAACACCGACCTGATGGAGACCCTGGAGTTCGACAACCTGATCGGCCAGGCCGTGGTCACCGTGGCCGGGGCGGTCAACCGCACCGAAAGCCGCGGCGCCCACGCCCGCGAGGACTTCTCCACGCGCGACGACGCCAACTGGATGAAGCACACCCTGGCCTGGCTCGACCCGTCGACCGGCAAGGTGAACATCGATTTCCGGCCGGTGCACAGCTACACCATGTCGAAAGACATCGACTACATCCCGCCCAAGCAGCGCGTGTACTGAGGGTACGATCGATGGTTCAGCTCACCCTCCCCAAGAACTCCACCGTCCAGAACGGCAAGACCTGGCCCGCCCCGGCCGGCGCCAAGACCACGCGGTCGTTCAAGGTCTACCGTTACGACCCGGAAGACGGCCGCAACCCGCGCTGGGACACCTACGAGGTGGACGTCGAGGCCTGCGGCCCGATGGTCCTGGACGCGCTGCTGTACATCAAGAACACCATCGACCCGACGCTGGCCTTCCGGCGCTCGTGCCGTGAAGGCGTCTGCGGCTCGTGCGCGATGAACATCGGCGGCCGCAACACCCTGGCCTGCACCCATGGCCACGCCGACACGCCCGGCAAGGCCGTGCAGATCAGCCCGCTGCCCAGCCAGCCGGTGGTCAAGGACCTGATCCCGGACCTGACGCTGTTCTACGCCCAGTACGCCTCGATCGAGCCCTGGCTGCACACCGTCACGCCCGAGCCGCAGACCGAGTGGAAGCAAAGCCCCGAGGACCGCTCCAAGCTGGACGGCCTCTACGAGTGCATCCTCTGCGCCTGCTGCTCGACCTCGTGCCCCAGCTACTGGTGGAACGGCGACAAGTATCTGGGCCCGGCGACCCTGCTGCACGCCTATCGCTGGCTGATCGACAGCCGCGACGAAGCCACGGGCGACCGCCTCGACAACCTCGAGGACCCGTTCAAGCTCTATCGCTGCCACACGATCATGAACTGCGCCCAGGTCTGCCCCAAGGGCCTGAACCCGGCCAAGGCGATCGCCGAAATCAAGAAGATGCTGGTGGAGCGCGTGGTCTAAGCACCGCGTGCTTCCCTGCCTCGTCCTTCGACGGGCTCGGGACGAGGCCTGTTCCATCGCCGCAGAAGATCGGTAAAAACTGGTCTTCGAGCCCAAGGCCGATCGGCTTGCAAAAAGGTGACGCTGCCGTCATCTTTGCTCGAACGGGAGGATCGCGGCGTTGAGTGAAGCTGGAACAGGTGACCTGAACGCCCGCGTCGTCATCGTTGGGGCCGGTCACGCCGGTGGTTCTGCCGCCGCCTTCCTTCGCCAGTATGGCCACGTCGGCCCGATCGTGCTGATCGGCGACGAACCCCTGCTGCCCTATCAGCGCCCGCCGCTCAGCAAGGCCTGGCTGAAGGGCGAGGCCGACGCCGACAGCCTGCAGCTCAAGCCCAGCAGCTGGTACGAGGAGGCCGGGGTCTCCCTGCGCCTGGGCGGCGTGGTGGTCAGCCTCAATCGGGGCGCCAAGACCGTCAGCCTCGCCTCGGGCGAGACCCTGCCCTACGACTATCTGATCCTGGCCACCGGCGCCCGGGCCCGCGCCCTGCCGATCCCCGGCGCCGATCTCTCCGGCGTTCTCGCCCTGCGCACGGCGGCCGACGCCGAGGCCCTGAAGGGCGCGCTGGGTCCCGGCAAGCGGCTGGCGGTGGTGGGCGGCGGCTATGTGGGTCTGGAGGCCGCCGCCTCGACCATCGCCCTGGGCGGCCACGCCACGATCATCGAACGCGAACCGCGCGTCCTGGCCCGGGTGGCCTGCGAGACGCTGTCGACCTTCTTCCAGGATTATCACGGCGCGCGGGGGGTGACGTTCGTGCTCAACGCCGGGGTCGAGAGCTTCGACGGCGTCGATGGTCACGTGACCGGCGTACGGATGACCGACGGCTCGGTGATCGCCTGCGACGCCGTCCTTGTCGGGGTCGGGGCCGTGCCCAATGAAGAGCTGGCCCGCGACGCCGGTTTGGACTGCACCAACGGCGTGGTGGTCGATATCGAGGCCCGCACGGCCGATCCGTTCGTGTTCGCGATCGGCGACGTCACCCACCGGCCGCTGCCGATCTATGACCGCCAGTTCCGGCTGGAGAGCGTGCCCAACGCCCTGGAACAGGCCAAGCAGGCCGCCGCCGCCATCACCGGCCGACCCATGCCGCCGCACGAGATCCCGTGGTTCTGGTCCGACCAGTACGACCTGAAACTGCAGATCGCCGGCCTGCCGTTCGACGCCGACCGCCAGGTGGTGCGCGGCGACGTGGCGGCCGCCCGGTTCGCCGTCTTCCACCTGAAGGGCGACCTGGTCCAGGCCGTCGAGGCCGTCAACGCGCCGCCCGAATTCATGGCCGGCAAGCAGCTGATCGCCAAGCGCACCCCCGTCAGCCTCGAGAAGCTGGCGGATCCGACGATTTCCATGAAAGAAGTAGCGGCGTAAAACGACCGTTCAAACCAGTCCAGGGGACCCATGGCCAAGATCACCTACATCGAGCACGACGGCACGGACCACGTCATCGACGTCAAGCCAGGCCTGACGGTCATGGAAGGCGCGGTGAAGAACAACGTGCCGGGCATCGACGCCGACTGCGGCGGCGCCTGCGCCTGCGCCACCTGCCACGTCTATGTGGACGACGCCTGGCTGTCGAAGACCGGCGAGAAATCGGCCATGGAAGAGTCGATGCTCGACTTCGCCGAGAACGTGGAGCCGAACAGCCGCCTGTCGTGCCAGATCAAGGTCTCGGACGGCCTGGACGGGCTGGTGGTGCGGCTTCCGGAAAGCCAGCACTAGGGCTTTGGCTTCCGGGGCAGTGGCTCACCCACTTGCCCCCACCTGACCGCTTCGCGGTCTGTCCGCCCCCATAGGGGGCGGAGGACGCACCTCTTCCCCCTGTGGGGGAAGACGATCGCGAAGCGATCCGTAGGGGGCAAGCGTTCGCCGCACGAACCTTGGTTTTAGAACCCGAACTCCGGCTGCGCCGCTCCAGGCTGCTGCGTCTCGGGCAGGTGGCAGGTGAACATCGAGCCCGCGCCCGGTTCGCTCTCCAGCGCCACCCAGCCGCCGTGCAGCTCGACCAGCGCCTTGACCAGGGCCAGGCCCAGGCCCGGGCCGCCGCGATCGCGGCCGACGAAGCGGTCGAAGATGTGGGCCTGGACGTGGAAGGGCACGCCCCGGCCGGTGTCGGCGACGTCCAGCCGCACTTCGCCAAGAGCGCGCCGCGCCGACAGGGTGACCACCCCGTCAGGCGGGGTCTGGCGCAGGGCGTTCTCGACCAGATGGTCCAGGATTTGCGACAGCCGCTTGTGGTCGCCGCGGATCAGGCCGACGTCCTTGTCGCACTCGACCGACAGGGTCACCCCGCCCAGCTGGGCCAGTTTCAGCGAGCGCTCCTGGGCGCCGCTGAGCAGGTCGGCCACGCGGATGTCCTGGATCTCCAGCGCCATCTCGCCGGCGTCGATCTGGGCCATGTCCAGCACGTCGTCGATCGAGCGGGCCAGCTGGGTGGCCGCCGAGCGCACCGAGGCCACGTGGCCCCGGCTGCGGTCGCTCAGGCCGTCGGCCCGTTCCAGCAGCTCCGAATAGCCGATGATCGTCGTCAGCGGCGTGCGCAGCTCGTACGAGACATTGCCCACGAAGTCGCGCTTCAGCCGCTCGGCCTCGGTCAAGGCCTGGGAGCGGTCGGCCAGGGCGCTTTCCAGCTGGCGGGTGTCGGTGACGTCGGCGAAGGCGATCAGGGTCGCGCCGTCCGGCAGCGGGCGGCTCTGATAGACGATGATCCGGTTGTCCGAGGTGCGGGTCTCGCCGGAGGTCGGGGCGCGCATCTGCGGATCGGGATCGGCCACCCGCCCCTTCAGCTCGCGCCAGAAGCTGAGGTCGTGCAGGCGCGGCACGCACAGCTCGACCACGCCCTCGAAGTCGACCGCCGCCTCCAGGGCCTGGGCCGAGACGTTCCAGAAGGTCTCGAAGGCCTCGTTGTGCAGCCGCAGCCGGCCGTCCGAGCCGAACACCGCCACGGCGTCGTTCAGCTTGTCCAGCGTGGCCTGCTGCACCTGGATCAGGGCGTTGTACTGGGCCTTCAGCCGCAGCTCGCCGGTGATGTCGGAGTAGAGCAGCAGCATGCCGCCCAGCGGGTGAGGCTGGCGCACGACGCGCAGGGTGCGGCCGTCGGGCAGGTCCCACATCTCGTCGGCCTGGGGCCCCAGGTCCTCGTAGCGCGCCAGCTCGGCCGCCTTCCACTTGGCGTAGTCGACCGTCTCGGGCAGGCGGCGGCGCTGGCGCAGGCGGTCCAGCACCTCGCCGTGGGTCGGGCGCTCGGCCAGCCAGGCCGGCTCCAGGCCCCACAGCTCGGCGAAGGCGGTGTTGTGGAAGGCCAGGCGGCGGCCGGCGCTGAAGATCGCCACCGCGTCGGCGATGTGGTTCAGGGTCTCGTCGTGGGCGGCGACATGCTTCTTCAGCGCGTCGCGCATGTCCTCGACCTCGGTGACGTCGCTGCTGAACACCCCCACCCCGCCGCCGTCCAGCGGCTGGGCCGAGAAGCGCAGGGCTCGGCGGCGGCCGTCCAGCGGCACCCAGCGGACCAGCTCGCGCAGCTCGCCGGCCTTGGCGGCCTCGACCACAAGGGCGTCGGCGGCCCGGTCGATCGACTTGTTGTCGCGCGAGGCGTCGGCGGCGGTCTCGACCCCGACCACCCGCAGATAGGCCGCGTTGCCCCAGACCGGCGCGCCGTCGGCGCCTGCGATCCAGGCCGGCTCGATCAGGCTGTCCATGAAGGCGGCGAACCGGCCGGCGTCGGGCAGGCCCGTCTCGCTGGCGGCGGCCACGGCCAGGCGCAGCCAGGCGCGGGTGCCGGCCGCCCGGCCCTCGACCAGCACCCCGCCGCGCGGCCCCCGCGCCTCGAAGGCGCAGACCTCGCCCTGCTCGAACAGGGCCTTCAGCTTCTGGGCGTGGGATGGATCGGCGTCGGTCAGGGCCACGACCACGGCCTGGGCGTCGGCGGGCACGTCGAGGATCTTGGCGCATTGGGCCAGGGCGTCCTCGCCGGACACCAGGTCGACGCCGTCGTCGTGCAGCACGACCACGGCGGTCTCGAAGGCCTCGGCCGCCCCCTGGCTGTCCATCAGCCGGTCTTCCAGCGATTGGGCGCGAGCCTTCAGGCGGGCGAGGTGGTCCTCGAACCGGCGTCGCTGGGACATCGCCCACAGGGTGGCGCAGAGGGCGAGGCAGACCGCGCCGGCCGTCGCGGCCAAGATCAGGTCGGACGAGGTCATCAGGCTTGTCGTCGGCCCCCGGGCTGCGGACGTGGTTAGCGAATCAGATTCACAGATTAGGCCGCCCCTGACCAGAGCGCGATGAGCGTGGCTGTCACAGGCCCTGCACGGGCTTCCCGGAGCGTCCCCGCCAGCCTATGTACCGACCATGACCTGGACCGACCGTCTCGCCCCGACCCTGGCCCCGTCCCTGGACGATTTCGCCGCCCTGGCGCGTCAGGCGTTCGACGACCTGCCCGCCGATTTCCGCCGCCAGACCGGCGAGGTGGTGTTCCGCGTCGATGACTTCGCCACCGACGAGGTGCTCGACGACCTGGGCATCGCCGATCCGTTCGAGCTGACCGGCCTCTATCAGGGCGTGGACCTGGGCCGCCGCTCGGTCCTGGACCCGCCGCCCCAGCCGTCGATGGTGTTCCTGTATCGCCGGCCGATCCTGGACGAATGGTGCGAGCGCGGCGACGTCACCCTGGGCGAGCTGATCGCTCACGTGCTGGTCCATGAGATCGGCCACCATTTCGGCCTGTCGGACGACGACATCCACCGGATCGAGGACGACGCATGAGCCCCGGCGACCCCCTGTTCGACGCGGAAGCCTGGCGCGGCCGCATGGACGAGCGCTGGTTCGAGAGCGGCGCGGCCATGGCCGAGACCGGCGCCGTGGACCTGGTCGCCATCGAGGACGACGTGGTCACCGCCCAGGTCACCGGCAGCACCGGCGACCTCTATCTCGTCACCCTGCGCGCCCCCGACGGCGAGGGCGCCTGCACCTGCCCCGGATTCGACAAGTTCGGGGCCTGCAAGCACCAGGCGGCCGTCGTGGTGGCCGCCAACCTGCTGGACGGCACGGGGCGGGCCTATGTGCGCGATCGTCTGTCGAAGGTGCGCGACGGGCTGGCGCTGGAGAGCAAGGACGCGCTGATCGAGCGGATCGTCGAGCTGGCGAAGAAGGATCCGAAGGTGCTGGCGGGCCTGGAGGGGTAGGGCGGAGGTCGGTTTTCGACCCTATCTCGGACCAAATCCTCCCCCACGGGGGGAGGGACGGGGACCCTACCGCCCCGTCACCGACGCCAGCGCCCGGGCGATCTGGTGGACGTTGTAGGGCTTCCTGACGATCGGGGCGTCGAAGCCCATCGGGGCGGCCTTGTCGGCGTAGCCGGTGGCGAAGACGAACGGGCGGCCCTCGCGGCGCAGCACCTCGGCGACCGGCGCCACCGACTGGCCGTTGAGGTCGGCGTCCAGCACGGCGGCGTCGAACGACAGCTCCAGCATCGCCAGGGCCTCGGACAGCTCGGCCGCGCAGCCCACCACCTCGACGCCGGAATCCTCCAGCCCCGCCTCCAGCTCCATGGCCAGCAGCAGCGAATCCTCGACGATCAGCACTCTGAGGCCCGCGATGTCGCCGGACCTGAAGCTGTCGTCGCCGCCGCCCACGGTCTCGACGATACGGGCGTCGGGAGCCTCGACCGGCGCATCGGGCTCGGGCTCGTCGATCAGGGCGTCGGCGGCGCCGTGGATCATCGCCGTGACGCCGCTGCGCTTGTATTCGACGGTGGCCCGACCGCCCAGTTCGCGGCCGACCACGTCCTCGATCAGGGTCATGCCGAAGCCGCGCTTGTCCGGCGGCGCGGTCATCGGCCCGCCGGTCTCCAGCCATTCCAGATTGAACCCGCCGCCGGGCGCCGCCCGCCAGACCACCTCGACCCGGCCGCTCTCGACCGACAGCGATCCGTACTTGACCGCATTGACCGCCAGCTCGTGCAGGGTCAGCGACAGGGCCGCCGCCGCGCGAGGCGTCAGGAACAGCTCCGGCCCGTCCCAGCGGGTCTGGTTGGGGGCGAGGCCGCCCAGCTCGGCCGCCGCGATCCGCGCCAGGGTCGCGCCCCGCCAGCGGGCCGCGCTAAGCAGGTCATGGGCCGAGCTCATCGACTTCAACCGGCCGTTGAAGGCCTTGAGGAAGCCGTCCAGCGACGAGGCCTTGCGGGCCGACTGGCCGGCCACCGACTGCACGGCCGCCAGGATGTTCTTGATGCGGTGATCCAGCTCGGTGAGCAGGTTCTCGCGCTGTTCGTCGGCGTCCTTGCGGGCGGTGATGTCCTGGACGACCCCGATCAGCCGCAGCGGCGCGCCATCGGCGTCGTTGACCAGCAGGCCGGCCACGCTGTTCCAGATCACCCGGCCTGGATCCGACGACACCCGCTGGAACTCGATCTGGTAGCGGCCCTGGGTCCTGAGTTGCTCCTCCACCTCGGCCCGGATCGTTTCGCGATCCTCGGGGCGGATGATCGAATAGAGCTCTTCGCCGCCCCGCGCCGGGGAGACGCCCTCGGGAATCTCGGTGATCCTCGACATGCGGTCGCTGACCCGCACGGTGTCGGCCGCGATGTCCCAGACGAATTCGCCGAGGTTGGCGGCGTGCAGGGCCAGGGCGATGCGTTCGCTGTCGAGCATGCGTTCGGCGACGTTGCGGGCCGTCTCGGCGTCGTGCAGCAGCTCTTCCATCGCCAGGGCGGCGAGGTCGGCCAGGGCGTCGGTCAATCCCATGTCGAGGGCGGCCCGGGGCTCCGGGTCCTCGACGGTCAGCAGGCCGACGATCTCGCCCGACGCCGTCTTCAGCGGGGCGCAGGCGAAGAAGCGGCTGTCGGAGCACCAGGGACGCAGGGTCTGATTTGGCGCGGTGGCCAGGTCGGGATGGGCGACCACGCCGCTTTCGTGCAGACGTTCCGCCAGGCCGGCGGGTCGCGGCTCCTCGACATGATCGAAGCCGACCTTGGCCTTCAGCCAGACGCGATCCTTGCCGATCAGGCGGATGGCGGCCCGCGGGGCGCCGAACAGGCGCGAGGCGAGGCGAACGATCCGGTCGAACCGGGGATCGGCGGGGTCTCCGCCAAAAGCGCGAAGGGCGTCGAGGGCGCGCAGCCGGCGCGCCTCGTGATCATCTGCCAGCTTTCCGCCCGCATCGTCCATGATTCGACCATAGACCGGGTTCGCGCAGGGCGCGAGATCGATAAAGCGGCGTCCGCCAATCGATCCGCGAACGATCGGATATCGCCTGTGGTGAAGCTCCAGCCTTGACGCTACAATGGAACTCGTCGGCTCGGCTTTGCGTTGTGCGGGCGCAGCTTCGCGCTGCGCGCCCCCCACAAGAACCGAGCCGCGAACCGGAGATCCTCATGCCCGACAACAGCCTGAACCCCGCCCTGAACGAAGCAAGCAAGGCCTCGTCGAACGCCGGCGCCGCCCTGGACCACGCCGAGCGCAGCTTCGGCGAAGCCGCCAGCGCCGCGCGCGGCAACCTCAGCGAAGCCGCCGCCTCGGCCAAGGCCAACCTGACCGACGCCGCCAAGCGCATCGAGGCGTCGCTGACCCAGGGCCTCGAAACCCTGCGCGCCCAGACCCGCACCTACACCGACACCGCCGGCCAATCGGTCGACGAGGCCAGCCGCTACGCCAGCGAGCGCATTCGCGAACGGCCGATCACCGCCACCATCGCCGGCCTCGGCGTCGGGGTTCTGCTGGGCCTGTTGCTGGCCGGAAACCGTAGCGGCCGCGACAAGTGATCTTCGGAAAGACCCTGACGACCCTGGCGGCGGCCGCGGCGATCGCCGCGGCCGCCGCTGTGAGCGTGGTCGCCGCCGCCTTCGCGCTGTTCGCGGTGCTGCAGCCTCATCTCGGCGCGGCCGGCTCGGCGGCCGTTGTGGCGGCCGTCGCCGCGGCGATCGTCGGAATCGCCGGCTTGCTGGCCGCCCAGAAGGCGGAAGTGAAGGCGCATCCGGCCGCTGGGCCCGACGCCTTCGCCTTCGCCGAGAAGGCCATCGAGATGATCAAGGATCGTCCGATCCTGACCGTCGGGGCCGGTCTGGCGGCGGGGATCATCGCCTTCCGCAATCCGGCTCTCGCCGCGATCGTCGCCAAGGCGCTGCTGGATTCGCAAAAGCCCCCTCCGCGTTAGAGATAATCGACAAGACGCGCCTTTCCCGCCTCTGGTTTTCTGGGCTTCCCCGCCCATCTTCCGGGGGCGTTTTGCCCTGGAGCCATCATGTTCACTCTCCCCGACCTGCCCTACCCGTATGAAGCCCTGGAGCCGACGATCTCGGCCAACACGCTTCATTTCCACCATGACAAGCACCACGCGGCCTATGTGAACGCGCTGAACGGCCTGCTGCCGGACGGCGACAAGCGTCCGCTGGAAGCGGTGATCCGCGAAGCTGGTCCCGGCAAGGTGTTCAACAACGCCGCCCAGGCCTGGAACCACGCGTTCTTCTGGGACTGCATGAGCGCCGACAAGGCCGGCCCCTCGGCCGAACTCGCCGCCGCGGTCACCGAGGCGTTCGGCGACCTGGCCGGCCTGAAGGAAAAGTTCGTCGCCGAAGGCGTCGGCCACTTCGGTTCGGGCTGGGTCTGGCTGGCCGTGCAGGGCGGCAAGCTGGTGATCCTGTCGACCCACGACGCCGACGACACCCTGACCAAGGACGGCATCACCCCGCTACTGGTCTGCGACGTCTGGGAACATGCCTACTATCTGGACCACCAGAACAACCGCAAGGGCTTCCTGGAAGCCTGGTTCGACGTCCTGCCCAACTGGGCGTTCGCCGACGCCCAGTTCGCCGCCGCCAAGGGCCAGGGCGCGGCCTGGACCTATCCCGAGCCGGTCTAAGGCCCGGTCCTCGCTTGCTAGATTTCGAGCGGCGCGACTTCGGTCGCGCCGTTTTCGTTTAGAGCCTTTGGCACGCAGCGGCGCGGCACTGACCAGGTTCGCCAGGTGACGAACTCGGTGCGCTCGAAGGCCAGGGCGGTGATGCGGATGTCGACGTCGTCGATCTCGATGACGTTGAAGCTGGGCGGCACGCCCCGCTCGCGCACCGACAGGGTGCCCGACCCCACCGCCTGGGTGCAGCCGTCGGCGAACGGATAGGGATGAACGAACGGCGCGTGGATATGGCCGGTCAGCACCAGGTCCACCCCGGCCTGCGAAAAGGCCTGGGCCGCCGCCGTGCCGCCGTGCACCTTGGCGGTCATCGGTCCGCCCAGCATCTCGATCAGCGGGTGGTGGCACACCACGATCTTCAGCCCGTCGGCCGGGCCGCGGTTTAGGCTGGCGCAGACCTCGCGGACCTGACGCCGCGCCACGGCTCCCTTCGACCAGTTGAGCCGCACCTGGAAGGCCCGGGCCGAATTGAGGGTGACGATGGTGGCGCGGGGATCGTCCCAGGCGCTGTTCATCCGCCGGCCGAACCGGCTCTCGTAGCGCCGCCAGGGCGTCAGAAGCCGGGTCAGGATCTCGCGCGGTCCGGCGAACGGGATGTCGTGATTTCCCGGCGTCACCAGCCGGGGCTCGGGAAGGCGGGCCAGCCAGGCCTGGAAGGCGTCGAACTCGTCGATCTTGCCGTCCTTGGTCAGGTCGCCGGCGGCGATCACCAGGTCGGGCCGTTCGGCGTGGATGCGCTCGACGGCCGCTTCCACGGCGGCCTTGTGCTCGCCGCCAAAATGGATGTCGGAGATCTGCACCAGCTTCAGCGGCTTCATGCGGCGGGACTCTGGGGCGGGACGAGGGCGCGGAAGGCCTTGGGTCGGAACCGGATGCTGACGGTGTCGTCCAGCCGCACGGGCTCGCCGTCCAGGATGGCCGGTATCCGTCCGCCGGCCCAGACCTTGCCGATCCGGCAGCGGCCGACGATCACCGAGGGGTCGTTGCGCCAGTTGCCGGTCACGGTGTTGACCCCCAGACGGAAGATGTCGAGCGCGTTGGACGGATCCAGGGCGGCGGCTTCCAGGGCCTGCTCGTCGGCGTCGAGATCGGCCGAAACCAGGGGGCACAGCAGGCTGAGGGCCTCGGTCTTGCCTTTGGGACGGCCGTCCAGGACATAGCGGAGCCGGCTGGAGAAGGCGCGTCGCAACGCCCGCTGGGCGCGCATCAGGGCCAGATCGGCGCGGCCGGCCCGCGCCGCCTCGCGGGCCTCGGCCCAAAGGGCGGGGCTGCCCAGTATGGCCGCGACGAAGAACAGGCGGCCGTTGATCTCGCCGCCCGAGATCATGCGCTCCTGGCCGTTCTTCAGGCAGTTGGCCATGGCCTCGGGCCACGGAATGGCGCCGTAGAGCGCGTGGGGCAGCATGTTCATGGTGCCGCCCGGCAATGGAGCCACCATCGGACCGCCGGGACCGGCCATCTCGGCGGCGGCTCGGGCGGTGCCGTCGCCGGCCACCACCAGGATGGCGTCGGGCTTGGCGTCCAGGGCGTCGCGCAGGCAGGCGTTCAGTTCGCCCTCGCTAGGGGCGTGCACCCGGCCGGTGACGCCGTGCTCGGCCAGGATGGCCTCGGCCTGGGCCGGCGCATCCTTGCCGACGGAACCGGAGGCGATGTTGGTGACGACTTCCACACGCATGCGAGAATCCAGAAGGGGGCGCGAGGGGCGCGAGGAAGTTTCAGACCAGAAACGGCGGCGCTTGGCCAGGGTTCCCGGAACCCTTGGCTGAGGCGGCCGTTTGCCTGCCTGGGACAGCTCGAACGGAGAGCCAACATGAAGATGACTTTGATCGCCCTGATGGGCGTCGGCGTGCTGGCCAGCGCTTGCACCGCCACCGGTAACACCGAACGCAACGCCGCGGGCGGCGCGGCCCTCGGCGCCTTGGCGGGCGCGATCGTCGGCAACAATGTCGGCGGCGGCAGCGCCACCACGGGCGCCGCGGTCGGCGCGGCCCTGGGCGGCACCGTCGGCGCCGTGAAAGGCTGCCGCGAGGATGGCGGCTGCGGCGCGACCAACGTCAATCGCCGTCAGTACTATGACGAGCGGGCCGGACGGTATTACTACTACGACTCGCGCAGCGGTCGTTACTACTGGGAAGACGGCAGCCCCCGTTAAGTCGGGCTAAGCCTGAAATCTTCAGAAGGCGGCTGGCTCGTGTCGGCCGCCTTTTGCGCGCCGTGAGGTCAGAGAGGGCAAACGATGAAAAGAGTCGGACTGGCGCTAATCGGCGCGGCGGCCTTGGGCGGCCTGGTCGCGGGATGCACCACGAGCAGCCCGTGGCCCAAGTCGCGCTCCCAGATCGTGCAGACGGCCCCCAGCTGCGAGGACTTTTCGGTCCAGATCTATTTCGAGAGCCAATCGGCCCGATTGACCAGCGAGGCCCGCTCGGTTCTCAAGAGCGCCGACGCCTTGGCCACGGGGTGCAAGGTGGCGTCCGTGAAAATTATCGGTCTGGCCGACTCGGTGGGCGCCCCCGCCGCCAATCTGACGCTGTCCAGGCAGCGGGCCGATACCGTGAACCGGGCGCTCGACAAGATGGGCTACAGCAACGTCACCCACGATGTGGGAGCGGCGGGAGACGCCGGCGCCACCACCCGCGACGGCGAGAACCGGCCCCTGCGACGCCGCGCCGACATCCACTTCGACCTCGACGGAAAGGTGGGCTAGCGGCGATCCGCCAGGTCCATTCGCGACATGAAAAAGGCGGACCCGAACGGGTCCGCCTGGCTGGCTGGAAGAGGGGTGCGGAGGCGACAGGCCAGCTTGCGCCAGCCTCAAGTCGGGGGGGCGTCGCCGCCTCCGCAATTCGAAAACGTAGCGCCGTGAAACCGGTTCCCGGTCGAAGGAAGCTTTTTTCGCTTTTCGCGTGATTATTTTCGCAGGGTCGCGCCACGGCTCTGTTTGGTCGAGGCCGCAGGGAACGCTGCAGGGTACGAAACGTTGATTTCCCGAAGGCCGCATGGCCTTGAACTGGGGAGCAATGTCGTGATCCGCACCTTTCAAGCCGAGCATGGCGGACTGGCCTTCGAAAGCGCGCCGACGCGCCGACAAAAGGCCCGTCGCAACCGCATGACGGCCTTGGCGGTGATCGCCGCGGTGGCGGCGTCGGCGGGGCTCATCCAGCATTTCAACGACAACCTGGCTCCAGGTGGTGCGGCGACGCCGTACGCGGGAGCCTATTTCGCCGCCCGATAAGGAGGCTCTCCATGCCCGCCGATCTCGAACAACACCATCCCACCGTCAACGCGACCCGAGCCCGCCAGGGCCGCTGGGGCAAGCACGTCTTCTGGGTGCTCATCATCTCGACCGTCCTGGCCGCCGCCGCGCTGTTCGGCGCCTGGGGCATGCGCTCGGGCGACCTGGCCGGGGTCGAGCACACCAAGGGCGCGACCACGGCCCAGGAAGCCCAGCAGGGTACGACCGAGCAAACGCCGGTGAAGCAGACGCCCGCCGGTTAGTCAGCCTTCGCGGCTGGCTCGGCCTGCAAAAAAGCACGACGTCCAAGAAAAAGGCCCCGGCGAAAGCCGGGGCCTTGATCGTTTCAGGTCCTGATGAAGATCAGGCGGCCTTCTGGGTCCGGCGTGGATGGAAGAACAGCGCCTGGCCGATCGCCGCCTTCACCGTTTCCGGCTGGAAGGGCTTGGTGATCAGGAAGGTCGGTTCCGGGCGCTCGCCGGTCAGCAGGCGCTCGGGGAAGGCGGTGATGAAGATCACCGGCACGTCCAGGCGGGCCAGGATGTCCTTGACCGCGTCGATGCCCGACGAACCGTCGGCCAGCTGGATGTCGGCCAGCACCAAGCCCGGCGTGCGGCGGGTGACGGCGTCGACAGCTTCGCCGCGGGTGGCGGCGATGTCGATGACGTCATGACCCAGCTCGCGAACCAGGGCCTCGATATCGGCGGCGATAACTGGCTCGTCCTCGATGATCAGGACCTCGGTGGCCAGCTCGGCGTCGATCTCGCTCTGGGCCTCGGCGATCAGGCGTTCGACCTCGCCGAAGTCGCAGTCAAGGATCTGCGAGGCTTCAGTGGGGGTAAAGCCTTCCAGGGCCGTGAGCAGGAAAGCCTGTCGCGAACGCGGCGCGATCCGCATCAGACGCTGCGAGGCGTCGTCGGCGGCGTTGATCGAGTCGTCGCGGCGTGCCTCCAGCTGGGCGCCCGAGGACAGCCAGATGGCGTGGAACACGCGATACAAGGCGACGCGCGGCGACAGATTGGCGTCCAGCGAGCGCTCGCCGGCCGCCAGGGCCTCGAGCGCGACACGGACATAATGGTCGCCAGTGGTCTGGTCGCCGGTCAGGGCGCGGGCATAGCGACGAACGTAAGGCAGATGCGGCGCCAGCCGGGCAAGAAGACTCATGACCCCTCCCGTGTGAGTGTCTTCGAATACAAAAAAGCCTACGGTGCGGTGAAGCTGCGCCGTTCGGCCATCCGAACATAAACGCGACCCCCGGGCGCCGGTTCCATGGCAGGTTCCGAAGTCAGAAGAATTTTGCCATCATATGCCCAAGCTTGTGGAACCCCATGGGGAATCCGACGTTGTCATCCGGCGTACTCTCATTCGGCCAAAGGGGGCGGGCGCTGCGTTTTGTCGGCGTCGAGGACATGATCGAACACGTACCCATGGAAGATCACCGTAAAGGAGCGGCCGCGCTCGATGAAGCGCGCCTCCGTCAGCAGGCTATCGGCGTCAAGCTTCGCCAGATGTTCGACGAGGTCGTGAACGAGCCGGTGCCGGACGAGTTTCTAGACATCCTTCGCAAGGCCGAAAAGCCTTCGGGAGAGCGTTGAGCATGAGCGAAGCGCAAGTCGGCCGGTCACCGTTCGATCCGGCCCGTGACGGAACCTTCAAGAAGGAGCTCGTCACGCTCATCCCGCACCTGCGGGCCTTCGCCAGAACGCTTACCGGCGACCCTACCGCGGCCGACGATCTGGCGCAGGACGCCATGATGAAGGCCTGGGACGCCCGCGCCAGTTTCCAGTTGGGCACCAACATGAAGGCCTGGACCTTCATGATCCTGCGCAACCAGTTCTATTCCGAGAAGCGCCGGTCGTGGCGTCAGAGCCAGCTTGACCAGGAAGCGGCCGAACGCACCCTGGTGGCGGTCGATGATCCCGAGGCGCCCGTCGCCTTGGACGAACTTCGACTCAGCCTGGCCATGCTGCCGCCGGAACAGCGCGAAGCGCTCATCCTAGTCGGCGCGGGTGGTTTCGCCTACGAGGAAGCGGCCGAGATCTGTGGCTGCGCCGTGGGCACGGTGAAGAGCCGGGTCAGCCGCGCGCGGCGGGCCTTGCAGGCGATTCTCGAAGCCGGGGCCTATGACCGCGACGGCGCCGCCGCCGGCGATGCGATGTACGCCATCCTGGCCGACGCGGAGAGACTGAGCACCCTGCGGTGAAATCTCTCCTCGGGCGAGGAGCCGGGGCGGTCGGATCCATCCGGGTCCGCCTGGCCGGCGCGCTGTTCCTGGCGCTGTTGCCTGTTCTTATCCTCGGCGTCCTGCAGTCGGTCTTCGCCTTCAAGGCCGAGGCCGATTCACGCCGTCAGAGTCTGGAACTGGCGGCCGGCCGCAGCGCGGCGATCGCCCGGGCCCGCATCGAGGCTGCCGGCGTCCTGCTCCAGACCCTCGGGCCGGGCTCGGTGGGTCTGGAATGCACCCAGCGCCTGGACACCGTGAAACAGCGCCTGCCGGGTTACGCCAACCTGATCCGCTTCGACGCCTATGGGCGGGTGTCGTGCGCCGCCGCCACCACGCCGGCGGACGCCACTCGAGCCAATCGCCGCTGGTTCCAGCGTCTGGCGGCCGGGTCGCACATGGTGGTGGCCAGCATTCCCGGCGTCGACTACGCCGACGAGCCCGCGGTCCTGACCGCCGTCCGCGCCGAAAAGCGTGACGGCCGTTTCGACGGGGCCATGGCGGCCGTGCTGACCCTGTCCACCATCCAGCCCGAGACCGCCAACCGCTACCTGCCGGGCGGGGCCGAGGTGGCCCTCGCCGATTCCGAGGGCAATGTCTTCGCGGCGACGAACCGGCGGGCGTTCGGCACGCCGACCACGGCCTGGCGCGCTCAGGCCGTCAGCAATGGATCGGCCCTGTGGTCGGGCCGCGACGCGGACGGTCGTTCCCGCGACTTCTCGGCCGCGCCCCTGGTCGGCGAGGAGGTGTTCGTCATCCTCTCGGCCAAGGCGCCGGGCCTGGCCTCCTGGGCCTGGTTGAACCCGATGCTGCGCCTGCTGGCGCCCCTTCTGGCCTTCGTCCTGGCCCTGGCGGCGGTGCTCTACGCCACCGAGCAGGCTGTTATCCGCTGGATCGTCTATCTGCGGCGGGTCGCGGCCATCTACGCCCGCGGCCGGTTCACCGTCCGTCCGCTGCAGGCCGAGCGCGCCCCGCCCGAGATCCGCGAACTGGCCGCCACGCTCGACGACATGGCCGCCGCCATCGTCGCTCGTGACGCCTCGCTGCGCGACAGCCTGGGTGAGAAGGACGCGCTGATGCGCGAGATCCACCACCGGGTGAAGAACAACCTGCAGATCATCTCCAGCCTGCTGAACATGCAGCAACGGGCCCTGACCGATCCCGCGGCTCGAACCGCGCTGAACGATACCCGCCAGCGCATCACCGCCCTGGCCCAGATCTATCGGGCGCTCTACCAGGGGCCCGACCTCAAGCGCGTGGACCTGCGGCCGTTCCTGGAGGAGCTGACCGCCCTGCTGCTGGCCGGCGACCTGTCGACCGGTGGTCCGATCCGCACCGAGGTCCACGCCGACCCCTTGGTCATCGATCCCGACCGTCTGGCGCCCCTGGCCCTGTTCGCGGTCGAGGCGATCACCAACGCCCAGAAGCACGCCCTGGCCGAACGCGGCGGCACCCTGACGGTCGAGTTCTTCGTGCGTGGCGAGGAGGCCGAGCTGGCGATCGGCGACGATGGTCCCGGCGCGCCCAAGGGCCCGGTCGAGGGGGTCGGTCGCACCCTGATGACGGCCTTCGCACGCCAGCTGCGCGGCAAGCTGCTATTCGACGTCTCACCCGCCGGCGGCCTGTTGGTGCGGCTGATTTTCCCGACGCCGCTGGTCCCGCCAATCGAAAACGGCGCCGCCGGAACCTAGCTGCGCCGTCCACGTTCAAGTGGTGCAACACCAAGACGCCCAATTGGGGCGATCACCGGAGAATACCCATGCGCAAGCTCATCATTCTGGCCGCGATCGCCGCCAGCCTCAGCGTCGCCGCCTGCAACACCGTCGAAGGCGCCGGCAAGGACGTCTCGTCGGTCGGCGGCGCGGTCAGCGACACCGCCAAGGACGCCAAGTAGTCCATTCCGAAGTCTGGTTTCACCGGACTTTAGATCGAGCCCGCCGATCCCCGGATCGGCGGGCTTTTTCGTGTCCGCGCGAGTCGACGAACTTGTCCCCGGATCCGCGCGCCAAGCGGGCGATTCAAGACGAAACGGCAAAGCGCAGTCGATCTTCGTGACAATCGGCGCCGGGCGTGGCGGCGCTGTCATAGATTTCGCCATCACCCAACCTGGACCGATATTCGCCAGCCATGTCCGGATCCCAACCTGTGGTTCTCTTCCACGGTTGATCCCGAGCGTGCCGCGACCTTCCTCCACGCCGATCTTCGTCCACAGCGGCTGGCGGTGCTCCAGCACCTATGTCTGGCGCCGCTTTCGCGCTGTTCCCGAGGTGATGGCCTATTACGAGCCCTGGCACGAGCAACTGGCGACGCTAACGCCTGACAGGGTCGCCCAGGAGCGGCCCGAGACCAGCGGTCTACGTCATCCGGCCGACGGTCAGCCGTATTTGCGGGAGTTCGAGGGCTTGCTGCGGCCGGAGGGCGGTGTCCGTGACTACGAAACACGCCTGGCTCTGGACGACTACTTCCTGCCGGACGACCGCGAGGACTCGGCTCAGGCCGCCTATGTCGAGACCCTGATCGAGTCGGCGCGGCGGCAGAATCGCACGCCGGTGCTGGCCTGCTGCCGGACCCTGGGCCGGATCGGTTGGCTGCGGCGGCGGTTCGGAGGCGCGCATATCGTGCTGATCCGCGATCCGGTTCAGCAGTGGCGATCCTTCTATTCGCTGCGCAAGCGACCCCGGCCCACCTATTTCGAACTCTGTCAGTACGTGATCCTGTCCACGGCGCCCGGCGGCGAGGCCGGGGCAAGGCGACTGGGGCTGAAACCGGTAAGGGGCGAGCTGTTCGATCGCATTCAGGCCGTGCGAAAGCGGCTGAAGCGCGCCCCCGCCCGGATGTCGTTCGCCGCCTTCCTGGCCGTCTACGTGCTGTCCTACCTGGCGGCCCTGCCGCGCGCTGACCTCGTGATCGACGTGGACCGTCTCGGCGGGGATCCTGAATATGCTCGCGCCACGGCGACGGCGATCGAGATGTTGACCGGCGTGAAGCTGGACTTCAGCGACTGCCGCGCTCCGGCGCCGCATCCCGACAAAGTCGATGTGGACTATCGCAAGGAAGCCCTGGCGATGATCGAGGTTCTCGGCCTGGGCGCCGCCCTGACGGCGCCGGGACCTGTCCATACCCTCCATCGCAAGCTGGTCCAGGCGCTGCCCGAGCGCGAACCGGCGACGGCTTGGGGCGGGATGCTGGCGTTCTGGCGCGAGCGGAGCGTGAAGTGGGGCGCGGGTGGGTCGTAGGCGGCTTGACCGTCAGGCCGCGGCGCGGGTGAACAGGCCCGCTCGCCCGGCGATCGCCCGCACGGCGCCGGTGACGCCTTCAAGGGATTCCCCGCTGCCGACCAGCAGCACGCCGTCGTCTTCCAGGCGGGCGGCCAGGCTCTCGATCACCCGGCCGTGCACGCTGGGGTCGAGGCCGGGCAGGACATTGCGCAGCAGGATGACGTCGAACTTGCCCATCGAGGACAGGTCGGCCAGCAGGTTGATCCGCCGCCAGCGCACGGATTGGCGGATGCGGGGGCTGATCGCCCACATCTCGTCCTGGTTCTCGAAATGCTTGACCAGCAGACGGATCGGCAGGCCGCGCTGGACCTCGAACTGGGTGTAGAGGCCGCTCTGGGCCTTCTCCAGGCAACGGTCGGAGACGTCCGAGCCGAAGAATTCGAACTGGGCGCCGGGCGCGATGTCGCGGGCCTCGGCGGCGGTCATGGCCAGGGAATAGACCTCCTGGCCGGTGGAGCAGGCGGCGCTCCAGATGCGGATCGGCCGCTTGGACACCAGCTTGGACAGGGTCGGCAGAAGGTCGTCGCGCAGCTGGGCGAAGACCTCGCGGTCGCGGAAGAAGGCGGTCTCGTTGAGGGTCAGGGCTTCCACGACGGCCCAGATCAGGCGCTCGTCGCGGTGGGCGCGCAGGGCGGCGATCATGGCCTCGATCGAGTCGAAGCCCTCACGGCGCGCCAGGGGATTGAGCCGGCTCTCGACCAGATAGGCCTTGTCGCTCTCGATCCGCAGACCGGCGCGTTGGCGGGCCAGGGCGGCCAGCAGGTCCATGTCCTCGGGAATCACAGCAGACCCGCCTCGGCGAACTTCGCCGCGATGATGTCGCCGTCGAACGGCTTCATGATGTACTCGTCCGCGCCGGCGTCCAGCGCCTCGCGAATGGCCTCGATCTTGTTCTCGACAGTGCAGAAGACCACGGTCGGGCCTTGGCCGCCCGGCTCCTGGCGCAGATGGCGCAGGAACTCGATCCCGTTCATCACCGGCATGTTCCAGTCCAGGAGCACGGCGTCAGGCATCGCCGCCCGGCACCAGGCCAGGGCTTCCACGCCATCGGCGGCCTCGGCGATCTCGAAGCCTATGTCTTCCAGGACGCGCCGGGCGACTTTGCGGATCACCCGGCTGTCGTCGACGACGAGACAGGTCTTCACGGCACGCTCCAATTCAATCCCCCCAGCTTGCGGCGCAGGGTGTTAAGGAGCGGTGACGGCGATCGCGATCTCGGGATTTAACGCCCGGAAAAACTCAGGCCGGGACCCAGGCGGCCAGGGTGACCTGGTCTTCGCCCAGCTCGACCCCGATCTGGCCGCCGGCCGCGCGGACCAGGGCGTTAAGATAGGCGGCTTGAACCCACGGACCACCCAGGCCCTCGGACAGGGCTTCGCCCTTCAGGCCGGCCAGGACCTCGGGGCGAAGGCGGGCGCGGGGACCGACGGATTCAGCGGTGATCGCCACCCGGTCGTCGGTGACCACGGCCCGCAGCGTCGCCTTGCCGCCGGCCGGCAGGGCGCTGGCGGCGATCTGGGCGATGTTGAGGATCGCGCGGGCGCTGGCCTTGTTCATGGTCGAGGGCGGGATGGCCCAGTCCAGGGTCGGGCGCACATGGGCGAACACGCCCTGCGACAGCTTTTCCAGCTCACGGGAGTCGAAGTTCTCGGCCGAGGCCGAGGCGCCGAACGCCACGCGCGTGAACTGAAGCAGATCGGCCAGCTTGCGGGCGCTGGACGAGATCAGGCTCATGGCGTCCTCGCGCATGTCCTGGGCGGAGGGATCCTCCAGCAGGTCCAGGCCCGAGACGATGGCGCTGGCCGGGCTGATGAAGTCGTGACAGAGCCGCGCCGCCACCAGGGCGGCGAAGTCGGGACCGTTGACATTCAGCTCGGGAGCATCAATGGGCGGCGTGGGGGCGGCGTCGGTCATGGCGCGATCTTTGGCGTGATTTGGGACTTTGGCAAACGCTGCTGGGCGCTTATCAGGAGCGCGTCATGGATCCGTTTCTCGAGCCGGGCGTCCTCGTGCGCCATCCCGACCAGCCCGACTGGGGTCTGGGCCAGGTGCAATCGGTGATCGGCCATCGCGTGACCGTCAATTTCGAAGACGCCGGCAAGCAGACGGTCGATGCGACGCGCGTCACCCTGCTGTTCGTCGGCAACGACCCCAGAGGTACCTGATGACCACTGCGAACCTGGCCAATATGGGCCGCGACCTGGCCGCCATTGTCGAGGCGGCCGCCGAGGTCATCCTGCCGTTCTGGCGCACCGAGCTGGACGTGGTCCGCAAGGCCGACGAGAGCCCCGTGACCGAGGCCGACAAGGCCGGCGAGCGCCTGATCCTGGCCCGGCTGGCCGAGCGCTTCCCGGAAATCCCGGCGATCTCGGAAGAGCACGCCAGCGAGTTCGGCACGCCCGACGCCATCGGCCCGCGCTTCTTCCTGGTCGATCCGGTGGACGGCACCAAGGCCTTCGTGCGCGGCGATCCCAACTTCACGGTCAATATCGGCCTGATCGACAATGGTGTTCCCGTGGCCGGCGCGATCTGCGCTCCGGCGACCGGCGAGGTCTGGTTCACCAGCGCCGACGGCGTGCTCAAGCGCGAAGGCCCGGACGGCGCGGAAGCCAAGGTCGCGGCCCGGTCCTGGCCCGATGGCCAGGCCCTGGCGCTGGTCAGCCACACCATGAAGGAAGAGCGGGCGGCCGAGCTGGCGGTCCAGTACGGCTTCTCCCTGCGGGCCCCGATGGACAGCTCGATCAAGCTGGTCCGCATCGCCGAGGGGGCTGCCGACATCTATCCGCGCCATGGACCGACCATGGAGTGGGACACCGCCGCCGGCCACGCGATCCTGGTCGCCGCCGGGGGACGCTTCACCACGCCCGAGGGCGAAGCCTTCACCTACGGCAAGGCCGACCAAGGCTTCCGCAACGGCTGGTTCGTGGCCCGGGGCGCCTAGGCCTTCCGGTTCAGGGCGCCGCCCAGCTGCGAGGCCATCTGGTCGCTCAGGCTGTTGACCGTGGCGCGCAGCAGGCGCGACAGCAGGAGGTCGCCGCCGGACGGCGGGGTCAGCCCCGCCCCTATGGGCGTCAGCTTGTAGAGGCCGCCGTTGCGGGCCGCCGCCGTCGCCAGCTCGTCGGCCGAGAGCTTGGCGTCTCCATCGCCGTCGGCCGCCTTCAGCAGGTCGGCGACATGCGTCGAGGCCGCGCCGGCCGCCGTGGCGGCGCTGGACAGTTCGTCGAATGACAGCGCCCCGTCGCCGTCCGTATCGTTGCGCGCCGCCAGCGCGTTCGTGGCCTTGCCGTGGTCGCCGAACTGGATCAGGCGCGGGGCGGTGCGGAGGCTTTCCGTCATTTCCTCGGTCGACAAGCGGCCGTCCTGGTCGACGTCGATCCGGCTGAAGTCGCGGGCGTTGGTCTCTTCCTGCGCTTCAGGCACGCTCTTGCCGTCGGCGTCGATCCGACTGATCCGCGAGGGCGGCGCCACGATGGCGTATTCGTCGGCCGAGAGCGCGCCGTCGCCGTCCGCATCGGCGCGCGAGACCAGCCATCCGACCACGCCGGCCTCGTCCTGCACGCCCAGCAAGGTCTTCAGGTTCTGGCCGTCCAGCAGGCGGGATGCGCCGAACTCGCGCTGGTCCAGCGCCCCGTCGCCATTGCGGTCGAACACCGAAACCATCGCCTGCGTGTCGGCAAGCTTGGCCGGGTCGTTATTGCCCAGCTTGGCCAGCTCCTCGGCCGAGACCAGGCCGTCCTGATCGGCGTCGAACCCCTTGAAGACCTGCTGCTTGACCGCGGAATCGACGGCCATTCCCGAGATGTTCAGGGATTTCAACGTGGTCAGGCGCGCCTCGCGGAAAGGGTCGCTCGGGGTCGCCGCCGCGGTTCTTGAGATGTCCATGGCCGTGCTCCTTGGCTTCGAGGAACATGGCAAGTTCGGCGCCAGAGGTTGTATCGCAGCCGCCACAGCCTTGCGGAAGGCACCGTTTGTCGTCGGCGGGGAACCGCACTCGACCCGCGGCTCCTCCAGCATGAGGTCACGTGAGGCGCCGAAGGTGATCAGGATCGAGAAGAAGCTCAGGCGCCGGTCGCCCAGGAGGCCCTGGCGGGCCTAGCGCTTCTTCGGCTTTGCCTTGACGGGCGGAGCCGCCGGCAAGGTCACGCCCAGCGGGGCCGCCGGCGGTTTGCAGCCCATATGCAGGCCGACGCCCTTGAGGTAGCCGCGTCGGATCGAACCGGCGACGATCGCCGCCTGGACCTCGTTGGCGTTCTTCTCGGCGCCGCTAAGCTTGCGGATCCACGAGCGCATCGGCATCAGCCCGTGCACCACGGTCTCCCCCAGCTCGGTGGCGGACATGCCGCTCTTGATCCGGGTGGATTCGGCGTCGAGGTCCGGCGCCAGTTCGGCGTCGAGCCCATCCACCGCGTCGAAGATCGTCTTGCAGGTCAGGGGCGAGGGCAGGGCGTAGGTCGCCGTGCGCGCGTCGGTCAGCACCTGGGGGATCTTGTCCTTGACCACGCCGACGTCCTTGAGGGGCGCGGTGGCCACCTTCGAGGCGCCCTCCTCGACCTGCTGGGTCTTCGAGGGCTCGGTCTGAGCCAGGGCCGGACCAGCCGCCAACAGGATCACCGCGACCGCGAAGGAAGAGAGGGCTTTTCTGGATCGCATGAACTGGTCTCCGAACAGGAAACGCAGTTTGGGCGCCAAACGGCAGCAGGCTGAAATCGTTTTTTGTCGGGAAGTGGCGTTCGCGCCGTGACCGCCCAAGGCGTCGCCAAGCCGTGCGCCGGATATGGAAACGGCCGCTCCCTTTAGGGAAGCGGCCGTCTTGGTGGAGCTTAGCGGAGTCGAACCGCTGACCTCTTGCATGCCATGCAAGCGCTCTACCAGCTGAGCTAAAGCCCCAAGGTTCAAAGATTTCCGAGTGGGGAAACTTAAGAATTCCTCAGTGTCTCCGGCGGTTCCGAGTGGGTGGCCCCCGAAGAGGCGCGGAACCTATGCCGGGAGGATTTCTGGATCAACCCTCCCGGCATACTTTTTTCCGGAAAATTTTTCTGACCGCTGTTCGATCAGATTTCCGACAGGTGCGGATGACGTTTAGTCGTCGTCGCCAGCGCCCGGCAGGCCTTCGATTTCATCGTCCAGGACGTCCTCGTCGTCTTCGTCCTCAAGGAACGGAACGTCGTCGGCTTCGTCCTCGGCGAGGTCTTCGTCTTCCGAGAAATCGACGCCCAGGTCATCGGCGGCCGGGGCCGGGGCGACGGTCGGGTCGGTGTCGTCGTCATCGGCTTCGACGACTTCCTCGGCGGCCGCGTCGATTTCCGGGGTCTCATCGACCTCGTCCTCGTAGCCATCCTCTTCCTTGGGGGGCGGCGCGGGCTTTTCGTCCTCGGCGTCGTAATCCGGCGTCACGGCGCGAGCCCGGACGCGGCGCGACTTCAGCGCCTCTTCGGGATCGAACGACTCGCCGCACTTGGGACACAGAGCCGGGCGGCGGCCCAAGTCATAGAATTTCGATTGGCAGTTGGGGCAAATTTGTTTTGCGCCCAGTTCGGGATTGGCCAAGTTGGCGACCCTTTGATCCAGATGGGGAAAGCGGCCGGTCACTTGCCATGGCCGGGGGCCGCTGTCAAAAGCAATCCCCTCGTGAAAAGCGCGTGATACGGAGGCCGGTGGCGGCATGACGGCGGCTGGATTGAAGAGCACCCCCGGTGGGCCCCTCCGCGGGACGGTTCGCGCGCCGGGTGACAAGTCGATTTCGCACCGTTCGATGATCCTCGGCGCGTTGGCTTCGGGGACCACCACGGTCGAGGGTCTGCTGGAGGGCGCGGACGTCCTGGCGACCGCCCAGGCCATGCGCAGCTTCGGCGCGCGGGTCGAACAGGAAGGCGTCGGCCGTTGGCGGATCGAGGGCCAAGGCGGTTTCATCGAACCCTCCGACGTGGTCGATTGCGGCAACGCCGGCACCGGCGTGCGGCTGATCATGGGCGCCGCCGCCGGCTTCCCCCTCTGCGCCACCTTCACCGGCGACAACTCCCTGCGTAGCCGGCCGATGAGCCGGGTGCTGGACCCGCTGGCCCGGATGGGCGCCACTTGGCTCGGTCGCGACAAGGGCCGCCTGCCTCTGACCTTGAAGGGCGGCAACCTGCGCGGCCTGTCCTACAAGCTGCCGATGGCCTCGGCCCAGGTGAAGTCGGCCGTGCTGCTGGCCGGCCTGCACGCCGAGGGCGGCGTCGAGGTGATCGAGCCGGAAGCCACCCGCGACCACACCGAGCGCATGCTGCGCGCCTTTGGCGCCGAGGTGATCGTCGAGGATCGTGCCCATGGGGACCATCTCGTTCGCCATATCCGCCTGCCGGCCGGCCAGAAGCTGGCCGGGACCCATGTGGCCGTGCCGGGCGACCCGTCGTCGGCGGCGTTCCCGCTGGTGGCCGGCCTGATCGTGCCCGGCTCGGAAGTCATGGTCGAAGGCGTGATGCTCAACGAACTGCGCACCGGCCTGTTCACCACCCTGCGGGAAATGGGCGCGGACCTGGTCATCTCGAACATCCGCGAGAGCAGCGGCGAACAGGTCGGCGACATTACCGCCCGCTATTCGCCGAACATGAAGGGCGTGGTCGTGCCGCCCGAGCGCGCCCCGGCGATGATCGATGAGTATCCGATCCTGGCCATCGCGGCGGCCTTCGCCACCGGCGAGACGATCATGCGCGGCGTCGGCGAGATGCGGGTCAAGGAGAGCGATCGCATCGCCCTGACGGCCGCCGGCCTGGAAGTTTGCGGCGTTGATGTCGAGGAGGAGCCCGAGGGCTTCATCGTCCGGGGAACGGGCCAGGCGCCGCGCGGCGGGGCCATGGTCGAGACCCATGGCGACCATCGCATCGCCATGAGCCACCTGATCCTCGGCATGGCCGCCCAGGCGCCGGTGTCGGTCGACGAGCCCGGCATGATCGCCACCAGCTTCCCCGGCTTCGCCGATATGATGCGCGGCCTGGGCGGCGATCTGGTCGAGGCCTAGGGCCATGGCCTTCGTCATCGCCGTCGATGGTCCCGCCGCCTCGGGCAAGGGCACGGTCGCCGGCCGGCTGGCCAGGCTCTACGACTATCCGATGCTGGACACCGGCCTGCTCTACCGGGCGGTCGGCGTGCGCGTGCTGAGCGCGGGCGACGATCTGGACGACGCGACCCTCGCCGAGGCCGCCGCGCGCGGCCTGGAACTGTCGGAGCTGGAAATGCCCGAGGTTCGAACCCGCCAGGCGGGCGAGGCCGCCAGCCGGGTCGCGGTGCATCCGGGCGTGCGCGCGGCCCTGTTCGACCTGCAACGGGACTTCGCCCTGCGCGAGCCCGGCAGCGTGATCGACGGCCGCGACATCGGCACGGTCATCGCCCCCGAGGCGCCGGCCAAGCTGTTCGTCACCGCCACGCCCGAGGTCCGCGCCGATCGTCGCTGGAAACAGCTGACCGGCCAGGGCGAGGCCGTGACCTTCGACGAGATCCTGGCCGACATCCGCAAGCGCGACGAGCGCGACAGCGGCCGCGCGTCCGCCCCGCTGACCCAGGCCGCCGACGCCGTCTTGCTTGATACGTCGGAAATGACTATAGACCAGGCCTTCGATGCGGCCCGCCGCATCGTCGAGACGGCGCGCGCCCGGTGGGGAAACCCCAAGGGCTAATCCACCGCCCGCCTCGCCGCCGCTCAGGACGCGACGGACCAGCATCAAAAACCCACATCACCGGAATCCCGAGAACCGTCATCCGACGGCGCTCATCGTAGGGCTTCCCTCAACACGAGACTAAACATCAGCATGGCTGACGATATGAGCTTCAACCCGACGCGCGACGATTTCGAAGCGCTGCTGAACGATTCCATGGGCGGCCGCGACTTCCAGGAAGGCACCGTCGTCAAGGGCATCGTTGTCGGGATCGAGAAGGACTTCGCGATCATCGACGTCGGTCTGAAGACCGAAGGTCGCGTTCCCCAGAAGGAATTCGGCGTCGATGAGTCCGGCAAGGCCACCATCAAGGTCGGCGACTCGGTCGAAGTCTTCCTGGAACGCCTGGAAAACGCCCTGGGCGAAGCGGTCATCAGCCGCGAAAAGGCCAAGCGCGAAGAAGCCTGGACCCGTCTGGAAGGCGTCTACGCCAAGAACGAACCCGTGCTCGGCGCCATCGTCGGCCGCGTCAAGGGCGGCTTCACCGTCGATCTGGGCGGCGCCTCGGCGTTCCTGCCGGGTTCGCAAGTCGATATCCGCCCGGTGCGCGACGTCGGCCCGCTCATGGGCAAGGAACAGCCCTTCGCCATCCTCAAGATGGACCGTCCGCGCGGCAACATCGTCGTCTCGCGTCGCGCCATCCTGGAAGAAGCCCGCGCCGAGCAGCGCACCGAACTGGTGTCGCAGCTGCAAGAGGGTGAAATCCGCGAAGGCGTCGTCAAGAACATCACCGACTACGGTGCGTTCGTCGACCTGGGCGGCATCGACGGCCTGCTGCATGTCACCGACATGAGCTGGAAGCGCGTCAACCACCCGTCGCAAGTCCTGGCCGTCGGCGACACCGTCAAGGTGCAGATCGTCAAGATCAACCCGGACACCCAGCGCATCAGCCTCGGCATGAAGCAGCTGCAGTCCGATCCGTGGGACGGCGTGGAAGCGAAGTACCCGGTCGGCGCCAAGTTCACGGGCCGCATCACCAACATCACCGACTACGGCGCGTTCGTCGAACTGGAAGCCGGCGTTGAGGGCCTGGTCCACGTCTCGGAAATGTCCTGGACCAAGAAGAACGTCCACCCCGGCAAGATCGTCTCGACCTCGCAGGAAGTCGACGTGGTCGTGCTGGACGTCGATCCGTCCAAGCGCCGCGTTTCGCTGGGCCTGAAGCAGGCCCTGGCCAACCCTTGGGATTCGTTCCTCGAAACCCACCCGGTCGGCTCGACCGTCGAAGGCGAAGTCAAGAACGCGACCGAGTTTGGTCTGTTCATCGGCCTCGACAACGACATCGACGGCATGGTGCACCTGTCGGACATCGACTGGAGCGCGTCGGGCGAAGAAGCCATGGCCCGCTACAAGAAGGGCGACATGGTCAAAGCGAAGGTTCTCGACGTCGACGTCGAGAAGGAACGCATCTCGCTGGGCATCAAGCAGCTGGGCGGCGATCCGATGTCGGGCGACACCTACCGCAAGAACCAGACCGTGACCGTCACGGTGACGGAAGTCACCACCGGCGGCATCGAAGTTCGTTTCGGCGAAGACGACGCCCTGATGACCGCCTTCATCCGCAAGTCGGACCTGTCGCGCGACCGTCAGGAACAGCGCCCCGAGCGCTTCGCCGTGGGTGACCGCGTCGATGCTCAGATCGTCAACATCGACAAGGCGGCTCGCCGCGTTTCGATGTCGATCAAGTCGTTGGAAATGGCCGAAGAGAAGGAAGCCATCGAGCAGTTCGGCTCGTCGGACTCCGGCGCTTCGCTGGGCGACATCCTCGGCGCGGCCCTGCGCGAGCGGGCCACCAAGGACTAAGCCTTCGCCTCACCGCGAAAGACTTGCCTAAGGGATTGGGGAACGGCGGCTGGAGCAATCCGGCCGCCGTTTTCTTTTGTCCGAACGCTTGCCGAGACGGCATGCGCGTTTTGGTCGTGAGACGGTCAGTCAAGCGGCGGGTCCCGTTCGTGGGGGTCGAGGCGAGCGACCGACAACCGCGTCACGCCGTCTCGGGAGCCAGGATCGTCCGCGCGCAGAAAGGTCTTCGCGGTCGACTCGCCCTGTCGTCCACCCGACTCAAAAGCTTTCGTTAGGCAAGCTTTCCCCTTGAAGACTCAGGCTTGCTTGGGCAAAGGTCGCACGCGCGCCGGGTCCTGCCTCCCCAGGATCGCTTTGACGCGTCGGGGATATCGATGATCAAGTCCGAACTCATCGCCAGGCTCGCGAACGAAAATCCGCACCTGACCCAGAAGGATGTCGAGCGCGTTGTCGGCGTCATTCTCGAGCGCATGATCGGTGCGCTGGAAGAAGGAGGCCGCGTGGAGCTCCGCGGTTTCGGCGCCCTGTCGGTGCGCTCGCGCCCGGCCCGCGCCGGTCGCAATCCTCGCACCGGCGAGACCGTCGATGTGCGCGCCAAGCACGTGCCGTTCTTCAAGAGCGGCAAGGAACTGCGCGGCCGCCTGAACGCCGACGAATAGTCCGGACCAATCGCCGACGACCCGTGGCCTCGCTTGACCCGCGAGGCCGAACGCCTCAGCTTCCGCAGCTCAAGGGGTCGGAAGAGGGTTCATCATGAGCATGGTCAAGGAATTCCGCGAGTTCATCGCGCGCGGCAACGTCATCGACCTGGCTGTCGGCGTGATCATCGGCGCGGCGTTCAACGGCATCGTCAAAACCTTGGTGGACGGCGTGATCATGCCGCCGATCGGTCTGCTGACGGGTGGACTGGACTTCTCCGAGCTGCAGTGGGTGCTCAAACCCGAGGATCCGGCGACCGAGGCCGTCGAACTGGTGGCGATCCAGTACGGCGCCTTCATCAACACCGTGATCCAGTTCCTGATCGTGGCCGCGGTGGTGTTCCTGCTGGTCAAGCTGGTCAACCAGATCCGCCGCGCCGACGCCGAAGAGCCCGCGCCCGAGGCCCCGGCCGCCCCGACGCCCGAGGAAAAGCTGCTGACCGAGATCCGCGACCTGCTGGCCAGGCCGGCGGTGGTCACGGCGCCCAAGGCGGGGGCTGCTCCGGCAAAGCCGAAGCCCAGGGCCTGACCAGGCCTCTCTTCAACGCGGTGAGCCGCTAGGCCACAAGGCCAGCCAAGCCCGGGTCGATCGGCATGCCGTCCAGCGCGGCGGCGCGGCCCGGACCTGGGACACCGACCTAGCTCATGGTGCGGCGGGTTCCGTTGGCGGGGTCTGATCGGGCTCCAGCTCGATCGCTTCGCCGGGCTTGAGGCCGCAGGCCAGCAGGCAGGACCACACGGTCTCGGCGCTCTCGGCGAAGCGGAAAAGCTCCAGGTCGGCGGGGTTGATCATGCCGTGCTCGACCAGGCTGTCGAAATTGATCACCGAGCGCCAATAGGCCTCGTCGAACAGCACGATGGGGATCCGCGGGGCCTTGTCCGTCTGGCGCAGGGTCAGGATCTCGAACAGCTCGTCGAAGGTGCCGAACCCGCCGGGAAACACCACCAGGGCGTTGGCCCGCATCGCCAGGTGCATCTTGCGCATGGCGAAGTAGTGGAAGCGAAACGACAGGTCCGGCGTGGCGTAGGGGTTGGGCTGCTGCTCGTGCGGGAGGGTGATGTTGAAGCCCACCGATGGCGCGCCGGCCTCGAAGGCCCCGCGATTGGCCGCCTCCATCACGCCCGGCCCGCCGCCGGTGGCGATGACGTTGTCGCGCACGCCGTTGGTGGCGCGGACCGCCCCGCCGCGCTCCGAGGCGAGGCGGCCGAAGCGCCTGGCCTCGGCGTACCATCGGGACTGCGAGCCGGGTCCGTCCTCACGGACCCGGGCGCTGCCGAACACCACGATGGTCGAGCGCACGCCCCAGGCCCGCAGCGCCTCGTCGGCCTTGGCGAACTCCAGCAGGAACCGCACGCCCCGCATGGAGTCGCCCAGCAGGAAATCCTGGTCCAGCGCCGCCAGGCGATAGGAGGGCGAGGCGAGCTGGGCTTCGCTTTTCACATCGGCCTGGCGGTCGTCGGTCACGCTTTTCTACTTCGCCTTCGTGAGGGTGGGGCTGTCGAGGTCCAGCTGGTCGATCGGGATCTGAACGGCGGCCGGCAGAGCGGTCTTGACGCTGTCGCCCATCGTCTTGGCGTCGCCGACCACGATGACGCTGGTCTGGGTCGGATCCAGCACCGCCCTGGAGAAGGCCTGGACGTCGGCGGCGCTGACCGCCTCGACCTTGCTGGTATAGGCCTGGATCTCGTTCAGCGGGATGCCGTAGATCGCCAGGTTGCCCAGGATGTCGGCCAGGCCGCCCGAGGTGCCCAGGTCACGTCCGAAATCGCCGACCAGCACCGACTTGCGCGCCGCCAGTTCGGGCGCCGAAGCCGGCTCGGCGGCCAGCCTGCTCAGCTCGTCCTTGATCAGTCCCACCACCTGGGCGGCGGACTCGTTCTTGGTCTGGACGGTGGCCGTGAAGCCGCCGATGGCCGCGCGCGGCGACAGGCTGGAGCCGGCGCCGTAGGACAGGCCGCGCTTGATGCGGATCTCCTGGTTCAGGCGTGAGGAATAGCCGCCGCCCAGCACGCCGTTGGCCACCAGGCCGGCGTAGTAGCGCGGGTCGGCGCGCAGGATCGCCGGCTTGCTGACCACGACCGCCGCCTGGCCGGTGCCCGGCAGGTCGACGATCACGGTCTTGGCGGCGTAGCCCGTGGGACCCTTGACCGAAGCCGGCGGCGGACCGGCGGGCTTGGCCCAGGTCCCGAAAGCCTTCTCGGCCAGGGCGAAGCCCTGCTCCGGCGTCAGGTCGCCGGTCAGCACCAGGATGGCGTTGTCCGGGCGCCAGTTGGCGGCGTGGGTCTTGACCAGGGCGTCGCGCTGGATCTTCGGCAGCGAGCCGGGGGTGCCGCTGGCGACATGGCCATAGCCCGAGCCGGCATAGATCACGGTCGGCACGACGAAGCCGGCGACCGCGCCGGGCCGCTGGAAGCTGACCGACAGGCCGTCCAGGGTCTCGGCCTTCACCCGCTCCAGTTCCTCGGCCTTGAAGGTCGGGTTCTGGGCGACGTCGGCCATGATCGCCAGGCCTTGCGCCGCCTTGTCGGCGATGACGCTGAGGGTCAGGGACGAGGCCTCCCAGCCCGAGCCGGCCGCCAGTTCGGCGCCCAGGGCTTCGGTGGCGGCGGCGACCTGCGTGGCGGTGCGGGTCTTGGTGCCCTCGGTCAGAAGTTCGGAGGTCAGGCTGGAGACGCCGGCCAGGCCGGCCGGGTCGGCCCCCGCCCCGCCCTTGACCGTCAGGTCGGCGGTGATCAGCGGCAGGTCGCTGCTCTTGGCGACGATCACGCGGAGGCCGTTGGCCAGGGTCTTCTCGACCGGCGAGGGCAGGACCGGCGACACCGGCGCGCCAGGGGCCGGCGGCGCGGCGCGCTCGGCCTCCGGGGCCAGGGTGGTGACCGGGCCGCTGTAGGTGACCGACGGGGTCGGCTTGGGCGCCTCGAAAGGATCTTTGGCGCCGGCCGGCTTGGACGACTCGGGCAGGTAGCGGACCGTCACCTTGCGGTCGTCGGCCAGGTATTTGGCCGCCACGCGCTGGACGTCGGCGGCGGTCACCGCCTGCAGGGCGGCGAGGTTGGTGTTGGCGCGGGCCGGGTCGCCCTCGGTGAGCAGGGCGTAGCCGATGGCGAAGGCGCGACCATCGATGGTCTCGCGACCGCGCACGGCGTCGGCCAGCAGGCCGGTCTTGGCCTCGGCCAGTTCGGCGGCGGTGGGCGGGGCGGCGCGCAGCTTGGCGACCTGGGCGCTCAGCGAGGCCTCGCCCTGCTCCACGGTCTTGCCGCCGGCCATGATCGCCCCGACGTAGAACATGCCGGGCTGGGCGTTGGTGCTGGTCGACGAGAAGATCGTCTGGGCGATCTGCTGGTCATAGACCAGACTGTTGTAGAGGCGCGACGACTTGCCGGCCGACAGGATGGCGTCCAGCACGGCCAGGGCCGGGGCGTCCGGATCGGCGGCCGCCGGCGCCTGCCAGGTCATGGCCACGCCCGGCAGCGGCACGTTGGGGCCGTAGGTGGTGATCGTCCTGGACGTGGTGCGCGGCGGGTCGACCACCGTCACCTGCTTGATCGGCGTGGCGGGGGTCTTCAGCGGCCCGAAATATTGGTCGATCCAGGCGTTCAGCTGGGTTTCGTCGAAATTGCCGACCACGATCAGGGCGGCGTTGTCGGGGCGGTAATAGGCTTGGTGGAAGGCCCGCACGTCATCGACCGTGGCGGCGTCCAGCTCCTCGATCGAGCCGATGCCCGGGCGCTTGTAGGGGTGGTCGGTGAACGAGGCCTGGGTGAGGTAGAGGTTGAAGAACCGGCCGTAGGGATTGGCCAGGACGCGCTGGCGCAGCTCTTCCTTGACGACGTCGCGCTCGGATTTGAACACCGCCTCGTCGATAACCAGCGAGCCCAGCCGCTCGCTCTCGGCCCACAGCAGGCGCTGCAGGTGGTTGGCCGGCACGACCTCGTAATAGTTGGTGAAGTCGTCGTAGGTGGAGGCGTTGTTGAAACCGCCGACGTCCTCGGTCAGGCGGTCGAAGGTCTCGTTGGGCATGTTGCGCGTGGACTTGAACATCAGGTGTTCGAACAGGTGGGCGAAGCCCGAGCGGCCCTCCGGATCATCCTTGCTGCCGACGCCGTACCAGACCTGCACCGTCACGTTGGGCGTGGTCGCGTCGCGCGAGGTGTAGACCTTCATGCCGTTGGCGAGGGTCCGCTGCTTGTAGACGATCGGCGGCACCGCCACGCCCGCCGCCGCCGGGGCCGCCGGCTTGGTCTGGGCCTGGGCGAGCGGCGCCATCGTCAGCGAGGTAAGGGCGGTGGTCGAAAGGGCCAGCGCGACGAGGGCGGCCTTGGCGGCGGGACGGATCATGAGGACGGCGCTCCGAAAGCTTGAGGGCGCGACCCTAGCATCCGGGCCGGGGGCGCCAAGCTTACCGTGTTGTCATGAAAGGTCGGCGTTGCCCGGCAACGTCAACCGTGCATCCTCTGGTGGAAAGACAATCAGAGGGGAACGTCATGAAGTCTCTGTCCGTCGCGGTCGCCTTGGCGGCGTTCGCGCTCGTCATCGCCCCGGCACAGGCCCGCCAGTCGGGCGCCGAGGAGATCGTGGTCACCGGCAATCGCATGACCGACTACGACCCGGTCAAGACGCCCTTCATCACGCTCGGCAAGCGGGCCGACAACCTGATCACCACCGTGCGGGTGGTGTGCGACACCCGCGATCTTTCCCAGCGCAAACAGGAACTCAAGGCCACCCTGCGCAACATGATCAAGGCCGCGCCCGCCGCCGGGGTCGAACTGGGCCTGGAGGGCGAAGAGGTGATCGGCCGTTTCGACGACACCATGCTGGACGCGGTGATCCGACCGGACGGCAAGCCGGACACCAGCGTCGCCGTGCTGGTGGTCAAGACCCGCGTGGCGCCCGCCGACACCTTTGACGCCGCCACCAAACGGATAACGGTTTTCGCCGAGAAGACCGCCAAGGCCGGCCGCACCGAGATCCTGCCGACCCAGGACTGGAACCTCACCCTGATCGGTCCGCAGCGGTATCGCGGCGAAGTGCTGGCCCTGGTGGCCGAGGACGCCAGGAAGGTGGCGGGCACGTTTGGGCCCGACTACGCGGTCGCCGCCGACGGGTTGCAACTGCCGCTGTCCTGGTAACAGTCCGGGCCGCTCGAGCTGGCGCTGTACGTGCCCTACAAACTGACGGTCACGCCGCGTCCCAAGTGAGGGCGGCCGAAGTGAGCGGAGGATGGATCTTTGGTCTTCACTCCAGTGTCACGGCTCATCGCGCCGCCGCCACGCTTTCGCGGCGCAGGGCGCGCAGGGCGGCGGGAACGTCGCGGCGCATGGCCATGGTCGTCATGCCGTTGGGCAGGCCGAACGGCGCGGTGGCGCGGTTCTCATAGGTGACGCGGGTGGCCCGCCCGCCGTCGAGCGGTTCCAGCAGCCACTGGCCCTCGCAGTCCTTGATGTCGCCGGCCTCGCAGCGGAAGACGATCCGTCGATAGGGTTCCAGGGTCAGGCGCGAGGTCGAGTGCAGGGGCGGCAGCAGGAAGCTCCACTTGACCACGTGCTCGCGCAGTTCGACCCGGCCGCCGGCGTCGCGCGACAGCACGGTGCAGCTCTTGACGCTGGGCGTCATCCGCGCGGCCCGCTCGCAGTCCAGGATCGTGCTCCAGACCACTTGGGGCGGCGCAGCGATGTCGATCATCGCCCGCACTTGGCCGCCGCGTCCACTGGAGTCGGTATGGGCTTCCAGCGCGACACCGCCGCTTTCGATCCGGGTCAGCCAGTTGGGACCTGAATGCTGCACCCTCGCGTCCTGGGTGTTGGCGAGCCCGGGGGCCGCCAGCATCACGAACGCAACGAAAACGGTCAGGCTACGCATGGGTTGAGCCTAGCCGAGTTTCTGCTCCTCGCGCATCAGGCCCCGGCGCGATTTTTCACCAGGTCGTCGACCACTGACGGATCGGCCAGGGTCGAGGTGTCGCCCAGGCTGCCCAGTTCGTTCTCGGCGATCTTGCGCGGGATGCGGCGCATGATCT
>Ga0101941_1000808_pt1 | contig 36693 bp, 32 predicted proteins | sample DewCreD2012metaG_3_FD_75242 | JGI IMG/M metagenome (GOLD analysis project Ga0101941, IMG submission 75242) | Hot spring sediment bacterial and archeal communities from British Columbia, Canada, to study Microbial Dark Matter (Phase II) - Dewar... ...
TACAAATACTATTGAGCTTATGCTTCGATTCATTTTATGCTGAAGAGCATCGGCAAATTCTACAGAACTGAATTGTTTTCCGTTTTCATCCAGCAAAATAAGGTAATCATTCTTATCAATTTTAGATAAAAACAACTTCGTTTCTTCCTCCTTTAATACCTCCTTGCTTTTAGTGTTTGAACCCTTTATTTCAGGCAATTCTATTATTTCAAAGATAGTGTAATGCTTTAACCTTTTAGTATATTTTTCAATACCTTCCAAAATATAGGAATCAGTTGTTTTTCCTGCACAAATTAACTTAATCTTCATATTCTACAACAAAAATCAAAAAGGTCATCTGAATTTACAGATGACCTTTCGATATAAATAATGGTTAGAATTGTTTTTTATACTTTTCTAAGTACTGATTTTAAAAAGAAATATCCGATTACACCTGACATTATAGACCCGAAAAAGATACCTATTTTGGCCTGATCAATTAATTCAACATCGGTAAATGCCAGGTTTGAGACAAATAAAGACATGGTAAAACCAATACCTCCTAAAATAGCCACACCGAATATTTCCTTCCATGTGGTATTTTCAGGTAAGGCAGCAATACCCATCTTTACACTAATCCAACTGGCCAGTGTTATACCAAAACTTTTGCCTACTATCAATGCAACAGCTACAGCTATAGAAACAGGACTTAACAACGAATCCAAAATGTTCGATTCAAATACAACTGCAGCATTAGCCAATGCAAATATTGGCATGATAAAATATATCACCCAATCATGCAAAGTGTTCTCCAGTCTTTGTAGTGGAGATTGTACTTTGTCAGAAACCTCTTCCATTATGTTTATGGTCTCTATTTGCTCAGGATCTAAAACAATTTCGTTTTGAGGTATTTTAGTGCTTTCTAAGATTGCTACACCCTTTTTTGTAGTATCAAGAAACTGTTTAAGGTTTATTTTGCGTCTGGCTGGTATAGTAAATGCTACAATAACTCCACAAACTGTAGGATGAATTCCTGATTTTAGGAAAAAGTACCACATAACCAAACCAACAATAACATACAAAGGTATTCTTCTTAAATTCAGGTAATTAAACAAAATCAATAACCCCAATAATGGTATAGAATATAGCAGATAATTTGTTTGTATATCTGAACTGTAGAATAATGCAATTACCAATACTGCACCTAAATCGTCTACTATAGCCAAGGCAGTAAGAAACACTTTAATACTAACAGGCACTCTTTTGCCAAGCAAAGTAAGTATACCGATCGAAAATGCTATATCTGTAGCCATAGGTATTCCCCAACCTTGATGGCCATAATCAAAATTACTTATGATTAATAAGAAAATACCTGCAGGTAAAAGCATTCCCCCAAGCGCTGCCGCAATTGGCATCGCAGCTTCTTTCATGGAAGCAAGTTCACCGGCCAAAGTTTCACGTTTGATTTCAAGTCCCACATAAAAAAAGAACACAGCCATTAATAGGTCATTGATCCATACATGCAATGGTTTTACTAATGAAAAGTTTCCAAAACCGAAGGATATTTCCTGTTCCCATAAATGATGATAACTGGCTTCATACCCTGAGTTTACCCAGATAATTGCAATTGCTGTACACAACATTAATAGTATACCACCTGAAGACTCCAAATGGAGAAATTTTTCAAATGGGTTCACCATTAGCTTTACACCCTTTTTAAGATGTTTTTTCATAGTATATAAGTATCATTGATGATAGATTGGACAAAAATAGGCTTAAAATTGCACCTATTCCAAACAAAAATTATCAAAAAACTAATATGATTGGTTATTTTATGTTCGATGTCAAATTTTGATATACTTATATATGCAGTTGAAGTATAATTTTAACTGAATTGATTGTAATTAAAAAGTATAATTTTAAACCTATAAAAAGCCAAAGGTTTAGATAGTATTGAAAATTCAAAACACCTAAACCCTTGACTGAATGTTTAAATATATATATTCTAACTTTTTTCTTGATTTAGAATATCCTGTTCCTTTTTATATAATTCTTTGTACTCAGCTTTTATATTTTGGAAAGATTTTTCCAAATCTCTTTCAATATTGCTCCACGATTCTTTCGTGTTTTCTGCAGCAGTACTTTCAGATTTTTTTGTAGAACTAAATGATTTTGAAATTTCATTGCTTCGTTTATCATAAAGATCTTTTAACTCTTCTTTAAAGTCTGAAAATTCATTATCAATATCCTTTTCAAAGTTACTCCATGATGTTTCAAAGTCTTTGTCTTTGCCGGAAAACTGTGCAGATACATTATCATCTATGTCATCTACTTTGTTTTTTGCTTTATCCCATTGTGTTTCAGCGCTTCTGCCTGCATCTTTGCTTGCATCTATGGTTTCATCAACCCCGCGTTCTATATCACTTTGCGATGATTTGTCTGATTTGGAATCTTGAGCATATCCACCAAGCGAAGCCAGTGCTATTATTGCACCTGTATAAAATATTTTTTTCATTGCCGTTTAATTAAATTTTTTCCTTCTGGTATTACACCAATTTATCGACAACCTTTAGGGTCACCCGTATTTTTGATTAAACTATGATACCCAATTGAGCCTTTTCTTTTACTCCATTCGTTTGTTAAAACTCTTCTGTCTGAAAGTTCTTTGAACCTTATAACATCTCCTTTGTCGTTTACGCATGAATTAAAGCCAAATATTAAATCCTGCTTTGGAAACAAAGTCAATACTGAATTATATCCAATAGAACCCTTTCTCTTCATCCAGCTATTATTCACAATACCAATATCTCCAATACGGTTTTCAGTTTGTGCTGCCTTTGATTCAGAATTAATTACAGAATTATAACCAACTGATTTTCTTTCGAAATTATTCGTTTGTACCGTTGATATAGGTTCAGAATCAACATTTGCGGACTTACTCTTATCCTTTTCGTTATGGCTATATGCAGTAAATGTGCTCATAGCCAACATACCTATCACTAAATATTTATTAACTTTCATTTTTCACCTCCTTTTCCTACTCTTTTGCCCAAAGGTCTTTAAGAAACAATAATACCTCCGTTGCAAATGTTTATTTTGTAACTGAATAACAGACAAAAAACATTGTATAATACATTGTATTTCAGTGTTTAAAATTATATTTGGATTAATAAGATTATCTTTAGTAAACAGGGCTATTTTTATTATTCCAACACAAAGTAATTTTACTATAAACCTAATTTTGATTGCTACAATTATTTCTTAATTTTTTGTAGTAATATTGTGCTTCATGGCGGCATCACTGACAGAAATACAAAAACCAATACTTAATGAACTTGAGGAATTTGAAGTAAAATTCCGCGAGTCCATGAAGACCAAGGTTATGCTATTGGATAGGATAATGACCTATATAGTAAAGCGTAAAGGCAAACAACTGCGCCCCATGTTTGTATTTTTATCTGCCCATTTGTTAGGTAATGTAAATGAATCAACACACCGAGGAGCCGCACTTATAGAACTATTGCATACTGCTACTTTGGTACATGATGATGTGGTAGATGATGCCAATATGAGACGTGGTTTTTTTTCTATAAATGCTTTATGGAAAAACAAAATAGCAGTACTTGTTGGTGATTATTTGCTATCAAGAGGCTTATTGCTTTCGGTAAATAATGGTGATTTTAGCCTGCTTAAAATAGTTTCTTCCGCAGTACAAGAAATGAGTGAAGGGGAACTTCTTCAAATGGAAAAGGCCAGGAATCTGGATATAACAGAAGAAACTTATTTTACCATAATTAGACAAAAAACTGCTTCGCTCATAAGTTCATGTTGCGGCGTGGGGGCCTCTTCAGCCAATGCTTCTGAAACTGATATTCAGAAAATGATGACTTTTGGCGAAAAAGTAGGGATAGCTTTCCAAATTAAAGATGACTTGTTTGATTTTGATACTTCTCAGGCGATAGGTAAACCGGTTGGAATCGATATTAAAGAGAAAAAGATGACTCTGCCTCTTATATTTGCTCTGAACAAAGCCAAGTGGAGCGAAAAAAGACGCATAATAAATATTGTAAAAAACGAAAGTCATAAACCAGCCAAAGTAAAAGAAGTAATACAGTTTGTAAAATCCAGCGGAGGCATAGAACATGCCACATCTGTTATGAAAATGTATATAGATGAGGCAATGGCTATCCTTAATTCATTTCCTGATTCAGTATATAAACAATCTCTTCATGATCTGGTTAAATTTACAATAGAGAGAAGTAAATAGGTTTACTTTGATTTTTATTAGGATTATTTTAAGGCGTTGATAAGAGGAGATAAAAACAATGAAATTAACCATTCAATTTAAAAAGAAGAAGAAAGATCCGATTCGTGATCTGGAACAATACTTCCAAAATTTTGGCAAAGACTTTAAACAGCAGTTATCTAACTTAAATGTTGAAGGCTATTTTCAAACCAGTAGAAAGCAATTCTATTCATTTTTAAATTCAGCTGAAAAAAGAATTAAAAAAGAAGAAAAGAAGTTTTTGAAACAAGCCTGGGTTAAAGACATCAAGAAGGGTAAGTTCTTGTCGAAGCGGGCCGAAACAATCAAATATTGGTATAATGATCGTTCGCCTGCTTTGTTAAAAAAAACAGATCAGGGATTTACTAAGGTTGAAACTACAGTTGGAAGTACTTTTGATTGGCTTGGACAAAAGGCACCAGAGTTAGGTCAGCAAATCAAAAGTAATTATACCTTGTTTGCAAATAGGGCAGCAAAATCAATGAAAGAATATAAAAAGACAATTAAAAAGTCTAATTCCAGAAATAAATTAAATTTTCAATTGCCATTTGCCCGATAATTGTAAAAAATAAATGCTAATATTCTGAATAATAGAGTTCAGGTTGAAACAACATAAAATTTGAAGTAAACAAAAAAACCGCTTAAATGCGGTTTTTTTGTTTATCGATTTGTATTGAAGGCTATAAATGTGCGTCAATTTTTTGAGCTAATACAGATTTTGGCACTGCGCCAACTTGTTTTTCAACAATCTTACCATTTTTTATAACCAACAGAGTAGGTATACTTCTGATACCAAATTTTGCTGAAGTATTAGGATTAGAATCAACATCAACTTTTCCTATTACAGCTTTACCTTCATAATCAGCAGCCAGTTCTTCTACTACCGGTCCTATCATTTTGCAAGGTCCACACCATTCTGCCCAAAAGTCAACCAAAACAGGCTGATCAGTGTTGGTTATATCTTCAAAGTTGTCGTCAGTAATTTCTATTGCTTTTCCCATAAAATTCTAATTAAAAAAAGTTAAAAACCATTAAGTGTAAATATAAGAGATTTTTTCTCCAAATCAGTTCTTACGAATTAAATTTAATCTTTATCCCGTCCATTTTTTTTAACCCGTTCAACAAGTCATTGTTTGGGTCTATTTTATATTTTCTACAGAACATTTCAACTGATATGTTTTCAATAGTATCATGTAGCATAAACCGGACATTACAGTTACCATTAAATGCTGTAAAAAGTTCCTCCATATTGCTTAAAGATCGCTCTTTGAGCATGTTTATATCAACATTGACAGTGAGTTCTTTACATAATTTTGTACGTATATCTGAAAGTAGCTGAACGTTCGTTGGCTTTAATTCCCACTGGTCTTCAGTTTTGTATCTTTGTTGTACTTTTCCTTTTATGAATAAAAATTCTCCTGGTCTTATATAATGAGCCAGCTTTAGATAATCTTCCCCAAACAAAGCCATATCAATACTTCCCGAGTAATCTTCCATAGAAAACAAGGCAAAGGTTTTGCCCGTTTTAGTCTGCCTTATTGCAACTTTTGAAACTATGCCAGCTACATTTACATCTCTTCCTTTATAATTAAGGTAATCTTCCAATAAGCATGTACAAAAATTCTCCAGTTCAAGTTTATACTGATCCAAAGGATGACCGGATATGTAAAATCCTACTACATCTTTTTCGAATTTTAATTTCTCTATATCACTCCATGGTTCACAAGCTGGTATTTTAGGTAGAGGTATATCAACAGTAGAACTACCGCCAAATAATGAGGCTTGTGATGTATCCTGTTCAGCTTTAATACTATTGCCATATTTTATGGCTTTCTCAATCAGGTTGATATTTTCTGTATCTGGTGTATAGAAGTATTGTGCCCGATGTATTTCTTCAAATGAATCAAATGCTCCGGCATAGGCTAATGCTTCAAAGGTTTTTTTATTTACTGTTCTTAAATTGATTCTTTCAGCAAATACAAATATGTTTTTAAAAGGTCCGTTTGTTTCTCTTTCTGATATAATTGATTCAACAGCTGCATCACCTGTACCTTTTACAGCTCCCAATCCAAACCGTATTTTGCCTTCCTTATTTACATCAAAAAATGTATTACTTTCATTGATATCAGGTCCTAACACTTCAATACCCATCTTTTTACACTCTTCCATAAAGAATGAAATTTTATCAATATTGCTCATATTGTGGGTAAGCACAGAAGCCATATATTCGGCCGGATAGTTGGCTTTGATGTACGCTGTCTGGTACGCAACTACTGAATATGCCGCTGAGTGAGAGCGGTTGAAACCGTACTCGGCAAACTTTTCCATGATGGCAAAAACATCTTCTGCTTTGCCTTTATCTATATTATGTATCTCTTTGGCTCCTTTTACAAACTTTTCACGTTCTTTGGCCATTTTCTCTTTGTCCTTTTTACCCATTGCTCTTCTGAGCAAATCGGCTCCACCAAGAGAATAACCGGCCAGTTGCTGGGCAGTTTGCATAATCTGTTCCTGATACACCATGATTCCATATGTATCTTTTAATAATTCTGCCAGCAAAGGATGAGGGTATTCCACTTCTTCTTTGCCATGTTTACGGTTTACAAAGTTTGGAATAAACTGCATTGGCCCGGGTCTATAAAGGGCGTTCATGGCAATTAAGTCTTCTATGGTTGTAGGTCTCAAATCGCGTAAATACATACGCATACCTTCAGATTCAAACTGAAAAGTACCGATGGTATCACCTCGTTGGTACAGTTCGAAGGTTTTAGGGTCATCAAGTGGTATTTCATCAATATCGATATTTACCCCATGGTTTTTTTTGATCAGTTCAAGTGCTTTTTTGATAATGGAAAGGGTTTTTAGACCCAAAAAGTCCATTTTAAGCATACCAGCTGATTCGATGACTTTTCCATCAAACTGTGTAACTAAAAGTTCGGCATCCTTAGCTGTACATACAGGTATGTAATTGGTAATATCGTCCGGGGCAATTATTACACCGGCAGCATGTATACCGGTATTACGTACAGAACCCTCCAGGGTCTCGGCCAATTGCAGGGTTTTACCTTGCAGATCTGATCTTTTTTTGATATCAGCCAATTCGGTAACATCAGAAAATGCCTGCCCAAGGGTAGTGCCAGGAGAGTCCGGAACCAGTTTGGCAAGATAGTTTGCTTCAGATAAAGGTAAATCTAAGGTACGAGCCACATCCTTGATGGAAGACTTAGCCGCCATGGTACCAAAAGTGATAATTTGAGCTACCTGATTTTTACCATATTTATCTACAACATAGTCGATTACGCTTTGACGACCTTCGTCATCAAAGTCAATATCTATATCGGGCATGGATACTCTTTCCGGATTTAAGAATCTTTCAAAAAGCAAACTGTACTTTATTGGATCTATATTGGTAATTCCTATACAATAGGCTACGGCAGAACCTGCAGCAGAACCTCGACCAGGCCCAACTGCTACACCTAGATTTTTTCCGGCTGCTATAAAGTCTTGCACAATAAGGAAATACCCTGCAAAACCCATGGTTTTAATAATATTAAGTTCGTGTTTTAGTCGATCTTCAATATCTGGAGTGATTTCTTTGTATCGTTTTTTTGCACCCTGAAAGGTAAGAAACTCAAGGTAGTCATTGGCATTGTTAAATTCAGTTGGTAAAGGGAAATTGGGTAGAAGAATATCTCTGGTCAGTTCCAGTTTGGCAATTTTGTCAACAATTTCATTGGTATTGTCAATGGCCTCAGGTATGTCGCTGAATAAGGCATTCATCTGATCCTGAGTTTTGAAAAAGAACTGGTCGTTCGGAAATCCAAAACGGTAGCCTTTTCCGTCACCAATAGGGGTAGCTTGTAGTTCGCCGGTGTTTACACATAACAATATATCATGTGCGTTTGAATCTTCCTGGTCTACATAGTGTGAATCATTAGAGGCAATGATTTTAATATTATGTTTTTTAGCAAGTTTGAGCAACACCTTGTTTATTAGCTCTTGTTCAGGCATATTATGCCTTTGTAATTCTATGTAGTAATCCTCACCAAATATATCCAACCACCAAAGCAGGTGTTTTTCAGCTTCTTCTTCTCCTTTATTTAGAATAGCCTGAGGTACTTCTGCTCCAATACAGCATGAGGTAGCAATTAACCCCTTGTGGTATTTCAGGATAAGTTCTCGGTCAATTCTGGGCCATTTGCTGTACAAACCATCTATAAAACCAAGTGAACATAGCTTTGATAAATTTTTGTAACCTTCCTGATCTTTTGCTAAAAGTAATTGATGAAAACGCTGGTCTTTATTGTCCTTATTGAAAGTTTTTCTGAATCGATCTTCTACCAAATAAAATTCACAACCAACTATTGGTTTTATGTTATGTTTGTTTGCTTCTGCCACAAAATTGAAAGCTCCAAACATATTACCATGATCGGTAAGAGCAATGGCTTTCATATTATCCTGCTGGGCCTTTTTCATCAGTTTTTTGATGCTGGCCGCTCCGTCTAATAATGAAAATTGGGTGTGAACGTGTAAATGTGAAAACTCAGGCATGGAATCAATTCGTAAAGGTATTCGAGTGTATAAAATTAGAAAAGAATGAGGAGTTATTATCCACAAAAATTTGGTTCCACGTGTAAAATATTATCAGAAAACTAAAAATCAGAGTCTTCAAATTAGTAAAATTCTATTAAATTGGCTTTTTTTTCTTTTAAACTCAATTGTATGAAAAAGTCAAAATTTAGTTTTTATTTAATCTTGTTTCTTTGTTCGATTGCAATTTTCTCTTGTAAAAAAGATAAAGATGATCCCAAACCAAGCACTAACACACCTCAAAACAAACCCAAACCTAATACGGAGCCAATTTTGTTTATAAGGGCGACTATAGATACTATGGTTGTTAACTATGCAATAACTCTACAGGCGAAGAGCCCTATTATGCATCATCGGGTAGTTTGGGCAGTATTGCCAGCGATGGAACTCCTTCTACTTTTATTTATAGTTCAACATTCTCGTCTTTAAATGAGCAAAGAGCATTATCTATTCATATTGGTACCTTATATGTACCGGGAGGAGGCAGACCAACTGACGAACAATTTTATGCTTTTTATAAAACAGGAGCAATTAAATATTCAATAGAGGCAAAAGATGGAATAGAAATCGGATTTGAAGATGAAAATGGAATATTTTGGTCTTCAAATGGCGATCAAACCGGATCAAGCTTTTCGGTTACCAAAATTACAGAAGAGAAGCTTTGGGGAGCTGTTTACGTAAATTTTGAAGCAACATTTAATTGCACTCTTTATGATGAAAACGGCAATTCAATGAAACTCCTGAATGGTTCGTGTAAGACTACTTTTGAGAATATTTAACAAAAAAAATGAGCAATAATCTTTTAAAAATTATTGCTCATTTTACTTTTTAAACGGTCTGTTGCATTAAGTGCTTTTGCAGATTTTCTAATCGCTGCGATAGTGGCGGATGAGAATAATGCATAAACACATAGGCCGGATGTGGATTAAGATTAGAAAGATTCTTTACTGAAAGCTTCCTTAATGCAGCCATCAAGGGTTCGGCAGAATAGGTCTCCGCAGCGTAACTATCAGCTTCAAATTCATTTTTGCGACTGATCAGATTCATAATAATTCCAATAATCTCAGAAATAGGGGAGAATAAAATTCCAAAAGCAATAAGGTTTAGATGTACAGCCCAGGTATTGCTTCCCAATGCTTTAGAAATTTCAGGATTAAAAATAAACCAACTTAGCAGAAATAAGATTGCACCAAGTTGACCGATCGACAAGATTAATCCAGAAATAATATGTTTCTTTTTGAAGTGCCCAACTTCATGTGCCAGAACTGATACTAATTCTTCAGAAGTATGATTGGCTATTAAGGTATCATAAAGTACAATTTTCTTTTTTTTGCCTATACCGGAAAAGTATGCATTGGATTTGGTAGACCTCTTGGAGCCATCAATAACAAATATATTATCCAGTTTAAAACCGGTTTTCTGACTGTATGCTTCTATGGAATTTCGTAACTCACCGTCTTCCAATGGAGTTAATTTGTTGAATAATGGCACTATAAGTGAGGTATAAAACATATTAACCAAAAGCATCAATACGCTTATAAATACCCAAAAGTATATCCAAAAATTTTGTCCAATTTCCAAAATCAAATAAAGCAATGTACCTAAAACTATTCCTCCTATAATAATTGTTAGAAGTAATCCTTTGATTTTATCAGCAACAAAAAGTTTAGGAGTGATTTTATTAAACCCGAATTTCTCTTCAATCACAAAAGTTTTGTACAGGCTAAATGGTATATTTAACAGATCACTTAGTACAAATACAAAACCAAAGAATATAAGCGATAACATTAGTTGATTGCCAATATATGCACTCAGCCATTCATTTAGCCATCCAAACAAGCCGGTGGAAAGTACAACAAGAGTAAGCACCAAATTAAAAGTAGAAGAAACCATGCTAAAGGTTAAGTTGGTTCTTTGGTAGCTTATGGATCGATTGTATTCTTCTTGTTCATATATACCTTCCAAACTTTTGGGTAAACCTTTTTGAGCATAGCTGAGGTTTAAGAAATCGAGTATTTTTTCCAGAACAAAGTCAAAAATTATTATTCCCAGAATAATGTATAGTATGGTGCTTGAATTCATATAGTTAGTTTGTGGTGAGGTTGTTTCCTCAGTAAAATAGTTTTAAATATCTGTTTATTTTAATTACAGATATTGGCCTGTATTTAAGTAATTAGTTACATAATCATTAATTCCGTCTTCCAGCGAATAGAATTCTTTATCATATCCTATATTCAATAATTTTTCCATAGGAGCTTCAGTATAATATTGGTATTTGTCGCGTATATCTTCAGGTATATCGATAAACTGGATATTTACTTCTTTATTGAGGGCTTTGAATGTGCTTATTCCTAAATCTTTAAATGACCTGGCCTTGCCACTTCCAAGGTTATAAATGCCTGAATTTTTGCGGTGTTTCATTAGAAATAAAATCACTTTGCATACATCTTTTACATACACAAAATCTCGCATTTGCTCACCATCTAAATATTCAGGCTTATGTGACCGGAAAAGTTTCATGCTGCCATTGGACTTAATTTGATTAAAGGCATGAAAAATTACAGAAGCCATTCTTCCTTTATGATATTCATTGGGGCCATAAACATTAAAGAATTTTAAACCTGCCCAGAAAAATGGTTTTTTATCCTGTTTTAAAGCCCAGATATCGAAATCGTTTTTGGAATCTCCATAGGGATTTAACGGTTTCAGCTGAGGTATTATACGTTCGTCATCAATGTATCCAAATTCTCCATTGCCGTATGTAGCAGCAGATGAGGCATAAATTAGTGGTATTTGAAAATCTACGCAGGCATTCCAGATATCTTTGGTATAGTTAAAATTGAGTTCGTCAAAAATGGCTTTGTTGAATTCAGTAGTATCAGTTCTTGCTCCTATATGAAAAATAAATTCAACCAATTGATGGTTCTTTTTTAACCAGGCAAAAAAATCTTTTCTATCCACTTTCTCCTGAATCTTTTTTCCTTCAAGGTTTTTGTTTTTTTCAGGGTTAGAAAAATCATCAACCGCAATAATGTAATTGAAGTTTTCCTTGTTTAGTTTTGATATCAAACAACTGCCTATAAATCCGGCCGCCCCAGTCACTACCATCATAGTTTATAATGTTTAATTTTGTTGGATTCTGAAAATAAGGTCTAAATTTACGAAAAAATATGATGGAGCGAGGCAGATTTTATTATTTAGCATTCTTTGCACCGATGCTTATTTTGGCTTGTTGCTCCAAGTTGCCTGAAAAGGAAAGTAGTTCCTCTTTGCATATAGATAGTTTAAAAACTCCTCAGAAAATATTTTCACTTACCCCTTCAATAAATGAAATACTGTATGACTTAATTGATGAAGATAGGATACTTGCCCGAACTCCGTATGATAGTTTTCCAACTTCAATTCTAAGCAAACCTGTTATAAATAATTTTCCACCTGATTTTGAGAAAATTGTATCCTACTCACCTGATCTGATTTTGGCTAAAGAGGGTATGTTTAACAAGGATGATCTGGATCGCATAAAGCTACTTGGCTTGCCTTTAATTGTTCAACGCTACGAAAGTCTTGTAGACATATATACAAATTTGCAGGATTTAGGGAAAATACTAGATTGTCAAAGCAAAGCTGATTCAATGGTAAAAGCATTAAAGTACCAGGTACAGTCAATTCAAAAAAGTACTATCAATCATGAAAAACCAACTGTATTAATTCTAATATCATTAGAACCGTTATATGTATATGGAAAAAACTCATTTGTAAATGACCTTATTGATGTAGCTGGCGGTAAAAATGCTATGACAGAGCTTTTAAGTAGTCCTTATCCTATGATAAATAGAGAATTTCTGCTAAAACTTGATCCGGATATAATTATAGGAACTGATATTTCTGAATTGATAAAAAACTTTCCTGAAATGAACTTTTCAAAATCGGTAAAAAACAAAAAAGTTTACAACATAAACACCGATGTATTATCCAGACCAGGTCCAAGAGTGATAGAAGGAATTGCCAGAATTAATAAAATTATACATGCCGGTAATGAGTAGAGTTTTAGTCTGGATATTAATTATACCTGTAGTATTCTTCATAGGGCTACAATTTGGTTCTATACATACTAACGGTACTGATATTTGGAAAGCTTTATTCAATTTTTCATCTTCAGATACAACAAGTTATGTAATTGTTAATTTGCGAATTCCACGTATACTAGCTGCATTTCTGACCGGTGGTGCGCTCGCTTTAAGTGGTTATTTGCTGCAAAGTCTGGTAAATAACCCATTGGCTGACCCCTACATTTTAGGTACAGCATCTGGAGCATCACTTGGTGTAAACATAAGTTTTTTGGGTGTAATTCCCTGGTTAGCTGAATCTGTGTTTTCTACCAGTATAGCTGCTTTTGTTGGTGCATTAGGGGTTACATTACTAGCTGTTTTTGTGGCATATGATAAAGGATCTATTAATCCCTCCAGACTATTACTAGCCGGAGTTGCACTCTCATCCTTAATGGTGGCAATAACTTCTTTTTTAATATTTGTTTTTTCATCAGACAATAAATTAAAAAAAGTCATTTTTTGGAGTATGGGAAGTATAGATGCGGCAGCGTGGAACAAAATCCCATTATTGGCAATAACCTTATTCGTGTTAGGTATTATTGCAGTTTTGCTCAGACCACAACTTTCTATATTAATGCTGGGAGCACCCAGAGCTCAGAATCTTGGTGTTAATGTTGTAAAGCTTCGCTGGTTGATATTGATATTTTCAGCCTTGCTAACAGGAATGGCTGTTGCTGTGTCAGGACCGATTGGATTTATAGGCTTGATTGTACCACATTTTGTCCGTGCATTGTTTGGGGTGCATGGAAAATATAACATTACCGATACTATTTTAACCGGTGGAATATTCTTAACTGTTTGTGATACGAGTAGTAAGTGGTTGTTTCCGGATATTGCTTTGCCAATTGGTATTATAACTTCCTTTTTAGGAATACCTTTCTTTGTATATTTGCTAACTAAAAGAAACTTCCGATTTAATTAAATGATTTACGTTTCCAGACAGGAGCATTTTAATGCTGCTCACAAACTTTATAATCCTAAATGGTCAAAGGAAAAAAACCTGGAGGTTTTTGGACCCTGCTGCAATGAAAACTGGCATGGACACAATTTTGAACTAATTGTAACAGTAAAAGGTGTACCAGATGCTGATACCGGCTTTGTAATTGATTTGAAAAAACTCAGTAAGATTATAAGAACTCAAATAATTGAAAAACTTGATCACAAGAACTTAAATCTGGATGTAGATTTTATGCTTGGTAAAATGGCAAGTACTGAAAATCTGGCCATTGAAATCTGGAAAATTCTACACCCTTTGATTAAAGAAATATCTGATGCAGAACTACATAGCGTAAAACTATACGAAACTCCAAGAAATTTTGTAGAATACCTGGGAGGAAAATAATGAAGTACTTTATAATAGCTGGTGAACGTTCCGGTGATTTACATGCAGGCAATCTGATTAAAGCCCTAAAGGATTTACAACCATCCGCCAAAGTTTCTGGTATGGGAGGAGAGTATCTTGCAGCTGCAGGGGTTGATCTGGTTATTCATTATCAAGAAGTTTCATTTATGGGATTTATTGAGGTTTTACTAAACTTAACTAAAATCTCAAAGGTACTTTCTATTGTTAAAAATGCTATTGCTGCTGAAAAGCCTGACGCAATAATTTTGGTAGATTTTGCCGGCTTTAATCTGAAAATTGCAAAATATGCCCAATCCTTAGGAATACCAGTTTACTACTATATTTCACCAAAAATATGGGCATGGAACCTAAGTAGAGTACACACCATCAAAAAACTTATTGACCATGTATTTGTAATTCTTCCTTTTGAAAAAGATTTTTTTGCAAAATTTGGTTACAACAATGTTGATTATGTAGGCAATCCTCTGCTGGATTCGATTGCTGCATTTAAGAAAAACGAAGGTTTTAGAAATCAATTTCCAACAGAAAAATCACTGGTGGCAATACTCGCCGGAAGCCGCAAGCAGGAAGTTCTGGCAATGGCTCAAAAAGTAAATGATATAGTTAAAAATATGCCCCATTGTCACTTTGTGGTGGCGGCAGTTGATAACCTTGGCAGTGATATATATGCTGGTTTTAAACCGGCAGCAAATCTTGAAATTATCTCAAACCAAACCTATAACCTTTTGGCATGTGCAGATGCTTCAATTACCACATCCGGCACTGCAACGCTTGAAACTGCACTTTTTAATTGTCCTCAGGTTGTGGTATATAAAACAAGTACAATTACATATCATATAGCCAAACGCCTTATAAAAATCCCTTTTATATCATTGGTAAACTTAATTGCCGCCAAAGAAGTTGTTAGGGAGCTAATACAAGATGAATTTAACCCTGACATGGTGAAAATAGAATTGCAGAGAATTCTTCCTGGTGGTGATAAAAGAGAGCAAATGATGAAAGAATATCATACCTTAAAATTGATTATGGGCGAACCAGGTGCTTCTGTCAAAACTGCGAATCTGATTCATCAAAGCCTACAAGCAAAAATTAAGAATTAGGTAATTATTTCTTTGATTGGAATTTTCTAAACTCTTTATATTGGCCGTAATGTAATGTTTTGAATTTTTATAAAGCGGTATTTGTTACAATAAAAAGTGAGGAGGAGTGAAAAATGAATTTAAGTAAATACAAAAAGCTAGGATCAGTATCTTCCAAATTTAAAGTAGCTGAGAAAGAAAACGATGTTCGGGGCTGGGTAGTTGTAGGTGCCAACGGGGTGAAAATCGGATACATAGATGAACTTATTGTAGATACAGCTAAACGAAAGGTCGTTTTTTTTGATATAATGCTTAATGTAACTTTTAGCAGATTGGCAGGCAAACATATATTAGTACCCATCGAAATATCCAATATACACACCAAAAAAAAGGTAGTTTCCGTTCGCAATCTGAGTCGTGAACTAATCAATGCATACCCAAACTATGAAGGTCAGATGGAAAAAGATCATGAAAATAAAGTTCGTGATTTTTTGGCAGGTAGTATTAGTGCCGATTCTATGTTAACTGACCAGTTAAGTCCTGGAAGGTTAGATGATGTGCGAAACGATATAAAACTGGAAAGTGATTCTGAAATAGTAATGAAACTTCGTAAAGAAAGGGATATTGCCTTGGCAGAAAGAGATTTGTTATTAGATGAAAATTTGAAACTCAGAAAGAGACTCGAACAAATAGAATTAGAAAATTTAGATCAAAAAGAAGAACAATATAAACCAGGACTTACAGATTGTGACGATATGGATACCGGACGTAAATGTTGATTTAGCCCAATAATTCTCCTATCTGTGTACATAAGTTTTATGTATCAGCTTTAATTCATACCTTTGCATGAATTAAAAATCTGTTTTTCCTGTTATGGAAAACTGATAAGTATGATATTATTTGAAGAACTAGGACTTAACAAAGAAGTCCTCAAAGGAATTGAAGAGCTAGGCTTTCAGTCCCCAACTCCCATCCAGAAAGAAGTAGTAGGCTATTTGTTGGAAGAATCCCGCGATATAATTGCTTTAGCCCAGACTGGTACAGGTAAAACGGCAGCATTTGGATTGCCGATATGTCAATTGGCAGACACCTCATTTCAAAAAATCCAAGCATTAGTATTAGCTCCAACCAGAGAGCTTTGTGTGCAGATTTCTAATGAGATGCGTAACTATGGCAAGCATGTTCGAGGTTTAAAAATTGAACCTGTTTACGGTGGAGAAAGTATAGAAAAGCAAACCAAAAGTATTGCTATACCACCACAAATTCTTATTGCTACACCGGGCAGACTTACAGACTTTATAAAAAGAAGAAAAGTAGATCTATCGAATGTTCAATGGTTAGTCCTTGATGAAGCAGATGAAATGCTTGATATGGGCTTTGAAGAGGATATTAAATTCATCCTTGGACAGACACCAACTGAGAGAAGAACCTGTTTATTTTCTGCAACAATGTCTAAGGAAATTAGAGAAGTTGCCAACGACTACATGGAAAACCCTGTAGAAATTGCTGTAGGTAAAAAAAATAGTGGAAATGAAAATGTTGAACACCACTATTATCTAATAGAAAACAGAAACAGATACGTTGCTCTGAAAAGACTTGCAGATCTTTTTCCAGATATTTTTGGAATTGTGTTTTGCCGTACCAGAAGAGAAACTAAGGAAGTAGCTGAATTTTTGACCAGAGATGGCTATAATGCTGATGCTCTTCATGGTGACCTTTCACAGGCACAAAGAGACTCGGTAATGAAGAAATTCAGAGATAAAAACCTTAATTTATTAGTTGCTACTGATGTGGCAGCCAGAGGTTTGGATGTAAATAACCTGACACATGTTATCAATTACAACCTTCCTGATGACACCGAAACATACACACACAGAAGTGGTCGTACAGGTAGAGCCGGAAAAACTGGTATCTCTATTGCACTTTGTACCAAAACTGATAGACAAAAAATCTATCAGATAGAGAAAAAAATACAAAGAGAGTTTATAAAATTACAATTGCCAAATGCTGAAGAAGTATTGCAAAAGCAGGTAATTAATTTTGTAGATAAAATTGTTGCAACAGATGTAAATCAGTCGCAAATAGAGCCTTTCATGGATGAAATAATAGCCAGAATAGGTCATTTATCTAAAGAAGAAGTTATCAAACACTTCGTGAGTAGCGAAGTAAACAGATTCTTAAGTTACTATGAAAATGCTCCTGATCTAAATGTACAAGCAGGCGATGATCGCAGAGGAAGTAGAAACGCTGAAGGAAAAGGTAGAAGTGAAAGATCAGAAAGAGGAGAGCGTGGAGACAGAGGAGATAGAGGTGGCAAAAAAGTAAAATTAGAAGTCAATGTTGGTTCTAATGATGGTTTAAACCCAGCAAGACTATTAGGTATTCTGAATGAAAGTAGCGGAAGCAATGATCTAAGAGTTGGCAAAATTGAAATTGGAAAGAAATCGTCAATGTTTGAAGTTAGTCCTACAGACAGTGATGTTTTATTGAAAGATTTCAACGGGAAGTTTAAAAATCAAAAACTTGATATTCAAGTTGCTACTGATCAAAAGACTTCATCCTCATCAAAAAGAGAATTTCCAGGTAGAAGAAGAAGATTCTAACCATTCTTTATTAAACATATAAACAGAATATTTTTTACCAAATTCTGTTTATATGTTTAAACATTTTATTTAATTGCATGTTATTGGTTATTAGTGACCACACTAGGTTATTGAAACAAGGGTAAATTTGCTATTGTCCTTTTTTAACTCTACATTCAATAATCTTATTGTTTAATTAAGGTCTTAATACGCAAGTATATGCGATTTTTAAAATTTTTATCAGCAGGTATATTCGTATTTACAAGCTTCGCAGCTTTAGCTTATCTTCTATGGGTTATTGAAGAGAAAAACCAGTATATAGAAGAAATGGATGCTAGAATCAAAATCGATAGCATAAATATCGTCTCCAAAACACATGAAAATGAAAAATTAATCCTTTCTGTTAACAGCTTAAAAGGTGCATATGATAATATCCAAAATGCATTTCATTCATTAAGTGACAGATTTTTGGTAATGGATCAGCAAAATGATTCTTTGAATAGTAGAATAGCATACTTGACTGTAGCTATGAAAAAACAAAGAAAAATTATCAATGACAATAATTACCAATACGAGAAGAAGCAATTTAATCAAGATGAACTTAATTCACAGAATATTGCAGTTGCAGTTAATGAACTACATAACCGTAGTTCTAATAAAACACACTATCGTACTTTAACTGATTTAGAAAAAGCTGAAAATAGAAAAGCCCATTTGTTGGCTGATAATTTTTATGTTTGGTCACCGGATGGAGTGGGTACAGAAACTATTAACAATAAATCCAAAAAATTAAACTTTAGTTTTGAAATTTTAGAGAATACTTACACATCCAAAGGTAAAAAAGATCTGCATGTACAAATTGTAAAGCCAGACGGTAATGTATACATAAACTCTAGTGAAGGTGGATTCTTTATATCAAATGGTGTAAACAAACCATATACAGCTTTGATACCAGTCAATTATAACAATAAAACTAAAAACATAACATTTTCATTTGCAACTGAAAAGGATTATCAAAAGGGTGCATATAAAATTATTGTTTATGAAACTGGTACTGAAATAGGAAATGCAAATTTCAATATGCAGTAAATTTTAGAATACATAAAATATACATAAAGTAGAGGTTGTAATGAAAGTTGCAACCTCTTTTTTATTAAATACTTAGGTTTGTAAAAACATTTCAACTAAACCTTTTTTCATATTCATAACTTGTATTTAAATAGATCAATAGAAATAGAATTATAGTAGAAATGACATTAAAAGAAAGTATATATAAATGGGTTTATCCTTTGGTGATGAAATACCATAGGTATACTCCTAAAGGAACATACGTTTTTAATAGCAAAAATACTCAACCCAATACATCTGTTTATGGTATTGATGTAGAATTAAATACAGGTGAAAAGATTTCTATTAGTGATTTCAAAGGCAAAAAAATTCTGATAGTTAATACTGCTTCGGAATGTGGTTTTACCAGGCAGTTTGAGGAATTGCAGAAACTACATAAGGAAAACAATATTGTTATAATTGGATTTCCTTCTGCTGATTTTAAAGAACAAGAAAAAGAAACAGATAAGGAAATAGCTACTTTTTGTCAGATTAATTATGGAGTAACTTTTCCAATGGCTAAAAAATCCAATGTCCTAATAAAAAAACATCAGGAACCAATATATAATTGGCTTACACAACCTACACATAATGGATGGAATAACCATCAGCCAGATTGGAACTTTGGAAAGTATATAATCAATGAATCAGGTATGCTTACTCATTATTTCGGACCTTCATTTTCTCCAACAGGGGAAGAAATTAGATTAGCATTAAAATCATAGTTATAAAGTTCTAAAACAACGCTTTGTAATTGGTGTTTTATTGATTATGGAAATAAAACACACAATATTTGAAAATATTTCGCTTGGTTTAGAAATAGTAGGTGCTATGACGATTGTTTTGGGAGGTATTTTGGCTATTATACGAGCAATTGAACTAATAAGCCAGAAAGCAAATATTGCAAGCATATACAAATCATTTAGAAAAACTCTTGGAGAAGGCATATTACTAGGCTTAGAATTTCTTGTAGCAGCAGATATTATAAACTCTGTAGCAGTGGAGCCAACTTTTAATTCAATTGGGGTTTTAGGATTGATAGTATTGGTTCGGACATTTTTAAGTTTTACTTTAGAAGTAGAAATGAATGGTCACTGGCCTTGGCAGGCCAAAAAAATTGAACACATAACGAATGCTACCCAAAGAGATACTTAAAGTATTCTATACAAAGTTATTTCTGATTATAGTACTTATTCAGTCATCTATATCCTATTCGCAACAAATTTATTCTACGAATGTCCTTATGATTCCCAATGGCGGCTATATTATAAAGGCACCTATAAGTTATCAGATTGCTGCTCCTACTTCAAATAATATAGTAGATTGGTCGATGGAAGCCTTAATTGATGGATCAAACGAAAAGGGTTGGAGTATTAGACAAGGTGAAAAATTTCCACACGAGTTTATTTTTGAACTTCCTTCTTATGCTACAATACACAAATTTGGATTTAATACAGTATGTGAAAAAGAATTTCCCGGAATTTCTGCCAAAGATGTTTCTGTTTTAATATCTACAATTTCTGCTACTGATGGCTATATTGAAGTTGGTAAATACACACTCAGTGAAAATATGGCTGACCAATACTTCTCTGTAAAAGAACAACAGGCACGTTGGATTAAGTTAATCATACATTCCAATCACGGTTTTAATGGATTAACGGAGCTTATGGAATTTGAGGTATTAGGATATCTAAATCCTAGAAAAAACAAATCAATTAACCTTACTGGAGACTGGACTTCTACCTGGGGAATGGTTTCAATTAGACAGCTGGGTTCAAGCATTCATGGATGCTACCAATACAGAAGTGGTGTAATCAAAAATGCCGGGATTGATGATCAAATATTAACTTTTGACTGGCAAGAAAACGGGCTAAATGGAAAAGGTAAAGCTATACTCATGCTTAATGAGGAAGCTAATAGATTGAACGGTATTTGGTGTTTTAAAAATAACTTTACAGAATATGGAGTATGGGCATTTCAAAAAAAAACAACTAAGCCAAGCCTTTGTTTTAACGACTCAATCAATGTTAAAGAACATACTCAAATAACTGAGATGTTGAAGCAAGATTTGCAGAATGAAGGTAAAGTAGTTTTGTATGGGATACATTTTGAAAGTAACTCAGCAATATTAAAACCTGAATCAACAGAACGATTAAATCAGATACTAACAATATTGGCTGATGATAAATTGCTAAAATTACGCATTGAAGGTCATACAGATCAAACAGGAAATCAGGAAAATAATATAAAACTTTCTACACAAAGAGCCTTAGCTGTTAAAGAATATCTGATAAATAAAGGTATCTCAAAAGAGCGATTAACAATTTCAGGAAAAGGAGACAGTTTGCCAATTTCAGCCAATGATACCGAGTTAGGCAAAGCGGCAAATCGAAGAGTTGAATTCTGGTTGATAAAGTAAAATAGCGCAAACCTGGCTTATTAAGATTTTATAATTAATTATTTTATATTATCTGGTCTTTTTTTCAAAGTAGTATCTTATACTCGGATTTGTATCGTATTTTTAAAAAACTTTTACCCGTATTTTTTTAATCAAAATAATTAATAAACATGAAACAGATTTTATTTGCAGCATTCCTAACCTGCACCACATTCATTGCTACTGCTCAATTAACCATTCCAAAGCCAAGTCCTGCTTCAACCGTAAGTCAAAAGGTAGGTTTGGCAGAAGTTTCTGTAACATATTCTCGTCCAAGTGCCAAAGGAAGAAAAGTAATGGGTGATGTGGTTCCTTTTGGAAAACCCTGGAGAACCGGCGCTAATGAAGCAACAAAAATTAGCTTCACAGATACTGTAACAATAGAAGGCAATAAAATTAATCCGGGTGAATATGCATTGTATACTATCCCAGCTGAAACTGAGTGGACTATAATATTGGGTAAAGATGCTAAAGCTCCTGTGCAGAATTACAAGACAGGTGAAGAGGTAGCTCTATTTAAAGTAAAGTCTGTAAAGATTACTGATAAAGTAGAAACCTTTACTATTGGGTTTGATAATGTAACACCTGCATCAGCTGAGATTTCCTTGGTATGGGAAAATACAAAAGTTTCGTTCAAAGTTAGTAATGACTATGATGCGAAAGTAATGGCAGAAATAAACCAAAAAATGGACAATGGACTGGTTTATTTTCAAGCTGCTTCATATTACCTAGAAACCAATCGTGATATGAAAAAAGCCTTGGAGTGGATCAACATTGCTACTAAAAATGATCCAAAATTTTATCAATTGTATGTAAAAGCAAAAATTCAGGTACAATTAGGTGACTGCAAAGGCGCTATTGAAACAGCAACCAAATCTATCGAATTGGCTAAAGAAGCTAAAAACGACGAATATGTAAAAATGAATGAAAAATTGATCAACGACTGCAAAAAGAAGAAGTAGTCTTTTGAGATATAATAATAAAAAAGCCTTTGTGAGATTCACAAGGGCTTTTCTTTTATATAGCAATCCAATTTATTTCTTTTCAAGCCCAGGAATAGCCTGAACTACTAATCCAACCAACACAACGATAAGACACCCAATTACATTGAACCAGAGAAATCCAATATCAGTAAAGGCATAACAGCACAATACACTTATTTCTGCAACTATTGCAGCCACAAATACAGCATTGGATTTTATCCATTTCACATAAAAGGCAACCAGAAAAATACCTAGTATAGTGCCATAAAATAAAGAACCAATAAGGTTGACCAATTGTATGAGGTTCTCAAAAAGAGAAGCCGACAAGGCAAATACAATAGCTAATAGCCCCCACAAGAGTGTAAATAACCGAGAACTATTAAGGTAATGCGTATCAGAACTGTTCTTGTTTATGGATCTTTTGTACAAATCAACTGTAGTGGTGGCAGCCAGAGCATTCAACTCGGAAGCTGTAGAAGACATTGAAGCACTTAGTATTACTGCCAGCAACAAGCCAACTATACCTGCCGGCATATATTTCATTACAAAACTCAAGAATACATAATCGGTGTCTTTGGTTTGGGCATCAGGCAAAACCTGGGCTATTTCTGCTTGTACTTCTTTTTTAATATCAACTGACCGGTTGGTCAACACGCCTAATTTTTCTTGTAGAGTCTTTATCTCTTCCTCATCATCGTTGTGGATAGCGTCTACGAGCTGATATACATGCTCTTTTCGTTCCTTGAATAGTTCCTGATGAGCATTTTCAAGCTGAAGTACCTTGTCTTTTGCACTTGTCTCATAGCTTTGTTCCAGTACCTGTTGGTTAAAAAATACAGGTGGTGACTGGAATTGATAAAACACATAAACCAATACCCCTATAAACAATATCATAAATTGCATAGGTATTTTCAGTAAACCATTGAAGAGTAATCCCATTCTGCTTTCTGCAACTGACTTACCCGACAAATAACGAGCTACCTGTGACTGGTCAGTCCCAAAATAGGAGAGAGCCAAGAATAAACCACCGGTAATACCTGCCCAAAAATTGTAACGGTTGTTGATATCAAAGGAAAAATCTACCAGATTCATTTTGCCCAATTTACCGGCAACACGTACCGAGTCGTAAAAGGAAATATCCTTGGGAAGGTTTAAATAAACCATCACACCAACAGCCACCATACCGCTCATCATCACTGTCATTTGATGCTTTTGAGTTACACTCACAGCTTTGGAACCGCCACTTACAGTATAAATAATTACTAAAAGACCAATACCAATATTGAGATAAGTTAGATCCCAACCCAAAATGGCAGATAAAACAATAGATGGCGCATAAATAGTGATACCAGCAGCCAAACCCCGTTGTATCAAAAATAGGAGTGCAGCCAGGGTTCTGGTTTTTAGATCAAAGCGAGTTTCTAAATATTCATACGCAGTAAAAACCTTGAGTTTGGCATAAATAGGTACTGCAGTAATAGATAAAATAACCATGGCAATTGGTAAACCAAAGTAGAATTGAATAAAGCGCATTCCATCTTCAAAAGCTTGTCCCGGAGTAGATAAAAAAGTTATGGCACTTGCTTGCGTTGCCATTATAGAAAGGCAGATAGTCCACCATTTCATACTTTTATCAGCCAGCAAAAAGTCGTTCATGTTTTTACTACCTCTGGTTTTCCAGACGCCATAAAAAACTATAAAACCAATAGTACCAATGAGTACCAGCCAATCCAGCAATTTCATCGAAAAATAGTTGTGATAAAATAAAATAGTAAAATAGTTACGGCTAAGTTTATTAGTACAAAAAAGTACATTTTCTTCCAACTACTAAACAGAGGAGGCTTTTGCTCAGGCATATTTTAGCGTTTTTTGGCAGAAATTAAATTTACAAACAAGCGATATGCTCCGGGAACACCTGCAGGTAATTCTCTAAACCAGGAAAGACTAGTATATATAAAAACACCTTTGCCATAAGTTGTATAAAGTATACTACCATCTTTTGGACTTTCACCCGGGTCATTAAAGGACACAATCGATTCGTATTCTTTGCTCCACTCATTGGGGAAATATAAACCTCTTTCCTGCACCCAACCATCAAAATCTTCATTGGTAATTTTGTTAGGTGTATTTAATAGCGGATGTTTTGGATTCAGAAATCGAACTTCTGCATCTTCTTTGGTAACTCGTTCGCTGGACAATTTCAACGGGTAAGGACCTAAAGAATCTGTTTTAAACACATTGGAAGTAACTCTGTTAGGCATAGTATTGTACTGAACTACCAATGTGCCACCGTTTTTTACATAGTTTAGTAAAATAGGGTAGCCATTTTTCATGTTCTCATTCATATTCAACGCTCTTATTCCTAACACTATAGCATCGTAGTTCTTTAAGGACTCTATAGTCATAGTTTTTTCATTAAGTATGGTTACATTGTAACCTATTTGCTGAAGAGAAACGGGGATTTCATCACCTGCACCGCTTATATAACCAATATTCTGACCTCGTTTTTTCAGGTCAAGTCTGGTAACTTTTACTATTGATGCAGGGAATACACTTTGATGTGGTATATGGTCATAATTGATTTCTGTAAGTCCCCATGCTACAGTATCCTTTCCAATAATAGCTTTGATCTCCAATAATCCTTCCATAGCATTTTCAGATGGGTATATAGTCACTTCATATCCTTTTGCATCACCTTTTTGTGCAAAAGAAAAAGGTATAGAAGTAGGAACTGATTTCCAGCCAATAGGTAAAGTAAGCTCTAATGTACCCGCAACATTGTCTTTGCCGGCTTTTAGTTTTAGTCCAATTTTTTTAGGTTTGGAATTAGCAAAAATCACCAGATTTTCAGTTGGATTAATAAATACCGGCGGAATCACTTCCAATGATTGATACAATTCTGCTTTTACAGGATCAACTTTTTTGAACCGTATTGGCAAAGTATATATAATTTTTTCACCTTCTATAGCAAAGGTAAAATTGGCTTCCAACGAAGGTAGATTTTCGGGCAAACCTATCAATTCTTGTTTATTGACATCAAACATGCCTTTTTCACCTTTGTTGATTAGCCAATAGGGTTGAGTATACAAATGATTTTCAGCTAATTTTATATCAAAATTCAACTGATGATGTATGTTGTTTTTGAGGTCAAGATTAAGGGAAGAATCCTTATTTTCCGGGTTAAAACTGATATTTGTAAGTAACACCGACGCCGACGAACGATTAATAATTTCAGCGTTGAGCTTAATAATCTGACCAGGAGTAGCACTGGCATCATTGCTTAATACTTCCACCCAAAGTCCCAGGCAGGCTTTTATGATTTTATCTACTTCCTTTAATTTAATGGTTCTCCAATATTCATCAGATGTACCAGCTATTAGTTTCCTTACTTTTAGCAATTCCGGAACTAATGCAGAGGGAGTGCTCGGGTTGAAATCAGCAATAAGTTTTGCAATATTGGTAGATAGCACATCAGAATTTTCTACACGATTCCAGGATGTATTTATACCTTCAAATAAATCCTTACTAGCTTTTAAACCTTTAAAATGTTGCAGGTATTCCATTCTGGAACCTCGTGAACCGCTGATTCCAAAACCTTGGCTTTTATGCATACTTCTACTTTCAGCGGCAATTTCTGTATAACTTTTCCCTAAAACCTGGTTGTATGTACCTACATCTATTTTTAGAAGTGAATCTTTTACGCTATCAAAATCTGCAGTATTAGAATAAAACCATGAATTGGTATTCCATAAAATTCTGGTAGTCTTCCAGGGTTTTACATAAGTCAATTGTTCTGGAAATTTGTCTGGATCGGCAGCAGCATCAAAAGCTTCAAGAGCCAGTATTGCAGATGCTGTGTGGTGCCCATGTGTTTTGCCAGGTTCTGTATTGAAACGGGTTATGATAACATCCGGACGTGTATTTCTAATTATCCAAACTACATCTGCCAATATTTCATTCCGATCCCATACTTCAAAAGTTTCATCCGGATTTTTAGAAAAACCAAAATCTATCGCTCGAGAAAAGTATTGATTTCCACCATCTACACTACGAGCTGCCAATAATTCGAGTGTTCGAATTATTCCTAACTTTTCATTGAGTTCAGGACCTATTAGATTTTGACCTCCATCGCCACGGGTTAGAGAGAGGTAGGAGGTATTATAATGTTTTTCTTTAGATAAGTAGGTTATGAGTCTGGTATTTTCATCGTCTGGATGAGCAGCAAGGTATAAAACATTGCCAAGCACATTTAACTTTTTGAGCGCTTCCTTGATTTCAGCCGAATTGTAACCTGAATCTTTTTGGGCAAATGTTGGCAAGTAAAAAAATAGTAATAAAATACTAATGACGCGATTAATCCAATGAACTTGCATAATTCTGAATTTTTAAAAGTATGTAAGTTACCCTATTTTTTATAGATAGAGAAAGGAAAAACGACTGTTTGTATAGGTAAGAATAAAAAAGCTAAAAAAAACAGAGAGCGACTTTGAAAATAATTAGACCTAGGTTTTTATGTACTATATAATAATCAATACTTTATTATGGATTGAGAAGTTTAGTAACATTAATTTGATTTGGAATACAAATAATAAAGGATGTATACTTTCCATATTCTGATTGAAGATTGATCTTGCCCTTCAATTTATCAACCATTTCTTTTACAATATACAAACCAAGTCCAGAACCTTTACTTATCTCAGTGCCTCTGTAAAACATGGTAAATATTTTACCATGCTGACTCGGATGTATACCAATTCCATTATCTTTTATTTCAAGTTTTGCGTGTAATTCATCTATATATACCTGAATACTAATTTCGGGAGTCTGACAAGGTCTGCCGACGTACTTAAAAGAATTTGAGATTAGATTATGGAGTATAACCCTGATTCGATACTCATCCGAATAGAATACATGTTTATTTACAATTTCAATTTTTTTAATTGTTCTTTCAGCGTTTTCAAAAAAGTTTAATTCAATAAATATTTCATTTATAATAGTTTGAAAATCGACAACTTGTATGGTTAGTTCTGTCTTAACATTTTTTGACAAATCTAAAATTTGACCAATATGGTTGTCGAGTCTGTCTATGCACTTTTCCTGCAGGGTTATGAGTTCTTTAATTTTTTCAGGATTTTCTTCATCTTTTAGCAATGCTATCAACCCCATCAAAGAAGTGATAGGGGCTCTTATATCGTGTGAAGCTTTATAGATGTAGTTATCGAGTTCATTATTGATTTTTGCCAGTTTTTTATTTTTGTTAAAAAGTTTTAGGTTGGAATGAAGTAGTTTTTTGTTAATATATTGATTTACACGAAGTATAACATAGAAGAAAAAACAAATAAATACTATAGTTGAAACTAAATTGAATTCATATTCATATTGTTGGGTAGCGATTTCACGACCTAAAAAGGTATAATTACTCAATTCAAGAAATAATATAGAGGCAAAAAGTAGAAATAGCGCAAATAGTATGTATTTGTATTGTTGAATACTAAAAAACACAAATATTGCTACCAGAATAATAAGCATGGCTATGTTCATACCTGAACTACGCCCCATTGTAGCTGCCTTCACAACCATAAATGCTGTACCTGTAATCAGCATACAAAACTTAGCTTTGTTGTATTGTCCGGTTTTTAATAAATACAGAATAAGAGGTATAGCCAGTAAAAAAAAAAGGAAATAGTTTACAACAGACAGAAAGCCTATGTTCTTATAAATACCTAAAAGTATGTATGAAAGTCCTACTGTGCTAACTATCAAACATAATGCAACGAGCAATTCTAGTCGAATTATTTCTTCATAGGGAAGTTTTTGTGCGGCAAAATAACGTAGATTAATAAATCTCCTCAAAACTCTAACTCGGAGGTAGTTTATCAAATTCATTTATACAACAATTTAATCTTTTTAGGCAAAGCAAACCTGTATAGTCTCATAGATTATCGGGCAGGTTGGGGTTATAGTAAATTTATTATTATTTGGTCAGTTTGAAAATTAAACCAAGAATAATTAATAATAATCAATTTAATCTAAACTGATGGTATATTCAGACAATCTTTATTGATAGAGAAATTCTAATGCTTTGTGCTCTGACCAATAAGTACCATCTGGGTTAGGAGCATAAAAACCACAATGACCACCTGTTTGGGTTACCTCCAACAATACCAAAGGATTATTTGCAGCTTCTTGATAGGGAAAACATTCTGGACTCAGGAATGGATCATTTTTAGCCATTACAATCAGAGTGGGAATTCTAATGTGTTGTATAAAATATAACGAACTATTAGAAGTCCAATATTCAATTGCATCCTTATATCCATGCATAGGAGCTGTATAGATATTATCAAACTCAGCGAAGTTTTTTATACCACCTAAAGGAGTACAATCATATTTATCGGGCATTTTGAGCGCTTTAGCTCTTATTTTTTTTGAAAGGCTTTTAATAAACCTTCTCATGTATATTTTACTTCTGAAGCGAGCTAATTGATCGGATGTAGACTGTAAATGACAGGGCACTGAAAAAACGACTGCCTTCTGAATTACGTTATTTTTAACCCCAGTCTCACCGAGATATTTTAATATTATATTGCCTCCAACACTAAATCCTATGAGATTAATTTTTGAATAACCTTTCTTTACACAGTGTTCTATAACCAGTTCTAAATCAGGTGTAAATCCACTATGATAAAACTTATAATTTTGATTTATTTCACCACTGCACCCTCTATAATTCCAAGCAATTACATTTTTATTGGCTCGATTTAATGCACGTACCATACCCAATATATAGCTACGCTTACTATCTCCTTCCAAACCATGAGATAATATTACTAATTCTTTGTCTTGGTTAACCAATGACCAATCCAGATCCAGGAAATCCAGATCTGGAGTTGTGATTCTTTCACGTTTGTAATTTATTCCTGAAACCTTACGAAAAAGTGCAGGGATAATAGTTTGTAAATCCCTGTTAAATAAATATATGGGTGATTTATAATCAAAATTGTGTTTAACCGGCATAATTTTCTAATGGAGAAATCTGGCTTGTTCTCCAGGTTTCGTATTGGTGTACTTCTTTGGCTGCCTGCCTAAAAAACCATGTTAAAAGTGCAGCATCATCTACAAACCCAAATATTGGTAAAACATCCGGTACAAGATCAACAGGCATTATTACATAAAGAATAACTGCTATGCCCATAGCTACCTTGGCTTTAGGTAAATACGTATAATTGTTTTTTAGAGAATCTACTACCATATTATAGAGGCTTATTAGCTTTTGCCACATATCTGCTACTGTCTTTTTCCCATGTTCATGTGTAGCCTTATTATAAAACTCAGTCATCTCGTCCTGCAATCTTTCAGGATTATGAAAATATAGAGTTGCTTTTTCTTTGAGTTTACTAAACAAAGGTGATTCGGCAATATATTGACCAATATTCTTCTTCATTTTACCCAATTTACCTGTGTCCTGGTCATTGATTGTAGTGTTTTCCATAAAAATAATATGAATGTCTTATGTAGTTATAATTCTTACAGACTTCAAATTGTTCTTAGTTGTACCTGGTTTAAACCAAATTTCGCACTACGAATATGAAATCCTAACCAAAAGTTATCCATACTAAAACAACTAGTACGTCTTACAATAGCTACATTGCTTTAATTAGGTTAATCCCAAATGTTCTAAGGCTAAGAATATGGTAGCCACTGAGCCGGATATATGTATTTGTTGACTTAACACCATTTGCTTAATTTGCTGTAAATCAACTTCTAAAACTTCAATAAATTCTGTAGGATCCAGCTTTTGATCGGATGTACGTTTACAATTCTTTGCAACAAACAGGTGTATCGAATTCGTATCTTTGGTCGGATTGTCAGATAGATTTCCAATAAACTGAATATCATCGGTGGTATAGCCTGTTTCTTCCTCTAGTTCTCTTATAGCTGCATCTTGAGCAGCTTCTATTGACTTATCAAAAAAACCTCCCGGAAGTTCTGTAACAACCTGCTGTAAACCATGTTTATATTGTTTTACCAAAAGTACATGTTGATTTTCGGTAATTGCAAATACTAATACAACCTCAGGCCGAACACTTACAAAATAATCATCAATTATTTTATTATTAGGAAGTTGGACCACATCCTTACGCAGATGATACCAGGGGTTTTTAATTATATCTTCCTGAGACAGGATTCTCCAAGGTTCCATTTTAGAATTAAATTCATTTCGATTTCAAAAGTACAAGTATTTTGAATTGAGCTTATTAAAACATTAAGATTTTTTAGGGAGTTCTTTAGTATAAAATGAAAAAGAAATCATTGAGGTGAAAAACTAAATGCCAGAACTTCCTGAAATAGAAAGGTATAAAAACTATATAAATAGTAAAGTACTTGATTCCAATATAACAGACCTAGTAATTCTGGACAAAGAAGTAATCGATGTACCTGAAAAGCAGGATATTAAAGACATACTATTAAACTCTTCTATTGAAAACATAGACCGCATTGGAAAATATCTGGTATTGAGTATTACTAACTCTTTTTGCCTGGAATGGCACTTTGGTATGACTGGTCTGCCATATATTTTCGAAAAAGGAAGCAATCCTGATTATAGCAGAGTTATAATTATCTTTGAATCAGGTATAAAACTAGCCTTTATTGATGCCCGAAAATTTGGCAAAATGCGTATAGTAAAAAATCAGGCAGAGGTCATAGAAAATCATCAATTGGGAGCTGATGCGTTGAGTATTTCACAAAGTAAATTCATAGATGCTTTTGAAAGTTCTACAGCAATGGTCAAAACAGGTTTGATGAATCAATCCATGATTTGTGGAATAGGCAATCTGTATTCGGATGAAATATTATTTCAGGCTAAATTATATCCAAAAACACAATTTAAAGACTTAAATAAAGACAAGTTAGCAGCATTGCATTCTAAAACCATTTCTGTTCTGAAAACAGCAATTAATGTATTGCAAAAGCATCCAATTTCGGAACATTATACCATGTCGGGGAAAGAATTTCCAGATAGTTTTCTTATAAGGCACAGAAAAAATGGAAACCAATGTCCTCAATGTGGTGAAAAAATAGCTACTATGAAATTAGGGGGGAGAACATGTTACTATTGTCCCAAATGCCAGAAAAAAGAATGAATCAGGAAATACTTGCTTTTTCTAATCCTGTTTTAGTAATCACAGAGGATTCCTGATAATTTTCATAATCTGTATTAATATCCCATAAATTATGGCTAGTGTTATTTAATACATTTTCAGCAGCCAACAAGCCCATTAATATACTATGATCCTGGTTGTTATATTTAAAAGCACCATAACGACCAATCACTGATAAGTTTTTTTGTGTTTTAAGAAAATCTTCAACTGGTTTTAGTTGCTCTTTATATCCTATATTATAAACCGGATAACATTTAGGAATTCGATAAACAAAACCATCAGAAATTACAGCATTGGCGGTAAGACCGGTTTGTTGCACTTCTTTGGTTGCTAATTCTATTAACTCGGTATCGGATTTTGACCAGAATGCATCATGATCATAACACCAATATTCCAGCGTTAAAATGCTTGAATTTTCCTCACCATTTATTTGAGGCACCCAATTTCTGAAATTAGTTAAACGCCCCATAGACAATTCTTTAGAGTGAATATAGAGCCAATTGTCCGGAAAGAGATCTTTGGCCTGAACATTTAAATATACCAATATGGTATTCCTAAAAGTTAGTTTTTTTGCAAAACTATAGATTGATTGAGGGACTTCTGGAAGCCTTTTTACCAGATGGGTCAAAGGCATAGACGATATTATATGATCATATTCCTGAATGCTGCCGTCTTCAAGTTCCAATGCATATACCTCGTTATTTTTTGCTAAAACACGCTTTACTGGGGTGTTTAAATATACATTGCCGCCTTGATTTCGAATAAATTGTTCCATTCGCTCATAAATCATACCTGTACCTTTAACAGGATAGGCAAATTGATCTATAAGTGTCCGATGTTTTGTTTGAGCCTTGCTATTAGAAAGGGCATTTTTTATAGCTTCTATAAGTGAAAGTTTTTTGATACGCTGAGCTGCAAAGTCTGCATCCAACTCTTTACAACTTATACCCCAAAGTTTTTCGCTATAGGTTTTAAAAAATATATCAAATAACCGTCTTCCAAATCTGTTAACTACCCAGTTTTCAAACGATCCATCCAGGGGCGTAGGGTTTAGTTTTTCTTTTGCATAGCTAATTATACAATGCGCGGCTTCTATTATTCCCAGGTTTTTGAGTGCATCAAAAGCTTTTAATGGATAATGGAAGAATCTTCTTTTGTAGTATATTCTGGTAAGCCTGTCCACCATTTCGTAATCGTTGCCGGCAACTTCCAACCAGAGTTTATTTACTTTGGTGTCGCTACTAAAAAAACGATGAGGACCTAAATCAACTTCCTGATTCCAAAGAGAAATAGTTTTAGCTAATCCTCCAACTTTGGAGCTGCTTTCATAAAGATCTACTTGTGGATTTTTTTTAGCTATTTCGTAGGCGGCTGTTATTCCTGCCGGTCCTGCACCAATTACAGCTATTCTCATTTGAAAAATGTTATAAAAAAACTTCGACAAAAATAGGAAACAAAAGGCAATTTGAAAGTTTATTTTGAAGCCTTTTAAAAATTTAAGTTATTTTTGCCGCTTAATTAATAAATGGATGCCTCGTAGAAAATTATTGCATTTTGCCGATAATGCAAAGAGTGAAAATGTAATTGAACCTGGAAAAGAGATTTTTGGCAAAATAAAGAATAATTGGCAAGCTTTTTTTAAAAATAACAATCCGATTGTATTTGAGATTGGTTGTGGAAGAGCTGAATATACCACAGGTATGGCAGTACTTTTTCCTGATAAAAACTTTGTGGGTGTAGACCTGAAAGGTGGGCGAATTTGGAAAGGAAGCAATGTATCACAAGAAAAGAATCTGACCAATACTGCTTTTTTGCGGATTATGATTCAGAACTTACAAGATTTTGTAGGTAAACATGAAGCTGGCGAAGTATGGATTACATTTCCGGATCCCAGACCAAAAGACGGTGATGAGAAATTGAGGTTAACCAGTCCACGATATTTGAGAATGTATAAAGAAATCTTAAAACCAGGCAGCTGGGTAAATCTTAAAACTGATAATGAAGGATTGTATTTGTATACTTTATCCTTATTGCAACCAAATTCTGAATATTTAGCCAGTGGAGAGATAAAAATTTCGGATTTAGAATACACCGATAATTTGTACGAATCTGAAATGCGAAATCTGGCTTTTGATATACAGACTACTTATGAAAAAAAGTATCTAAGAGTAGGAGAGAAGATCAAGTTTATTCGCTTTAAAATATACTAATAAAAAAGTCCGGTAGTTACCCGGACTTTTTTATTTTATCTTGCTTTTGCTATCCATTTATACAGATGTTCTACATCTTCTAGTTTGCACAATTCAGTTCCGGAATTCATAGTAGCAGCTGTACCACATGCTACACCATATCGTATGGCTTCCAACATGGACTTACCTTTTGAAATGGTATAAATAATACCGGCAACCATACTGTCACCTGCTCCTACGGTACTTTTCTTTTCGACAGAAGGTGCCGAAACATGAATAACTCCTTCTTTTTTGGAGGCCAATATAGCTCCGGATGCACCCAACGATACAATAAGTACTTCTATTTTCTTGGTATTGATAACTTCTTCAGCTGCAGCTTCCTGGTCATGGATATTGCTTAGTTTTCGTCCTATCAATTCCCCTAATTCATTTACATTAGGCTTTAGTAAAAAAATCCCTTCATCTACGGCTGCACTAAGAGCTTCACCTGATGTATCTACAACCAATTTTGTATCGTTTTTTTTGCAAGCATTGGCTAATTTGCCATAAAAATCTATTGGAACACCATCCGGCATACTGCCACTTGCAACCAAAAAATCAATATTTATAGAAGGATCTATAACCTTTTCCAGGCATTGTTTCCATTCATTTTCAAGCAGGGTTGGACCTGGCATTCCAAAACGAAACTGCCTGTTATTTTCTTTTTCAACTACGATAAAATTTTCGCGGGTCCAGTCTTTGATATCTATTGGCAGCTGCTCTATATGTTCTTTTTTAAGCAGCTCAAACATCAACTCACCAATTGGGCCACCTTTGGGGTATATTGCTACAGAATGCCCACCAAGCTTTTTAATAGCTCTGGAAACATTTATTCCTCCTCCTCCAGGTTCAAATTTGGGTATGTCGCATCGAAGTTTATGCTCAGCAATTACTCTGTTTACCTCTGAACTTTTGTCAACCGCAGGGTTTAGAGTAAGTGTGTATATTTTGCTCATTAACTATAAAAATTTTATTTAATTAATATTAATCTATTTCTAATGCTTCCAATATTTCTGAAAGCTCATCAAAGTTCTTTAATCCAGGTTTGATTTCATCACCACCTTTAAGTGCAATACCAATTGGGGCTAGGGTGTTTTCAATTATATCCAGTTGATCTACATTTATACCAAATCCCAAAAGTATAGGATAAGTTTGACACCATTTGGCCAAGGTTGTTTCCAAACCGACAATAGAGTCACTAGTAGTGTTTTCGATTAGAAAATAATCTACATATGGTTTGTATAAAATCAAAGTCTCTTCCAACAGATTTTCAGAGATTTCGCCCAAAGATAGTTTTAGTATAATGGGTTTGGATAGTATATCCAGTTCTTCAGGCTTAAAACTAAGTGGCAATTGAACATACGTGAGGTTTAGCTCCTCAGCCAGGTAATTTACATTTTCAAGATTGGAAGCGGTAAATTCGCCTACAACATCAACACCACTAATCCAGTTGGTGATTTCTCTTACGGTGCTTAACTCGACAAAGCGAGGGTGATTTTCATCCAAATGAAATCCAATCATTTCTACGCCCATTCCTGCACAATATCTGGCATCGCTCAAATTGGTTACCTCACTTACCTTTACCTTTAGCTTCAATCCCATTAAAATTACTATTTTTGTATGCTGGGCAAAGAAAACAAATAAAACCTAATTATGTTAAAATTTTCAATGTTTTAGGCAAATTACTTGTTTCAAATGCTCGTTTTAATTTGGTAAAAGGGTAAAGAATTTTATTACAAAATCAAACTAAAAGGTCAAGTAAAACACATTTGACTTCAATAATACTATAAATATTCGTTTATATAAATAAAAGTAAATGAGCAAGAAAGGCAGAGTTTTGGTGGCTATGAGCGGAGGAATTGATAGTTCAGTGGCTGCAGTTATGTTGCATGAGCAGGGCTACGAAGTGATAGGTATGACCATGAAAACCTGGGATTATTCATCATCCGGAGGTTCTAAAAAAGAAACCGGTTGTTGTAGTTTGGATTCGATAAATGATGCCCGAAATATAGCCGTCACCTTGGGTTTTCCTCATTATATATTGGATATCCGCAGCGAATTTGGCGATAGTGTAATTGATCATTTTACGGATGAATACCTGAATGGGCGCACCCCAAACCCCTGCGTACTTTGTAATACACACATCAAGTGGGATGCGTTATTGAGAAGAGCTGATAAGTTGGGTTGTGATTTTATTGCTACCGGGCATTATGCTAATTTGAGAGAAGAAAACAATCGTTTTGTAATTTCTAAAGGTATAGACGAAAACAAAGATCAATCGTATGCTTTGTGGGGAATAAGTCAGGAGAGTTTAAGTCGTACAATATTCCCGTTAGGCCATCTGCGCAAAACCCGAATAAGAGAAATGGCAGCAGAAATGGGGTTCATGGAGCTGGTTAATAAGTCTGAGTCGTACGAAATATGTTTTGTGCCTGATAATGATTACCGAGGGTTTCTGAAAAGAAGAATACCAGAACTGGAAAATCAGGTTAGGGGCGGTGATTATGTGTTGGAAGATGGAACTGTAGTTGGCAAACATGAAGGTTATCCCTTTTATACCATTGGTCAGCGCAAAGGATTAGGTGTGGCTTTGGGGTATCCTATTTTTGTATCGGAAATTCGCAAAGAAAGCAATCAGGTTGTGCTTTCTGAAGAACGTGGTTTGTATAAAGATGCTATGTATGTAAACAAATTAAACATGTCCAAATACCCTGATTTGATTGGCAAACCAACCGAAAGTGTAACTAAAGTACGCTATAATGACGATGGTACTCCTGCCAAAATAGA
>Ga0101941_1000809_pt1 | contig 36647 bp, 41 predicted proteins | sample DewCreD2012metaG_3_FD_75242 | JGI IMG/M metagenome (GOLD analysis project Ga0101941, IMG submission 75242) | Hot spring sediment bacterial and archeal communities from British Columbia, Canada, to study Microbial Dark Matter (Phase II) - Dewar... ...
CTACGCGTCGCTCGTCCGCCGGTACGGCTACGAGCGCGAGGCCCGGGAGATCCAGGAGGCGTTCCTCGGCGGGCGGCGGAGGGAGGCGGTGGCCGCGGTCCCCGACCGGCTGGTCGACGAGGTGGCGCTGGTGGGCCCGGTCCCGGCCCTCCGCGAGCGGCTCGAGGCCTACCGGGAGGCCGGGGCGACGACGCTCGTGGCCTCCACCACCGACGAGGGGACGGTTCGCGCCCTCGCCCGGGCGATGGGATGATGCCGGGCCGGGCGCGTGACGCGGAGGGGGACGGGATGCCGGTCGTGCGGAGCTCTGAAGCCAGGCGGTTCGAGATGGAGGGGTTCGCGGTGATCTCGCTCGCCGCGCCCTCGGTGGGGTCCAGCGAGACCGCGTTGCTGCGGGCCGAGATCGAGCCGGGGCGGGGGCTGCCCGCGCACCGCCACGACCACGAGGAGGTCTTCCACGTGCTGCGCGGGAGGGGAACGGTCCTGATCGGCGAGGAGGAGGTGGAGATCGGCGAGGGGGACACGGTGGTCGTGCCGGCCGGGGAGCTCCACCGACCCCGGGCCGGCGAGGAACCGCTGGTGCTCCTCGCCGCGATGCGGGCGGGCACCGCGATGATCACCGAGGACGGCGAACGGAAGGTCGCGCCGTGGGTGGCGTAGCGGACGAGGTGTGAGCGGGGAGGTTCCCAGGTGGCCACGTACTTCGCGAACGTCCGGCTGTTCGACGGGAGGACGGTCCGCACCCGGGCCGGGGTGCTGGTCTCGAACGGGACCGTGGCCTGGGTCGGCGCGCACGCCCGGGCCCCGCGGGAGGCCCGGGCCGCGCACGAGGTGGAGGGGGCGGGGAAGGTGCTCGCCCCGGGCCTCATCGACTGCCACGTGCACCTGTGCTTCGAGGGCGGCCCGGACTGGGAGGCCGAGGCCCGGGGGCTCACCGAGGCCCGGGCGGCGCTCAAGGCGGTCCGGAACCTCGGCCGCCACCTCGAGCGGGGGGTGACGACCGTCCGCGACCTGGGCGGGATCGGGGCGGTGGCCTGCGAGGTGGCCCGGGCGGTGGCCGAGGGGCTCCTCCCGGGGCCGCGGGTCGTGGCCTCCGGGCGGGCCCTCACGATCACCGGCGGGCACGGGCACACGACGTTCGGGCTCGAGGTGGACGGGCCCGACGCGGTCCGGAAGGCGGTCCGCGAGCAGGTCAAGGCCGGCGCCCGCTCGATCAAGCTCGTGGCGACCGGGGGCGTCCTGACCCGGGGGATCGGCGTGGACTTCACGGCCTTCACCGAGGAGGAGCTCGCGGCCGGCGTGGACGAGGCGCACAAGTGGGGCCTCCCCGCCGCCGCCCACGCGATCGGGGCGGGGGGGATCCTCCAGGCGGTCGGGGCGGGGATCGACTCCGTGGAGCACGGCTCGCAGATCACGCCGGAGGCGGCGAAGCTCATGAAGGAGCGGGGGACGTTCCACGTGCCCACGATCTCGGCGATCCGGGGGATCCTGGACCACGCGGAGGAGGTGCCGGCGTTCGCGGTGGAGAAGGCGGCGGGGATCGCGGAGGAGGCCCGGGACTCCTTCCGCCGGGCCCTCCGGGCGGGCGTCCGCCACGCGTGCGGGACCGACGCGGGGACGCCGTTCAACCCCCACGGGGGCGCGCCGCTCGAGGTGGTGCGGATGGTGGAGTGGGGGATGACCCCGCTCCGGGCGCTCCAGGCGGCCACGGCGAACGCGGCGGAGCTGCTCAGGGTGCCCGAGGTGGGGACGGTGGAGGAGGGGAAGGCGGCGGACCTCGTCCTCTACGACGGGGACCCCCTCGAGCAGATCGAGGCGGTGCTCAAGCCCGCGATGGTGATGCGCTCGGGCGAGGTCGTCGCCGGCCAGCCGCTGTAGCGGTGGGTCCCAGCCGCGGCCGCTGTTACGCGTCCAGCTGCGCGTGCGCCGGCAGCGAGCCGTGGAGCAGCTCGTAGGCGCCGAGGACGGCGTGGAGCTCGTCCAGCGCCTCGTCGCGGCGCTCCAGCTCCCGGTCGTTCTCCAGCGGGTCGCTCGTCCGGACGGCGGCATCCGCCTCCGCGACGGCCTTGGCCGCGAGCAGCACGCGGGCGACGACCTCGCCGTACCGGGTCTCCAGCTCCTTCGTGCTCATGCCTGACTCCTCCCTCGTCGATCCCCCGCGGTCGCCGCTCGACCGCGGATCCCGATGACCGGAGCCTAGCGCAGGGGTCTGACATCGCTGCCCCCCGCCCCGCGGTCCTACGATCGGGGCTGTGGACGACGACCGGTGGCTGGTGACGCGGCTCCTGGCCTGGGGGAGGTCGAACGGTCGGACGTTCCCCTGGCGGGAGACGCGCGACCCGTTCCGGATCCTGGTGGCCGAGATCCTCCTCCAGCGCTCGCGGGGGAGGACGGTCGCGGCGGTCTTCGACCGCCTGTTCCAGCGGTGGCCCGACGACGAGGCGCTCGCGCGCGCCCGGGTCGACGCCATCGAGCGGGTGATCCGTCCGCTCGGGCTGGTCAAGCGGGCGGCGACCCTCCGGGAGGTGGCCCGGGAGGTGGTTCGCCGCGGCGGGGTGCCGAGGACCGTGGAAGGCCTCCTCGAGCTCCCCGGCGTGGGCCGGTACGCGGCCAACGCGACGGCGGCCGTCGCCTTCGGGCGACGCGTGCCCACCGTGGACGGCGTGACCGCTCGGGTCTACCGGCGCTTCTTCGGCCTCCCGTCCGACCGACCGGCTTCGGAGGACCCGGCGCTCTGGGAGGTGGTGGCCCGGGTGACCCCTCGCCGACGGGTCCGCGAGTGGAACTGGGCGGTCCTGGACCTCGCCGCCACGGTCTGTCTCCCCCGGCGCCCGCGGTGCGGGGACTGCCCGCTCCGGGAGCGTTGTGCCTGGTCACGGGCGCACGGCTTCCACGTGTCGACGGACCGTGCTAAGGTCCGCGCGAGCGGATGACAGGCGTGTGATCCACGTGGCGCGCGGCTCCGAGGAGGTCGGCAGGGTGGCGCAAGAGCTCCGGAGGGGGGATCGGCCGGTGGGCCGAGTGGTCGAGCTCTTCGCGGGTGTCGGGGGGTTCCGGCTCGGGCTCGAGGCGGCCGGCTGGGAGGTGATCTGGGCGAACCAGTGGGAGCCCTCGACGAGGCGGCAGCACGCGTTCGAGTGCTACATCAGCCACTTCGGCTCGGGCGTCCACGTGAACGAGGACATCGACAAGGTGCTGGACGAGATCGACGCAGGGCGCCGCGAGCCGATCCCGGACCACGACCTCCTGGTGGGTGGCTACCCTTGCCAGGACTACTCGGTGGCCAGGACGCTCAGCCAGGCCGCCGGGATCGAGGGGAAGAAGGGCGTGCTCTGGTGGTCGATCTACCGGATCCTCGAGGACAAGCGGCCGCGGCTGGTGTTCCTCGAGAACGTGGATCGCCTGCTCAAGTCCCCCGCTTCCCAGCGCGGCCGGGACTTCGCGATCATGCTGGCCTGCCTCTCCGACCTGGGGTACCTGGTCGAGTGGCGGGTGGTGAACGCCGCCGATTACGGGTTCCCGCAGCGGCGGCGGCGGGTGTTCATCGTCGCCCACCATCTAGCGGGGGCGGATCCCGCGTGGGCGGGGCCGGTGCCGTGGCTGTACGAGGAGGGGGTGCTGGCGCGCGCCCTGCCGGTCCGCCCCGCCGATGACGGCGTCGTGGTTCGCCTGGACGGGACGGACGTGCCGGACCTCGTCCTCAAGGGGCATCCCGCCCGCCTCACCCAGGAGTTCGGGCGGGGTGCTGCCGGCACGCCGTTCCTCACCGGGGGGGTGATGTGGGAGCGTCGGGTATGGACGCGGCCGGTCGAGCCCGCCTACGAGGGCCCCCGGCGGGTGCTCGGGGACGTGCTGGTGCCGACGGAGGAGGTCCCGGACCGGTTCTTCATCCCGCCGGAGCAGCTCCCGACGTGGGAGTATCTCAAGGGAGCGAAGCGGGAGCCTCGGCGCGCAAAGAACGGGCATGTGTACTTCTACACGGAGGGCGCGATCCCCTTCCCGGATCCGCTCGACCAGCCCTCCCGGACCATCCTCACGGGCGAGGGCGGCGCGACGCCCTCGCGGTTCAAGCACGTGGTCCGCTGCGAGGACGGGAGGTACCGCCGGCTCACTCCGGTGGAGCTCGAACGGCTCAACGGGTTCCCCGATGGCTGGACCGACACGGGGATGTACGACGGCCGTCGCGCCTTTATGATGGGCAACGCCCTCGTGGTCGGCCTCGTCGAACGGGTGGGCCATGTCCTTCGCGAGGCCATGGACGCGAGCCGGTCGGCCGCCCTGGCGGTATGGATGGCCCGGGCGTAACTGATCAGCGGGCGCGAAGCGCCGCGTAGCTGATGTTTCGGTCCAAGACTTGGCCCACGAAGTCTCGTCGCAGCCAGAAGGCGTATCGCTTCTTCGCTCGTGGACCCCCCTCATGGGAGGTCCGGGTCATCAAGTAAAGGCCGGGTGCCTGCCTGCTCGAGGTCAGCGCGGCCGTCCCACCATCGAGCACGATCGATCGGATCGCCTCCCAATCTCGTTGCAGCTGGCGGAGTTCGTCGGACGAGGGCAGCCAGATGAACGGCCTACGCACATACCACTCTGCCGGCCTACCGACGTCGGGTTTGACGATAGGGATGAACAAGATCACCCGAAGCTTCCGATAGACCTCCGAGGTGAACCACTCTTCGTTCCGTAGGCGGTCCGGATTGAGCGCGGTGATCTTCGTGTCCTCTCGGGGCCGCCGATCCAGACGCGTGGGGACCGTCTTGATCTCAGCATCGAAATCGGAGAGGTCCGGCTTCGCTGCCGAGTCGGGCAACTTCTGGATGACGAGTTCCATCAGCTGCCCTGCGTATCCCTTAGCTCTCTTCGGCTCTCGCGGCAAGGGCAGACCGAGTACGTCCGCGAGCTCCGCGAACGGGACTCCCTGGATCTCCTCGTATCGACGAACGAGCTCGCTGAAAGTCTTCATCGCAGACCGTCGAGGTCGGCCGGCGCGAACGCGTACACCTGCGCGGGGGAGTCGCAGGGGTTGCCGCGGCCATACGTCACCCGGCCCTCGGTGACGTCGGCGATGCACCAGAACACCGTCTTGCTCTCTCCGCCGAAGCGGTCGGGGTGGCGGCACAGGCAGTCGGGCGCCCCCTCGTGGTCGGAGAGGATCCGCCGGAGCACCTCCTCGGTCACCGTCCCCTGTGGCTGCGCCCCGAGGAGCTCGGCCGCCCTCCGGTACCGCCTCGCCGAGCGCACCGCGTAGTCCGGGTCCCCCTCGTAGGGGAGCATCCGCTCGCACACGTAGTGGTTCGTGTGGACCAGGTGGCCGCGCTCGTCGGGGCCGGTGAGCTCGGCGTCGGTGGCCGAGCCCTCCACGTTCACCACGCGCCCGGTCCGGTCGGCGAGGACCTGGTTGTAGGAGGAGGCCCGCCGAGGGTGGAGGGCCACCTGGAGCACGTCGTCCATCGTCCGCTGCGCGAGCATGACCCGGAACTGGGGCCCGCGGGGGATCCCCACCCGCTCGTCGTTCGGCGCGAGCTCGTTCCCGGTGAGGGAGATCCCGGCGGAGTTGAACCCCACGCTCGCCGCGAGCGCGCCCCCGATCGTGAACACCACGGGCTCGCCCGGCACCGTCCACTCCACGGCCACGAGCCCCTCCTCGGCCTCGGGCCGGAGGTCGTTGTTGTGGCCGACGAGCACGTGGCCGTCGGCCGTGGCGGGCGGGACCGCCACGAGGTCGCTGCACCGCCCGAGCGCGGCCTCCTCCCGCAGCGGCGCCCCCGGCCGCCGGGGCTCGTACCAGATCTCCTCCACGTGCCAGGCGAACAGCGCCACCGGGTCCACCCCCGCCGCCTCGGCGCAGCCCTCGAACTCCTCGACCAGCCAGGGGAGCTCCTCGGCCGTGACCCGGAGGTACTCGGAGGCCAGCGCGAGCTGCTGCTCGAGGGTGCGGCCCTCGGGGAAGGGGCCGGCGTAGACCTCCCGCTCGAGGCCGGCGCGGATCCGCTCCCGGAGGGCTTCCCCGATCTGCCGGCCCACCTCCCGGTGGGTGCCGCGGACCTGGAGGAACGGGATACCGGGCGGCGCCACGGCCGGATGATAGCCGCCGTGAGCCAGGTCACGCCCACCCGGGACGGCGCGGCACTGCCGAGCAGACCACCGATGAGCTCCATGGCGGCGTGCAGGAGCACCCCCCTTCACGACCGCGCACGGGGGCCGTACGGTGGCGTCGCCCCGACCCCACCGGTGAGGTGCCGACCACTCGGACCGGGTCCGGGAGGTCCCGACGCTCGAGGCCCGGATGGACGACGTCCGCATGGCGGACGACGAGGCCTTCGGGATCTGGTTCGTATGGCACATGCGCCGGAGCCTCAGCCCGCGGGCCACGGTGGCCTTCTTCCGGATGATGCTTGACGCCCTCGGCCCTTCGGGCTATGGCGGCTTCGTCAGACAGATGTCTGACCATCCCGGAGGAAACGAGGTATGGCGGTCGTCGGTGTACGGGAGTTGGTCCGCAACGCGCGGGCGGTCATCGAGGAAGTGGAGCGGACGGGTCGGCCCACCATCGTCACGAGGCGCGGCCGTCTCGCCGTCGCCCTGGTCCCCCTGGACGAGCGCGAGATCGAGGACTACGTCCTCGCCACTGCGCCCTCGTTCGTCCGGGGGATGCGCGAGGCGGAACGCGATCTCCGGGAGGGCCGCACCCGCTCGCTGGTCGCGTTCCTCGATGAGATCGAGCGGCAGGGGGACGCGTCGGAGGATCGCGGGGACCTCGTCGGGCAACGTCGTCAGCGCAAGGCGGCGACGGCGCGCTCGAGCTCGCGCCGATCGACGACGCGCGCGACCGGGAAGCCCGCCTCCGCGTCGACGCCGAGGGCGTCCAGTTCCCGTCTCGTCAAGGGGCGGAAGAGCACCCGGTAGCTCCCCGGTCTGAGCCTGAGCCAGGGGGAGCGGCCCCGGAGCGGGACGACGTCCGCGTTCCGCGGGAGAGGATGCACGCCGAGGGTTTCCTCCAGTCGCCTCGCCACTCCCTTCCCTGATCTCCGCAGGTCCCGCTGCGCTCGTGCGGAGAGCTCGATGTGGGCTGCGGCCCCCTGGTCCACCGGGCGAGGGTAGCCGCCGGCGGTGACAGACCTCGCGCGATACGCGCCATCCAAGCTCGGAACGGCGGACGATGGTGCGGGAGGCCATCTCCGCTCACCGCGGGGTGGAGGTCGACACGCAGGGCGACGCCTTCTTCATCGTCTTCGCCGACGCCACGGGCGCCGTGGCGGCGGCCGCCGCCATCCAGGAGGCGCTCTCGTCCCTTCCCGTGGGGGTGCGCATGGGCCTGCACACGGGCCGGCCGGAGCTCTCGGAGGAGGGTTACGTGGGCCTCGACGTCCACCTCGGCGCCCGCATCGCGGCCGCCGGCCACGGCGGGCAGGTCCTCCTCTCCCAGGCCACCAGGGACCTGGTGGAGGCGCCCCTGACCGACCTCGGCGAGCACCGGCTCAAGGACATCGAGGGGGCGGTCCCGATCTTCCAGCTCGGCGACCGGCCGTTCCCGCCCTTCAGGACCATCTCCAACACGAACCTCCCTCGGCCGGCGAGCTCCTTCCGAGCTCCTTCGTCGGGCGCAGCACCGAGGTGCGGGAGGTGGTCACGCTCATCGGGGAAGGCGCCCGCCTGGTGACCCTCTCCGGCCCGGGCGGAGTGGACGAGACCCGGCTGGCCGTCGAGGCCGCCGCGGCGCTGGTGCCCGACTTCCGGGCCGGCGTGTTCTGGGTCTCGCTGGCCCCGTCCGCGACGCCGCCCTCGTGGAGGGGACGGTCGGCCAGACCCTCGGGGCCAGGGGGGAGCTCGCCTCGTCCATCGGTGAGCGCGAGATGCTCCTGCTCCTCGGCAACTCCGAGCACGTGGTGGAGGCCGCCCATCGGGTGAGCGACGTGCTGGCCCGGTGCCCCAACCTCCGCGTCCTCGTGACGAGCCGCGAGGTCCTCCGGGTCCGGGGGGAGGTCGTCTACCCGGTGCTCCCGCTCGCCGAGACCGAGGCGGTGCAGCTGTTCTGCGCCCGGGCGGGGCTCCGGGCCGACCGGGACGTGGCCGAGCTCTGCAGGCGGCTGGACAGCCTGCCCCTGGCCCTGGAGCTCGCCGCCGCCCGCACCAGCGTCCTCGCCCCCCGACGGATCCTCGAGCGGCTGTCCGGGGCCTCGACCTCCTCAGGGGAGGGAGGGACGTCGATCCCCGCCAGCGGACCCTCCGGGCCACCATCGCCTGGTCGTCCGACCTGCTCGGGGGAGAGGAGCGGCGCCTCCTCGCCCGGCTCGCCGTGTTCCCCGGGGGCTGCACGCTCCAAGGGGCCGAGGCCGTCTGCCACGCGGACCTCGACACGCTCCAGTCCCTGGTGGAGGAGAGCCTCCTCCGCCGGACCGGCGACCGGTTCTGGATGTTGGAGACGATCCGCGAGTACGCGGCCGAGCGCCTCGAGGAGGACGAGGAGCGGGACCACCTCCGGCGCCGGCTCGCGCACCACCTGCTCGAGCTGGCCGAGGCGGCCCGGGGGCACCTCCGGGGGCCCGAGCAGGAGGCCTGGTTCCGGCGGCTGCGCTCCGAGCAGGACAACCTCCGGGCGGCCCTCGGCTGGGCGGTGGAACGGGGCGAAGCGGAGGTGGGGCTCCGCCTGGCGGCGGCGCTCCAGGTGTTCTGGCGCCGCCGTGGACAGCACGAGGAGGCCGCTCACTGGTTCGAGCGCCTGCTCGCGCTGGAGCCGGTGCCCCCTCCGCGCGTCCGTGCCCGGGCCCTGGCCGCCGGGGGTCACTTCGCCGCGCTCACCGGGAACCTCGACCTCGCCGAGCGGCGCTTCGCCGAGAGCATCCCGGCGCTCCGCCGACTCGGGGACGAGGCGGGGCTGGCCGAGGCGCTCCGGGGGGCGCCGCCGAGCTCGCCGCCGAACGGGGTGACGACGACGGGGCCCGCCGGACGGCCCAGGAGGCTCGGGCTGGCAGCCGTGGCCGCCCGTCGCGGCGAGCCGGAGAGGGCCGGGCGGCTGTGGGGCGCCGGAGAGGCGCTCGCCGAGCGGCTCGGGATGCGGGTCGACCCGGAGGCCCGGGCCCGGTACGAGGGGGCGCTCGAAGCCGGCCGGGCCATGGGCGCCGAGCCCCCGGCGGCCGACGTGCTCGACGACGACTGACCGCGTGGGCGCCGCGCCCTGGGAGCTCCTCGATCGGGAACGGGGGCCGGCGCCGGTGGCCGAGCCGTCCACGTCCACCACGCGCCCGGTCCCGTCGGCGAGGACCTGGGTGGAGGACGAGGGGCTTCCTGGCCTTCAGGACGGGGCGGCCAGCTCGATCACGGGGATCCCGGCGTACCCCCGCGCCCAGGACGCGAGGCCGCGGTCCTTGGTCGCCAACGGCTCACCGAGGCGCTCGGCGAGCGCGACGAAGAGCGCGTCCGCGGCGGTGAGGTTGCCTCGGAGCTCCCAGGCCCGCTCGCGCAGCGGGAGCGTCGGGTACGTCTGCACCGGGAGATCGCCGAGGTCCTCGACGGCCGCCCGGGCTCGCTCCGCGGCGAGCGACCCGCGTCGAACGTACCGGCGGAGGACGGCGAGCACCTCGAACACCAGCAGGTCCGGGGCGGCCGCTTCGCCCTCGCGCACGAGGATCTCCTCCACATCCTCGGCGGCTCGCTCCCAGAGGAGGAAGTCGATGACGGCCGAGGCGTCGAGGACCGTCACTCGCCCCGCTCCCGCAGGCGGCGGATGGAACGCTCGCTGGGCTCCTTCAGCCGGACCGCGCCGCGTGCCCTGACCCGCGCGGCGAGCTCGGCCGGCGTGGGCCGGGCTGCCGACCTGGCGAGCAGCTCTCGAACGTACCCCGACAGCGAGACGCCGGACGCCGCCGCCCGGCCTTGAGCGTTCGGTGGACCTCCTCGGGGACGTCGCGGATCCGGATCAGAACTCCCACACGTGAAGCATGATGACATACCCATCTCATCGCGTCGCCGATCACCCGTCCGATGAGCGGTACACCGGGCGGCGGAGCGTCGAGACCGCGTCCTCGGCGAGTGTTCGGTCCGGCCCGCCAGGCGGGCTGCCCGCCTTCCCTCGCCAGAGCCGTGTCAGACCCTCCGCGTAGCGTTCGGGTGCGTACGCACCCCCGGGGAGGTGCCATGGAGACGTTGGGGATCGCGCTCGTCGCCCTCGCGGTGGGGTTCGCCGCGGGGGTCGCCATCGTCGCGCTCCGCCGGCGGCAGGGAGGGCCGGCCGACCTCGGCCGCCTCGAGGCCCGGCTGGAGGTCCACGCGGCTGAGCTCCGCCGCCTCGCCGACGCCGCCCTGGTGCGGGAAGGCGCCGGGGAAGCCCTCCGCCAGGAGGTGGCCGCGGCCCGCCGGGCGCTCGAGGAGCTCAGCCTGCGGGAGCAGGAGCGGCGGGCGGCCCTCGCCGAGGACCGGGAGATCGTTCGCCGACTCGCCTCGGTCCTCGCGGGCGGGGCGGCGAGGGGGCGCTCGGGGGAAAACGTGCTCCGCGAGCTCCTCGCCGGGCTCCCGCCGGGGATGCTCGAGACCGACCTCCGGGTGAACGGGAAGGTGGTGGAGTTCGGCCTCGTCCTCCCCGACGGCCGCCGGCTCCCGGTGGACTCGAAGTGGCCAGCGCCCGCGGAGCTCGAGGCGCTCGAGCGGACCGATGACCCCGCCGAGCGCGAGGCCCTGGCCCGGGAGGTGGAGCGGGTGGTGGCCCGGCGGGCCCAGGAGGTCGCGCAGTACCTCGACCCCTCCCTCACCGCGCCGGTCGCCGTCGCCGTCGTCCCCGACGCCGCCTACCGCGTGCTCAAGCGGGCCCACGCCGACGCCTACGCCCGGGGCGTGGTGATCGTGCCCTATGGCAGCGCCCTCCCCATCCTCCTGTTCCTCTACACGCTGGTCGCCCGCTACGGCGACGCGGGCAACGTCCGGGCCGTCCTGGGGGAGGTGGAGGCCACGCTCCGGGGCATCGAGGAAGTGATCGAGAACAAGGTCCAGCGGGCCGGCGTGATGCTCTCGAACGCGGCGAGCGAGCTCCGCGCCCACGTGGGGAGGGCCCGGGGGTCGCTCTCGAGGGCCGACGCCGAGGACGAGCCGCCCGGCGGGTCGCTCCGCGCCGCGCCGGTCGCCCGCGGTTTCCCTTGACGGAAGACAGGTGATACGCGAGATCGGATCTTCGGCGGATCATCCGGGCCTGGCCCCGGCCGCCCGGCGAGGGCGGATGAGGGCATCCAGCGTCGAGATCGAGGCTCGGATCGTCGGAGATGCCGAGGCGGTGGCCGAGCGGCTGCAGGAGGCCCTCGAGCGTCGAGGCGACCTCGCGGGCCGCGGGCCGCCCGAGGGCGCGCGGGGAAGGGTTCGGGGTCCACCTCCGCTCCCTCGGCGGCGGCCGGTGACCCTCGGGGCCTCTCGCTGGACCCTCCGGCCGGGGTCCGAAGGATCCCCGGGACCCTTCGCAGCCGCCCCGCCCCGGCCCATGATGGTCCGGTGACACGGGAGCAGCGGCTCGTGGCGATGGGCGTGGGGGGAGCCGTGACCGCCTTGGCCCACCGTCTTCGACCGGTTCCGGGACGTCGCGGGGGACGTCCGGGCCACCGGGAGGCGGGCCGTGGCGCGGTCGGCGGCGGACCGGCGCCGCCCCAGCTCGCGTCCACCTCCGAGGAGGTGGGGGACCGGCTCGCCGGCCGCGAGGACCTCACGCTGTTCGCGCCCGAGGAGGGGGGCGGCGTGGAGGCGTTCGCGATCGGCTCGCTCGTCTCCGCCACCGTCCGCGAGGGGCCGGTCCTCGGCGCCCTCACGGTCGAGCACGCGGGCGGTGACTGATGGATCTCGCGGAAGCCCTCGCCGGCCTCGGGTTCGAGCTGGTGGAGGAGCGGGCCGACGCTCTCATCTACGCGGCCCATCCGAACCGCTACATGACGTACTGGGTCCACGTCTACGAGGACGACACCGCGTTGTTCACGTGGGAGTTCGCGATCGCCGACTACCTCGCGACCAAGGGCATCCAGGTGGGCTCGGACGAGGCCCTGAACCAGTACGCCTACCCCCGCGAGGACGATCGGGGGCCGCAGGACGCCGCGTGGCTGGCCGCGGCGATCGACCGGGCCGAGGCGATGCTCGCCGCGATCCGGCTCGACCGCCCGGAGGGCTGAGGGACGGAGGACCACGCCGGTCGCTCTCCGACGCAGATCTACTCATCGGGACGGTAGCCTGCTCGTCCGCCAAGTTGCGGGGCCCTTCGTCTCCTCGCCTGCCGGTCGCCGTTCCCCCTCGGAGGACGCGCTTGCCGCTCCCAGCACCGCACCCTGGGGGCCGCGGTTCGTTTGACGTTTCATGCAGTCTCTGCATAATCATGAAGATCTATGCGGAGCGGGGCGGCGCGCGTGGCCGTGCTCGGCGCCTCCGGGTTCACGGGGGGCGAGCTCGTCCGGCTGCTCGCCGCCCACCCCGCCGTCGAGCTCAGCTACCTGGGGGCCAAGGGCTCGGTCGGTGCGACGCTCGCCGACGTCCATCCCCACCTCAGCACCCTCTCCGACCTCGGCGGGCGGATCCTCGAGCCGATCGAGCCCGACCTCGTGGCCGAGCGGGCCGGGGTCGCCCTCTGCGCCCTGCCCCACGGGGCGAGCGCGGAGCTGGCCCCGGCCCTGCTCGAGGCGGGCCTGCGGGTGATCGACCTGGGCGGGGACTTCCGCCTCGCCCCGGGGTCCTACCCCGAGTGGTACGGGTTCGAGCACCCTGCGCCGGCCTGGCTGGAAAAGGCCGTCTACGGCCTGCCCGAGCTCTTCGCCGAGCAGGTGGCGGGGGCCGAGCTCGTCGCGAACCCCGGCTGCTACCCCACGCCGGTCGTGCTCGGCCTCGCTCCGCTCCTCGCCGCGGGCTTGGTCGAGCCGGGGCTCGTGTTCGTGGACGGGAAGTCGGGGGTCTCGGGCGCCGGGAAGGGGCCCTCCGAGGCCACCTCCCACGCCTCCACCGAGGGATCGGTCCGCCCCTACGCCGCCCCCCGCCACCGCCACACGCCGGAGATGGAGCGGGGGATCGAGCTCGCCACCGGCCTCAAGGTCCAGGTGGCGTTCGTGCCGCACCTCGTCCCCGCGGTCCGCGGCGTGCTCACGACGGCCGCCGCCCGCCTGGCCGAGGGCGTGACGACCGACGACCTCGTCGACCGGCTCCGCGAGGCCTACGCGGGCCAGCCCTTCGCCCGGGTCCTCCCGCCCGGCGCGCACGCCGACACGAAGCGGACGCGCGGGGCGAACCTCGTCGAGCTCGAGGCCTTCGCCGATCGCCGGAGCGGCACCGCGGTCGTGGTGGGCGCCCTCGACAACCTCGTGAAGGGCGCCGCCGGCCAGGCCGTCCAGAACCTCAACCTGGTCCTCGGCCTGGATCAGGCGACGGCGCTCCCGGCCGTGGGGGTGTACCCGTGAGCCTCGAGCGGGGCCGCGGCGAGCGTCGGGGAGGGCCCCGGTGAGCGTCACGTTCCCCCGCGGGTTCCGGGCGGCCGGGGTGGCGGCGGGGATGAAGCCCTCCGGCCGCCGCGACCTCGGCCTGCTCGTGGCCGACCGGCCCTGCGCCGCGGCTGGCCTGTTCACCACGAACCGGGTCCAGGCCGCGCCGGTGCGCCTGTCGCGGGCGCGCCTGGCGGCGACCGGCGGCCGGGCGGTCGGCGTGCTCGTGAACAGCGGACAGGCGAACGCGGCGACCGGCCCGCGCGGGGAGCGCGACGCGCGGACCGCCACGGCTCGCGCCGCGGAGCTGCTCGGCGCCGATCCCGACCAGCTCCTGGCCTGCTCGACCGGGGTGATCGGGGAGCCTCTCCACCTCGACCTGCTGCTCGCCGCGCTCCCCGACCTCGTGGCCTCCCTCTCCGAGGGGGGCGGTTCGGCCTTCGCCCGGGCCATCATGACCACCGACACCCTCTCCAAGGAGGCCCGGGCGGAGGCCGGCCGCATCCGCGTGGGCGGGTGCGCGAAGGGCGTGGGGATGATCTCCCCCGACCTCGCCACGATGCTCGCCTTCCTCACCACCGACGCCCCCGTCGCCCCCGAGCACCTCCGGGCCCTGGCCCGGGCCACGCTCGAGCCCCGCTTCGAGGCGCTCACCGTCGACGGCTGCCGGAGCACCAACGACACCGTGCTGGTCTTCGCGAGCGGCGCGGCCGGCGGCGAGCCCGTCGAGCCCGGGACGCCCGCCTGGTCGGCCCTGGAGGGGGCCTTCGTCCGGGTCGGCTCCTCCCTCGTGGCTCAGCTCGCGGCCGACGCGGAGGGGGCCACCCGCGTCCTGCTGATCGACGTGGAGGGGGCGCGTTCCGCCGAGGACGCCCGCCGGGCGGCCAAGGCCGTGGCCGACTCCCCGCTCGTGAAGACCGCCGCCTTCGGGGGCGACCCGAACCCCGGGCGCATCGTCCAGGCGGTGGGTGCCTCGGGGGCGGAGGTCGACCCGGAGCGGATCGACGTGTGGATCGGCCCCGTCCAGGTCGTGGCGGGCGGGGTGATCCCCCCCACCTACTTCGAGACGAAGGGGGAGGCGGCCAGGGAGGCGATGGCCGGCCCCGAGGTCCGGATCCGCGTGTCGCTCGGCGACGGGCCGGGGCGGAGCCGGGCCCTCGGCTGCGACCTCTCCTACGGGTACGTGCGGATCAACGGGGAGTACACGACGTGAGGGATGCGTCCTGGACCGTCGGGCACGCGCCGGTGGAGGGCGGTGGATGAAGGACGTGCCGCCCCAGGTCCGGGAGCGGACGATCGCGAAGGCCCGGACGCTGATCGAGGCCCTCCCCTTCATGCGCGAGCACCGCGGGAAGGTGGTGGTCGTGAAGTACGGCGGCGCGGCGATGGAGCGGGCGCCGCTCGCCCGGCCCTTCGCCGAAGACGTGGCGCTCCTGCTCTCGGTGGGGATCCGGGTGGTCGTGGTCCACGGCGGCGGGCCGCAGGTGACCGAGCTCTCGGAGCGGCTGGGCCTCGAGGCCCGGTTCGTCGGCGGGCACAGGGTGACCGATGCCGAGACCCTCGACGTGGCCACGATGGTGCTCGCCGGGAAGGTGAACACGGAGGTCGTGGGCCGCCTGGTGGCCGAGGGGGTGCCGGCCGTCGGCCTCTCGGGCGTCGACGGCGGGCTCCTCCTGGCGCGCCGCCGCGACCCGGACCTGGGCTTCGTCGGCGAGATCGCCGAGGTCCGCGGGGACGTGGTGGGGACGCTCCTCGACCGAGGCTTCGTGCCGGTGGTGGCCTCGATCGCGGTGGACGAAGCGGGCCAGCCCTACAACGTGAACGCGGACGTGGTGGCCGCCGAGCTCGCCGTGGCGCTCGGGGCCGAGAAGCTCGTGTTCGTCGTGGACGTCCCCGGCCTCATGGGCCCCGCCGGCGAGCTCCATTCCGAGCTCGCCTCCTCCGAGTGCCGCGACCTCCTGGCCTCGGGGGCGGTCACGGGCGGGATGGTCCCGAAGGTGGAGAGCGCGCTGCGGGCCGTGGAGGGCGGGGTGCCCCGCGTCCACCTGGTGGACGGGCGGGTGGAGCACGCCCTCGTGCTCGAACTGTTCACGCCGGAGGGGATCGGCACGATGATCACGGCGGACGGCGCCCCGGCCGGGGTCCTCCAGCCCGCGGAGGCCGCGCCGTGAGCCGCGCCCGCGCCGACGTCCCCCCGGCTCCGGGAGGCGGCGCCGTGAGCCGCGCCATGGCGCGGAGGGCGCCCGCGACCGCCCGCGGCCGTCCCGGGGGCCGGGGGAACGGCGCGGTGAAGGCCAAGCGCCAGCAGGCGATCCTCTCGCTCGTCTCCCGGGAGCGCCTGGCCTCGCAGGAGGAGATCCGGGCGCGCCTGGCGGCGATGGGCCTCGAGGCCACACAGTCCACCATCTCCCGGGACATCGAGGAGCTCGGCCTGGCCCGCGTCCACGACCGGGAGGGGGTCCGCTACGTCGTGCCCGGCCGGGCCACGCCGGGCACGCCGATGCGGCTCCTCCGCCACCTCCTCCACGAGTTCGCCCTGGCCTTCGTCCCCTCCGGGAACCTCCTCGTGATCCGGACCCCGCCCGGCGCGGCGAACGCCCTCGCCGAGGGGATCGACCGGGCCGAGCTGCCGGAGGTCGCGGGGACCGTGGCGGGGGACGACACGATCCTCGTCGTGGCCGCCGAGGGGCGCTCGGGGCGGCGCGTCGAGCGGAGGTTCCGGGAACTCACGGAGGAGGGATGATGCGCGCGGTCCTCGCGTACTCAGGCGGCCTGGACACCTCGGTCGCGATCCGTTGGCTCCGGGAACGGGGCTACGACGTGGTGGCGGTGGCCGTGGACGTCGGCCAGCGGGAGGACTTCGACGAGGTCCGCCGCCGCGGCGAGGCGGCGGGGGCGGCCGAGGTCCGGGTGGTCCCGGCCGTGGAGCGGTTCGCCGAGGAGGTGCTCTCCCGGGCCATCAAGGCCAACGGCCTCTACGAGGGGAAGTACCCGATGGTCTCGAGCCTGGCCCGCCCCCTGATCGCCGAGGAGGTGGTCAGGGTCGCCCGGGAGGTGGGCGCGGCGGCCGTCGCCCACGGCTGCACCGGGAAGGGGAACGACCAGGTCCGCTTCGAGGTCTCCTTCGCGGTCCTCGCGCCCGACCTGCGGGTGATCGCCCCGATCCGCGACGCCGGGATCCCCCGGGAGAAGGCGCTGGCGCTCGCGGCCGAGTGGGGCATCCCCGTGGCCGACGTGGCGGGCTCCTACTCGATCGACGAGAACCTGTGGGGGCGCACCGCGGAGTGCGGGCCGCTCGAGGACGCCTGGGCCGCTCCCCCCGAGGACGCCTTCGCCCGCACCGCTCCGCCGGGCGCGCGGCCGCAGGAGCCCACCGAGCTGGTGGTGGGCTTCGAGCGGGGGGTCCCCACCGCCCTGGACGGCGCCCCGGTGCCGCTCGCCGAGCTGATCCGCCGGGTCGACGCGCTGGGCGGCGCCTACGGGTTCGGGCGGGTCGACATGATCGAGAACCGCCGGGTGGGCATCAAGTCGCGCGAGCTCTACGAGGTGCCGGGGGCGCTCGCGCTTATCGCCGCCCACCGGGCCCTCGAGGACCTCACGCTCGAGCGCGAGGTCGGCCACTTCAAGCCCCTCCTCGAGCAGCGCTGGGCCGAGCTGGTCTACGACGGGCTGTGGTTCTCGCCGCTGCGGCGGGCGATCGATGCGTTCGTCGACGCGACCCAGGCGCCGGTGAGCGGGGAGGTGCGGCTGCGGTTCTCCCCGGGGGCCTGCGAGGTCGTGGGACGGCGCTCCGACCACGCCCTCTACGACCTCGAGCTCGCCACCTACGGGCCCCAGGACGCGTTCGACCAGTCCCACGCCGAGGGGTTCGTGCGGCTGTGGAGCCTGCCGCTCCGGGTGTGGGCGTCGAAGCAGGGCGGGCGGTGACCACCGGCCGGGACGACGAAGCGGCGCCGCCGGGCACGGGGGCCGACGCGGGGACGGCGGATCCGGCGTCGGCGGGCGGTCCGCCGGGGACCGGCGCGAGCAGGGCCGGGGGTGCCCGGCCCGGCGAGCCCCTCTGGGGCGGGCGCTTCGGCACCCCGCCCGCCCCCGAGGCGCGGGCGCTCGGCCGCTCCCTGGCCTTCGACGTCCGTCTCGCGGCCCAGGACGTGGAGGCCTCGGTGGCCCACGCCCGGGCCCTGGAGGCCGCCGGGCTGCTCACGGCGGAGGAGGCCGCGCGCCTGGAGGGGGCCCTCCGGGAGGTGGGGGCCGAGATCGCCGAGGGCCGGTTCGCCTTCGACCCCGCCGACGAGGACGTCCACTCCGCGATCGAGCGGGGCGTCACCGAGCGGCTGGGGGAGCTGGGCGCGAGGCTCCACGCAGGGCGTTCCCGGAACGACCTCGTCGCGACCGACGTCCGGCTGTGGATGCGGGAGGCCTCGCGCCGGGTGGGCGGGCTCGTGCGGATGCTGGTCCGCACCCTCGCCGCCCGGGCCCGGGAGCACGCGGCGACCGTGATGCCGGGGACCACCCACGGCCGCCCGGCGCAGGTCGTGACCCTCGGCCACCACCTCCTGGCCCACGCCTGGGCGCTCCTCCGCGACCTGGGACGCCTCGAGGACCAGGCCCGCCGCGCGGCCGCCTCGCCCCTCGGGGCCGGGGCCCTCGCCACCTCGACCCTGGGGCTGGACCCGGCCGCCACCGCCCGCCGCCTGGGGTTCGACCGGCCCTTCGGGAACTCGATCGACGCGGTCTCGGACCGGGACGCGGTGCAGGAGCTGCTGGCCTGCTGCGCGATCCTCGGGACCCACTGCTCGCGCCTCGCGGCGGACGCGATCCGTTGGAGCGAGCTGGGGTGGGCCGAGGTCGACGAGGCCTACGCCACCGGCTCCAGCATGATGCCGCAGAAGCGGAACCCCGACGTCCTGGAGCTCGCCCGGGGGAAGGCCGGGAGGCTCGCGGCCGCGTTCCAGTCCCTCGCCACGGTCCTCGCGGGGCTCCCCCTCGGCTACCACCGCGACCTGCAGGAGGACAAGGAACCGCTGTTCGACGCCGTCGACACCCTGGAGCTCGTGCTCCCGGCCCTGATCGGCTGCCTGGGGACCCTGCGGTTCGACCCCGCGGCGATGCGGGCGGCGGCCCTGGCGCCCGAGCTCTACGCCACCGACGTGGCGGAGGCGCTCGTCCGGACCGGGGTGCCGTTCCGGGAGGCCCACCGGCGGGTCGGGGAGCTCCTCCGCCGCCTCGAGACCGAGGGCCGGACCCTCCGCGACCTCACCGCCGCGGAGTGGGCGGCGTTCGGCCTCGAAGGCGGGGGCGCCCTCCTCGATCCCGACCGCAGCGTCCGGGCCCGGGCGATCCCGGGCGGCCCCGCGCCGCAGAGCGTCCTCGCCCAGGTCGACGCGATCGAGGCGGCGCTGGCGATGCGGGAGGGGATGGGCGAGCACCACGAGACGAAGGTGAGGGTGGTCGAGGCCGACGCGGCGCACGACTGGCAGCGGATCCCGGTCCCCGAGGGGGATCAGGCGCCGCCGGGCGAGGAGGTCGTCCTGTTCCGCGCGATGGACGGCCGGTTCAGCGTGGGGCTCTGGCGGCGGGCCCCCGAGGAGGGACCGATGGAACCCCCCTACCACGAGATGGCGATTCTGCTCGAGGGGGAGGTCGAGCTCACCCTGGACGACGGGACCGTGCTGCGGGCCGGGCCGGGCGACGTGATCGTCGCGCCCAAGGGGGCGAGGGCCACCTGGCGGAGCCTCTCCCCCGTCCGGAAGTTCTGGGCGATCTACCGCGAGCCCGAGGGGGCCCCGTGACGCGCAGGGCCCGCCGGGTGCCCCCGGCGGGCCCTGCGGCGTCGGCCGCGTCCCTACACGGCGCGGACGTTCGCGGCCTGCGGGCCCTTCTGGCCCTGCGTGACCTCGAACTCGACCTGCTGGCCCTCCTCCAGGTTCCGGTAGCCCTCGCCCGCGATCGCGCTGAAGTGCACGAACACGTCGGGGCCACCTTCCTGGGTGATGAAGCCGTACCCCTTCTCGGGGCTGAACCACTTGACCGTTCCGGTCGCCACGAGCGATCCCTCCTTCCTCGGCCGTCGCGGACCTGGGCGCGCCCGGTCCGTCGGCCCCCGGCGCCGGAGCGCCGGCCGAGGGAACTGCTCGTCCTTGGCGATGCCGAACCCTCGCCGGCACTCTACCAGGTCGCCGGGGGCGGCGCCCGCGGCCTGACCGTATCCTCGGGCAGGCGGAGCCCCGGCCCGGGGCGCAGAACCCCCGCCGGGCCACGGGCGAACCCTCGAGGAGAAAAGGAGGCGCGGTGACGACGGACGAGGTGGCCGTGGAGGTCCGGGACCTCGTGAAGGTGTTCCCGGCCCCGGGGGGCGGCACCCTCACCGCGGTGGATCACGTCTCGTTCGAGGTCAGGCGGGGCGAGGTCTTCGGGTTCCTCGGGCCGAACGGCGCGGGGAAGACCACGACCCTCGAGATCATCGAGGGCCTCCAGGAGCCCACCGCGGGCGCGACCCGGGTGCTCGGCCTCGACTCGGTCCGGGACCGGGCCGAGATGAAGCAGCGGATCGGTGTCCAGCTCCAGGCCGGGGCGTACTTCGATCACCTCACGCTTGAGGAGATCCTCGACCTGTTCGGCTCCTTCTACCCCCGGGCGGTGCCCCCCGGCGAGCTGCTCGGCAAGGTCGGGCTCCTCGAGAAGCGGAAGGCGCTGGTGCGGCAGCTCTCGGGGGGGCAGAAGCAGCGGTTCTCGATCGTGGCGGCCCTGGTGAACGACCCCGAGGTCGTCTTCCTCGACGAGCCCACCACCGGGCTCGACCCCCAGGCCCGTCGCAACGTCTGGGAGCTGATCCGGCTGATCCACGCCGAGGGGAAGACCGTCGTGCTCACCACCCACTACATGGAGGAGGCCCAGGTCCTCTGCGACCGGGTCGCGATCATCGACGTCGGGAGGATCCGGGCCGTCGACACCCCGCTGGGGCTCATCCACACCCTCCCCACGGCCTACCGGATCCTCTTCGCCACCGATCGCGAGGTGGACCCCGAGGAGCTCCGTTCGCTCCCGGGCGTGAAGGAGGTCGGCCCCGCCGACGCCGGCGGCTTCGACGTGGAGCTCGCCGTGGAGCGGGCCCAGGTGACGCTCCCGGCGTTCCTGGAGTGGGCCCAGACCCGGGGCGTCTCGATCGACGACGTCCAGGTCATCCCAGCCACCCTGGAGGATGTCTTCCTCGCCCTCACCGGGCACAGCCTCAGGGAGTAGCGATGACGACGATGCGGAAGCTCTTCGTGGCGAGCGTGAAGATGCTCTACCGGGACCGGCTCACGGTCTTCTGGGCGCTCATGTTCCCGGTGATCTTCACGGTGGTGTTCGGGCTCTTCGACTTCGACCGGGCCCCCGAGGTACGGATCGACGTGGTGGGCGAGCCGAGCGCCCCGCTGTACCGGGCGCTCCGCGAGGGGCTCGGGCGGGTGGAGTCCTTCCAGCTCCGCTCGGCCGACGACCTGGAGGCCGCCCGCGGACGACTGGCGGACGGGGAGACCGACGTCGTCGTGGTCGTGCCGTCTTCGCTGCCGGCGCCGGGCTCGGTGGCGGAGGTCCCGGTCCTCTACAACGGTGCGAACGCCGACGTGAACACGTTCGCGCTCTCGGCGATCCAGCGGATCGTGGGGGCGACCAACCTCCGGCTGGCCGGGGTGCAGCGGCCCCCGCTCGAGGTCCGGGCGCGCGCCGTCGAGGGGAGGGCGATCGACTACTACGACTTCCTCCTACCGGGCCTCGTGGCGATGGGGGTGATGAACTACTCGATCATCGGGATGGGGGTGGCGGTGGCCCGGTTCCGGGAGCAGCGGATCCTGAGGCGGATCCTCGCCACGCCCCTCGCCCCCTGGCGGTTCCTCGCGGCGCAGGTCGCCGCCCGCCTGCTGCTCGCGGTGGTCCAGGCCGCGCTGATCACGGCGACCGGGGTGTTCCTGTTCGGGGCGAGGATCTACGGGAACGTGGGCTGGCTGTTCGCGCTGGCCGCCCTGGGCAACCTCGTGTTCCTGAACATCGGCTTCGCGGTGGCGGGCCGTGCCCCGAACCCCGACGCGGCGGCCGGGGTGGGCAACGTCGTGTCGCTGCCGATGATGTTCCTGTCGGGGATCTTCTTCCCCACCGACACGCTCCCCGCGGTGATGCAGCGGGTCGTGGAGTACCTGCCGCTCACCCCGCTCCTCGAGGCGATGCGGAAGGTGGCGCTGGATGGGCTCTCCATCACGGCCACCGGCCCCCAGCTCCTCCGGCTCGCGGCCTGGGCCGTGGTCTCGTTCCTCCTCGCGAGCCGCCTGTTCCGGTTCTCGGAGGCGCGGTAGGGTTCGCGCGGACCCGCGCTCGCCGGCGGGCGTCGGTCGGGACGGTGGAGCCCGGACCGTGGATGGTCGCCGAGCCGATCGGCGACGGCCGTCGGTCCGGCGGCGGTCGGGTACGCTTGCTCACGTATGACGTTCCGGAGCGCGCTGGTGCTGTTCGCGCACCCCGACGACGCCGAGTTCATGTGCGGGGGGACCGTCGCGCGGTGGGCCCGGGAGGGGACGGAGGTCCACTACGTCTGCGTGACCGACGGGTCGGCCGGCTCGAACGAGCCCGGGATGACCAGGGAGGCGCTCCGCCCCATCCGAGAGGCGGAGCAGCGGGCGGCCGCGGAGCTGCTCGGGGTGAGGAGTGTCACGTTCCTCGGCTACCTCGACGGGCGGCTGGAGCTCACGTGGGACCTCCGCCGGGACGTGACGCGCGAGGTTCGGAGGTTCCGCCCCGACGTGCTGATCGCGCCGGACCCGTCGCGGCTGTGGTCGGGCAACCGCTACATCAACCACCGCGACCACCGGGTCGTGGGCGAGGCGGCGCTCTGCGCGGTGATGCCCGATGCTCCCACCCGCGCCCAGTTCCCGGAGCTCCTCGAGGAGGGCTTCGAGCCGTTCGAGGTGCCCCGCCTCTGGCTCTCCTCCGAGGAAGGGGATACGTTCGTGGACATCGGCGGGACCATCGACATCAAGCTCCGGGCCCTGGGCTGCCACGTCTCCCAGGGGATCGGCGGACCGGACGTCGAGGAGTGGGTGCGCAAGCGCGCCGCGGAGCTGGGCGCGAGGGCGGGCGTGGAGTACGGGGAGGCGTTCCGCGCGTTCGACCTTCGGAGCGAGGCCTGATGGAGCACGACGAGCCGGACGAGGACGCCTACGGCCCCGACGAGGAGCCCTACGAGCTCGACGCCGAGGAGCGGGGGAACATCGAGGCCGACCTCGAGGATCTCGAGGCGATGCGGGAGGTGTTCGGGCCTCAGGGCGTGAAGGGCGTGGTGATCGCCTGCCCCGACTGCGGCTCGAACCACTACTACGAGTGGGACCTCCTCCGGGAGAACCTCGAGCACATGCTCGAGACCGGCGAGCCGAGGATGCACGAGCCGGCCTTCGAGGTCCGCGAGGAGGAGTACATCCAGTGGGACTACGGCAAGGGCTACATCGATGCCCTCGCCGACCACGGCCTCGAGCCCGACCGCCGCATCGAGGTCACGCGGTGCCCCTGGTGCGAGACCCCCCTCGAGGAGCACTTCGCGTTCTGCCCGCGCTGCGGCCGTTCGCTCGGGGCCGTCCGCCTGTACCGGGAGCTCGTGGAGCGGGGGCTCGACGAGCGCGAGGTCCGCGCGATGCTCGTGCGGGCGGGCTTCGAGCCGTTCTGACCTCCAGCCGTCCCCTAGCCCGGTGGCGCGTCGGCCGGGGGCTCGAGGACGCAGTCCTCGGGGTCCTTGTCCGGGCGGAGCCCCTTGAACGAGGGCGCCCGCATCTTCCCCGCCTTCCGGGTGAGCTCCAGGTACTCGACCTCGCAGACCAGGCGAGGCTCGACGAACCGGGCGCCCTTCACCGCCCGGAGCCCGGGGTCGGGGATCGGCGGATCGGCCCGCTCGAGCGGGGCGAGCTCCTCGAGCAGGCGGCGGAGCGTGGCCTCGGTGAACCCCGTGCCCACCTGCCCGATCCATCGCAGCCGCCCGTCCACGTAGGCCCCGACGAGGAGCGCGCCGAGGGTCCCGGCCCGCCCGCCCCGCCCCGGGGTCCAGCCCAGGATCACGCAGTCCTGGCGGGAGACCAGCTTGATCTTCCGCCAGTCCTCGCTCCGTCGGCCCGGGCGGTACGGGCTCCCCTTCCGCTTGGCCACCACGCCCTCGAGCCCGAGCTCCCGAGCGGCCGCCACGAACGCCGTCCCAGCGCCCTCCTCGAAGTAGGTGAGCTCGAAGAGCCCGGGCTCGGGTTCGACGACCGTCTCCAGGAGCTCCCGCCGCCCCTCGAGGGGGGCGTGCGTGAGGTCCCGGCCGTCGAGGAACAACAGGTCGAACGCGACGTACCGCACGGGGATGCGGGCCCGGGCCCGCGCGATCTCCCGCTCGTTCGTGAGGTTCATCCGCTCCTGCAGGAGCTGGAACGAGATCCGCCCGGCCTCGTCCACGGCCACGATCTCGCCGTCCAGCACCGCGTTCACCTGGTCCACGGATGCGTGGAGGTCGTCCAGCTCCGGGTACCGTCTCGTGAGGTCCTTCCCGTTCCGCGAGACCAGCCGGGTCCCGTCGGTCGAGAGGTACGCGAGGGCCCGGATCCCGTCGAGCTTCGGCTCGAACCGCCAGCGGGGGTCGTCGACGGGCCGCCCGCCGGGCTCTGCGAGCATGGGGGAGAAGGGCGGGGGCGGGGCGATGAGCGGTGCCCGTTGGCGGCTCGCGAGGAAGATCAACCAGTCGGTCCGGGTCCGGACCAGGTGGTACTCGAGCCCCGGGTAGCGGCGCCCGTGGAGGCGGAACGTGACCTTGTCGTCGGCCCACTCGATCGGCTCGTAGGTCCCGTCGTCGAAGATCCGGACCTCGCCGGCGCCGTAGTGCCCCTCGGGGATCGTGCCCTCGAACGAGCCGTACTCGAGCGGGTGGTCCTCGGTCCGGACCGCGAGCCGCCTGTCGCCGGGTCGGATCGGCAGCCCCCGGGGCACGGCCCAGGAGGCGAGCACCCCGTCGTGCTCGAGCCGCAGGTCGTAGTGGAGCCGGGTCGCACGGTGCTTCTGGATCACGAACGAGTTCCCCTGGCCCCGGGCCCGTCCCGGGGCCGGCTCGGGGGTGGCCTCGAAGTCGCGCTTCTCGAGGTACCCGCGGAGCTTCGGGTCCCGGGAGCGCGCGATCGCCTCGTCCGAGCTCGCGCGCCCGGCGGAGCCGCGCCCCCCGCCCTCCCCCCGCTCCGGCCCCCGCACCGGCGTGCGCGGGATCCCGAGCGCCTCGAGGGCCGCGGAGATGTCCTGGGGCGCGTCCAGGACCCCGTGGAAGAGGTCGCCCGTCCGCGAGAGGCGCTCGAAGATGTTGTCGATCCGGAAGTCCCGCGGGGTGAAGCCCCCCGCCTCCACCTCCTCCCAGGTGAGCGGCGTGGAGACCGGGGCGCCGGGCTCGGGCCGGAGCGAGTAGACGGCCGCGATGTTCGCCCCCTCCCGGTTCATCGTGTGGTCGATGAAGACCTTCCCGGCCCGCCTGCGGACCTCCCAGGCCATCGTGACCCGCTCGGGGTCGGCCCGCGCGATCATCCGGCCCACCCGGCCCACGAGCTCCCGGGCGTCCTCGTAGGAGAACCCCGGCGTGAGCGGGACGAAGACCTGGATCCCCGTGGCCCCGCTCGTCTTCGGGTAACCGGTGAGGCCCAGCCCCTCCAGCGCCACGCGGACGTGCCGGGCCACGATCAACACGTCCTCGAACGTGATCGGCTCGAAGGGGTCGAGGTCGAAGAAGAGGTAGTCGGGGCTCCCGTGGCTGCCGCACCGGGAGTGGAGCGGGTGGATCTCGATGCACCCCAGGTTCACGACGAACAGGAGGTGCGCGAGGTCCTCGACCATCAGGTGGTCGATCACCCCGGCCTTCGCGTCCTCGCTCGGGATCCGGCACCGGGGCATCCAGTCCGGCGTGTGCGACGGCGCGGACTTCTCGTAGAAGAAGGGTCCCGCGATCCCGTCGGGCATCCGCTTCATCGTGAGCGGGCGCTCGTGGAGGTAGGGCAGCAGCACCTCGGCGACGTTGAAGTAGTAGGCGAGGAGGTCGCCCTTCGTGTACCCCTCGTCGGGCCAGAACACCTTGTCGAGGTTGGAGAGGCGGAGCTCCCGGCCCGCCGCCTCCACCCACCAGGCGTCGCCCCGTCGCTCGGCGGGCAGGGCCCGGGGGAGGGCGACGGTGAAGGGCTCCCGGACGCGGGGACGTTCCCTGGGCATCCCCGAGATGGTAGACGGGGGGCGGGGAGGGGCTAGGATGGTATCCCCGCCGCGGGAGGCGGGTACGACTTCCCCGGAGGACGCCATGCCCAGAGCGATGTGGAAGGGAGCCATCTCCTTCGGCCTGGTCACGATCCCGGTCGCCGCGTACCCCGCCACCGAGGAGAAGTCGCTCAGGTTCAACCAGCTCCACGCGAAGGACGGCGGCAGGATCCGCTACAAGCGGGTCTGCTCGGTCTGCGAACGGGAGGTCCCCTACGAGGAGATCGTGAAGGGCTACGAGTACGAGAAGGACCGCTACGTGACCCTCACCGACGCCGAGCTCGAGGCGGTCCCGGTGGAGAGCTCCCGGACCATCGACATCGAGCGGTTCGTGGACCTCGAGGAGATCGACCCCATCTACTTCAAGAGGTCCTACTACCTCGTGCCCGAGGAGGTGGGGGCCAAGGCCTACGTGCTCCTGCGGGAGGCGATGTCCCGGGACGCGAAGGTGGGGATCGCGAAGGTCAGCTTCCGCGACAAGGAGCACCTCGCGACGCTCCGCTTCCGCGGGAAGGCCTTCGTGCTGGAGACGATGTTCTGGCCCGACGAGATCCGCGAGGCGGAGGGCGTCGACGTCGAGGCGAAGGTGCGCCCCCAGGAGATCGAGATGGCCCGCCAGCTGATCGAGAGCCTCTCCGGCCCCTTCGAGCCGACGGCGTACCGCGACGAGTACCGCGACAAGCTCCTCGAGATCGTGGAGCGGAAGATCGCCGGCGAGGAGATCACGGTGCCCGCCGCCGAGGAGGCCCCGCCGCGGGTGGTCGACCTGATGGAGGCCCTGAGGCGCTCGGTCGAGGCGGCCAAGCAGCGGACGAAGCCGGCGGCCCGACCCAAGAAGGCGGCCTCGCGGAAGAAGGCGGCGGCGGGGTAGCCTGGGCCGATGAAGCTCGTCGTGGCGGTCATCAAGCCCCACAAGCTCGACGAGGTGAAGGAGGCCCTCCGCGACGTCGGGGTCCAGGGCCTCACCACGAGCGACGTGGAGGGGTTCGGGCGCCAGCGGGGCCACACCGAGGTCTACCGCGGCGCCGAGTACCAGGTGGACTTCGTCCCCAAGGTCAAGGTCGAGGTCCTCGTGGACGACGCCGACGCCCAGGGGGTCGTGGACGCGATCACGAAGGCCGCGCGAACCGGGAAGATCGGCGACGGCAAGATCTGGGTGCTCCCGGTCGAGCAGGTCGTCCGGATCCGCACCGGCGAGCGCGGGCCCGACGCCCTGTGACGGGCGCCCTGCCGGGGACGGCCGCAGGGCGCGGTCGCGAGCCCCCGGCCCCGGTGGCGCGGCTGCTCGGCCAGCTCCGCGCCCTGGACCGGGCCTGCTCCCCCGGGCACCACGGGCGGTGGTCCGCGCGCCGACGGGCCGAGCTGGTCGACCGGTGCCTGCGGGAGCTGTTCGACGCGGCGGGCCCTCCCCCGGGGGTCGCACTCGCCGCCCTCGGCGGGTACGGGCGGGGGGAGCTCGCCCCCGCCTCCGACCTCGACCTCCTGATCGTCCACCGCGGTCGAGCCGAGGACCTCCGCTCCCTCGCGGAACGGCTCCTCTACCCGCTCTGGGACGCGGGGTTCTCGGTGGGCCATGCGCTGCGAACGCCCGACGAGTGCCTGGCCTTCGCCGCGGGACGCCTGGACGCCGCCACGTCCATGCTCGATGCCCGGTTCCTGGCCGGGGACCTCCTGGTCTTCGACGAGGCGCATCGCCTGGTGCGGGGCTGGCTGCGGGAGGACCCCCGCGGCTTCGCCGCGCGTCTCGTGGAGGACGCCCGCGAGCGGGAGGAGCGCGCGGGCGCGACCTCCCGGGTCCTCGAGCCCGACCTGAAGGAAGGGCGGGGAGGGCTCCGGGACCTCCACGCCCTCACCTGGGTGGCCCGGGTGGCGTTCGACGGCGACCTCGGCGCGCTCGTGGGCTTCGGCCTCCTGCGGGACCGGGAGCGGGAGGCCCTGGAGGACGCCTGGGAGTTCCTCACCCGCGCCCGGAGCGCGATCCACCTCGAGACCGGGAGGCGTAGCGACCGGCTCCTGCTCGAGCTCCAGCCCGCGGTGGCCGGGGCGATGGGCTTCGTGGACGAGCCGGGGCTCACGGGCCCCGACGGCCTGATGCGTGCGGTGTTCGAGCACGCCCGCCAGGTGGAGCACGTGGGGGGCGCGGTGCTCGACCGGTTCCTTGCCGGCGACCAGCTGGTCGTGGGCGCCGAGGTCGAGCCCACGCCGGCCGGGGTGCTCCGGGCCCTCGCGGACCTGGCCGCCGGGTCGGCCCCGCCCGCCCCCGGGTTCCTCGACGCCGTGGAGCGGGCCGACGTCCCGGACCCGGTTCCCTGGGACGGGGAGGTCCGGGACGCCTTCCTCCGGCTGCTCCGGACCGGGGAGGGGGCGGCGGCGGCCCTCGGCGCGCTGGACCGGATGGGCCTCCTCGTGCGGTACCTGCCGGAGTGGGCGCCGGTCCGGTGCCGGCCGCAGCGGGACCCCTACCACCGCTCGCCGGTCGACGTGCACCTCCTGGACACGCTGGCCGGCGCGGCCCGGCTCCTCGAGGACGAGGACGAGGACGACCCGGTGGTGCGCGAGGCCCGGCGCCTCGTGCCGGACCGCGACGGCCTCCTCCTGGGGGCGCTCTTCCACGACGCCGGGAAGGTCGGGCTCGGGGGGCACGTCGCCGCCGGCGTCCGCCAGGCCCGGTCGGCCCTGGACCGGATGGGCCTCCCTCCGGCCTCCCGCGACCTGGCCCTGTTCCTCGTCGAGCACCACCTCCTGCTCTCGGACACCGCCACCCGCCGCGACCTGGAGGACGACGACCTGGTCCTCGACGTGGCCGCGAGGGTCGGGGACCAGGGGCGCCTCGCCGCCCTCTACCTGCTGACCGTGGCCGACGCGCGGGCCACGGGTCCCGCGGCCTGGACGCCCTGGCGGCGGACCTTGGTCCGGGAGCTCGTGGCCAAGGTCCAGCACGTGCTGGAGAGGGGCGAGATGGGGCCCGAGCTCGCCGAGCGGCTCGCCGGCCGGGCCGCCGCGATCCGTGGGCTCCTCGCGGGGGAGGACCCGCGGGACGTGGAGCGGTTCCTCGAGCGCGTCCCCCGCGGCTACCTCGCGGCGGTGGCGCCCGAACGGGCCGCGGCCCACTTCCGCCTGCTCCGCGGCCCCTTGGGAGCCACGGAGGTCCGGACCCTCGTGGAGCCGGGTGCCCGGCCCGGGACCCACGCGCTCACCGTCGTCGCCCCCGACCGGCCCGGGCTCCTCTCCTGGATCGCGGGGGCCCTCGCCCTGGCCGGGCTCTCGATCCTCACGGCGCAGGTCTTCACCACCGAGGACGGGGTGGCCGTGGACCTGTTCGAGGTGGAGGGGGCCTTCGAGCCCGAGATCGACGAGGCCCGCTGGCGGTCGTTCCGGCGCTCGCTCCGGCGGGCGATCGAGGGGCGCCTGGACCTCGCCGACCTGGTGGAGCAACGACGGCGTCACTACCCGCGCCCAAAGGCCGAGATCCCGGTGCGGGTCTCCGTGGACAACGGGGCCTCGGACTTCTTCACGGTGGTCGAGGTGGGCGCCGCCGATCGCCTCGGCCTGCTCTTCGACGTCACCCGGACCCTGGCCGAGCTGGGGCTCGACGTCCACCTGGCCAAGGTCGCGACCTACGGCGCACGGGTGGTGGACGCGTTCTACGTCCGCGACGTCCTGGGGCGGAAGCTCGAGGACCCCGACGCGATCGCGGCCCTGGAGCGGGCCCTGGCCGAGCGGCTGGCCTGATCTCCCGTGGGCGGGAACCCCCCCCACGGGCGAGGATCGCCGCCACGAGCAGGCTCAACCAGAGCCCGCCGAGCGCGTAGCCCGCGAGCACGTCGGTCAGCCAGTGGGCGCCGAGGTAGAGCCGGGAGGCCCCCACCGCCAGGACGATCGCCGTCGCCCCCGCCGCCGGGAGCCACCGGCGCCTGGGCATCGTCGCCGCGGTGAGGATGGCGAGCATCCCCCACACGGCGACGGCCTGGGCGGCGTGGCCGGAGGGGAACGAGGAGCCCGAGGCGTGGACGAGAGGCTCGAAGCGCGCCGGGGGCCGGCCCCGGTCGATCAGCGCCTTCGCGAGCTGGGACGAAAGGAACGATCCGGCGAGGGCGGCGGCCCCGGACGCGAGCGGCCTCGGGTCCCGGTTCCGCAGGAGGCCGCGGACCCCCACGGTCGCCACCAGCGGGGCGAGGAGGACGGTGGACCCGAGCCACGTCGCCCAGGCCGTCGCGAGCGTCGCCCACGCGGTCCGGTGGGCCGCGAGGAACGAGGCGACGCGCGGGTCGAGCAGCGCGAGCTCCTCGTGGGCCACGACGTCCTGCGCGAGGATCCCGAAGGCCCAGGCGCAGAGGACGCCCGTCGCGGCGGCCAGCGTGAGGGGGAAGCCCCCCGGCGAGGAGGGATCGAGCCGACGACGGGCCCAGGCCACCTGGCGGGGGAAGCGCCGCCGGACCCACGACGCGGGCCGGCTCTCCCCGATGCGTTCCGCGAGGGCGCCCGGACCTCGGCTGCCCACGGCTCGGAGGGCGACCAGCCCGACGACGATGGCCACGAGGAGGACGAGCCCCGCCTCGCCCGCCACCCCGGCGACCCGGCGCCACGCGGTCCCCGCGGCGTACCCGAGCAGCACGAACGCGCCGGCCCAGAGGACCCCGCCGATGACGTTCGCCGCCAGGAAGGCCCGGTAGCGCATCCCCGACATGCCCGCGAGCCCCGGCACCAGCACGCGGAGCCCGGCCGTGAACCTCCCCAGGACGACCGCGAGGGGGCCGCGGCGGCGGAGGAACCGCTCGGCCCGGTCGAGGTGCTCCTCGACGTGGCGACGCACGAGCGGGAGCCTCCCGATCGTGCCGCGCAGGATGGCTCGCCCCCACCGGCGGCCGACCCAGTACCCCACGGAGTCCCCGACGACGGCGCCGAGGATGGCCGCCGCCAGGGCGGCCGCCAGCGACGCCCGGCCCTGGGAGGCCAGGACGCCGCCCGCGAGCACGGCCAGCTCGCCCGGGAAGACGAACCCGACGAAGGCCGAGGCCTCGAGGGCCGGGAGGGCGAACACGAGCGCGAGCGCCTCCCAGCCCCGTTGGCGGAGCAGCACGTCGACGACGCCCGCGGTCATCGCCCGCCGGGCCCTCGGACCGCCCCGCCGGGGGCCGCCGCCGCGAGGAGCTCCCCGAGCCGGCGAGCGAAGGCCGGCGCGTCCCCGTGCTCCTCGTGCTTGAAGTAGACGTAGGCGTCCCGGCCCGCGGCGAGGACCGGCCGGAGCCGCTCGGCCCAGGCCCGGAGCTCGTCCTCGCCGTAGCTCGACCGCCGCAGCCGCAGGAACGCGAAGGGGTCGGCGGGCACCTCGCCGTCCGGGGCCGGGCGCTCGTCGGTCTCGGCCACCACCCAGGCCACGCCCTGCTCGGCGAGGAGGTCGCGCGCCTCCTCCCAGGAGGGGTGGCGGAACTCCATCGCGGCGAGCACGGGCGGGAGCCCGCCGAGGAACCGCTCGAGGAGGGCCCGGTCGAAGCGGAGCGAGGGCGGGCACTGGAACAGGATCGGCCCCAGGCGGTCGCCGAGGAGGCGGGACCGCTCGAGGAACAGGCCCACGGCCTCGTCGGCGTCGGCCAACCGGAGGGTGTGGGTGATCCGCTGGTTCGCCTTGAGCGCGAACCGGAACCCCTCGGGGACCCGCTCCCGCCAGGCGAGGAGGGTCCGCTCGGAGGGGAGGCGGCGGAACGTGTAGTTGATCTCGACCGTGGAGAACCGCTCGGCGTAGGAGGCCAGCATGTCCTCGCGCCGGGTCCCTTCGGGGTAGAAGGAGCCCACCCACTCGTCGTAGGCGAACCCGGAGGTCCCGAGGTAGACGCGGCCGCCCACGCGTGCATCATGGCAGGGATGGCGGCTGAGCACAGCCTCCCGATCTCCCACCGCGGTGGCCGCCGGACGCCCCTGGGGGCCGCCTGATGCCGCGCCGCCACCGCCGAGCTCCGGAGAGCCTCCCGCCCGCGCCTCGGCCGCGCGCGGCCACCCCGCCCTGGGCTTCGGTCCCCGACCACGAGGTGCGTCTCGTGAGCGGCGAGAAGGAGTACCGCTGCCCGGGCTGCGACCACCCGGTCCGCCCCGGCGTGTGGCACCTCGTGGTCGTGCCGGAGGACGCGCCGGAGGAGCGCCGCCACTGGCACACCGGGTGCTGGCGGGTGGAGCTCCGCCGACGGGGCCTGGGCCGCGCGTAGCTCCGCGGACGCGGCGTTGGCCGCGCGCAGCAGGCCCGAGCGGACGCCCTGGCTATCATCGGGTGCATGACGCCCGAAGCCCGCGCCGTCATGTGGGAGCGCGACGGTCGTTGGGTGGGTCGGATCGGGGGCGAGGAGGTGGCGGCCGCGAGCCGCGATGAGTGCCTGGCGGCGCTCCGCCGGCGCGCGGGGGAGGGGACGCTCACGGTCGAGGTCGTCCCGCCCCTCGCCGGGGTCGCCGAGGCCGCCCGGATCCTCGGCTGGGACAAGCGGAGGGTGTCGACCTACGTCCGCCGCGGCGCGTTCCCCGAGCCCGTCGCGGTCCTCGCCTCGGGGCGGGTCTGGCGGCGGGAGGACGTGGAGGCCTTCGCCGCCACCCGCCGGCGCCGGAGGGCTTCCCGGTGAGCGACCGCGAGCGCCCGCGGCTCCTGTTCCTCGTCCGCCACGGCGAGGCCGACCAGGCCTCCGACGACATGCGCACGACCCCGCGGGGGCTCCAGTGGGACCCGCCGCTCTCCGCGCGGGGGCGGGAACAGGCCGAGCTCCTGGCGCGGCGCCTGCTGCTCATGGAGCCCCGCCCCGCCGCCGTCTACTGCTCCCCGTTCCGGCGCGCCCGGGAGACCGTCGCGCCGTTCGCCGAGGCCGCCGGGGTGGAGGTCGCGCTCGACGAGGACCTCGGCGAGGCCTACGTCGGCGAGTGGGAGAACCGCTCGTTCGAGGAGATCCTGGCCACCGACGAGGACCTGCTCCGCCGGTTCCGGGATCAGGAGCCGATGTGGAGCCTCGCGCCCGGCGCGGAGCCCACCGATGCCCTCCGGGAACGGGTGGTCCGCGCCGTGGAACGGATCCTCGCCCGCCACCCCGAGGGCAACGTGCTCGTCGTCGCCCACGGCGGCGTGATCAACGCCTACGTCGGCCACGTCCTCGGCCTCGAGCAGGAGATGTTCTTCCTCCCCGACCACGCCTCGCTCTCCTCGCTGTTCGTCGAGGGGGAGCGGCGTCGGGTTCGGTTCCTCAACGACGTCCGCCACCTCACCGACCCGCACCTGTTCCACGTCGGGGCGTCGGCGGCGGAGGCGCCAGCGGCCGGCGGGCCGGGACGCGGACCGGCCGGGTGAGGCGCCGGACCCGCCGGCCGAGGACCTGGGGGCGGCCGGACGTGGCGAGAGGGCCGCGGGGAAGCGCGGCCCTCTCGCGCGAGCACCCCGCGGGGCGCGGCTCAGGCCGCCCGCGGGATCCGGGTCTCGATCTCGGTGGCCTGGTCGTGGACCCGTCGGGCGGTGGACGCGATCAGGTCCAGGACCTCGTGCCAGAACGCGGCGACACCCCCGAGCGCGAGCCCCGTGGCCACCGGGCCCATCCACGCGGCGCGGAAGGTCTGGTTCCACGCGGCGAACGCCGAGTAGTCCGTCACCCACGTGAGCAGGACCCCCGCCACGAACGCCAACAGCAGGCGGATGCCGCGGGGCATGTCCCAGGCGTGGCGCACGAGGTCCACGAGCTTCGCCACCGCGAGACCGAGCAGGAGCACGGTCGCGAACACGTACATCGGTCCGACACCTCCTTCCGCTATCAACCGACCACCCGGGGGCGCAGGAGGTTACAGGAGCCACAGGAGCAACACGGAGCGCGGCCCGCGGGGGCCCGGTCCCGGCCTCTATACTTCTCGGCCACGCCCGGAAGGAGGCGCCGTGAAGTTCCTCTCCGACGAGTGGGCCCGGGCCCTGAAGGAGGCCCTGAACGCCGACGAGGAGTTCCGCCGCGGGACCGCGGGCCAGACGGTCCGTCTCCAGCAGGTGATCCTCACGCCGGAGGGCGAGGTCCGCTACTGGATCCGGATCGAGGACGGGACCATCGACCTCGGGCTGGGAGAGGTGGCCGACCCCCACGCCACGATCACGCAGGACCACGCGACCGCCGCGGCGATGGCCCGGAGCGAGCTCTCGCCGGTGACGGCGTTCATGACGGGCCGGCTCAAGCTCTCGGGCGACCTCGGGGTCCTCATGGGCCTCGCCGGTCCCTTCTCGAAGCTCCCCGAGGTGATGGCGGAGCTGGACGTCGAGTACTAGCGGGCCCCGGCCCGCGCCTCGCCAGCCTCGGGCAGCACGACGAAGGTGCCGGCGGCCCGGGCGAGCAGGGTCCCGGCGCCGTCCTCGACGTCGGCCTCGGCGTAGGCGGCCCGTCGCCCCACCCGGAGGGCCCGCCCCCGGGCCACGATCCGGCCGAGCGGGGCCGGCGCCAGGTACGCCACCGAGAGCTGGGCCGTCACCTGGAGGAACCCAGGCTCGAGGGCGGCCCGGACGGCGAGCCCGCACGCCGTGTCGGCGAGCCCGGCGATCACGCCGCCGTGGACCAGCCCCGCCGCGTTCAGGTCGTGCTCGGCGGCGGTGAGGGCGACGTCCACCTCACCGGGCGCCACGCGGAGCAGCTCGATCCCGGCCCGCTCGTGGTAGGGGCCCAACCGGACCCGGGCTGCGAGGTCCTCGTCCGTCATCCCTTGACGTAGGGCTTCCCGTCGGCGGCGGGCGGCCGTGCCCGGCGGACCACGCCGGCCACCACCAGGATCGTGGCGAGGTACGGCGCCATCAGGAGGAACTCCGAGGGGATCGGCACCCCCAGGATCGAGAGCTTGGTCTGGAGCGAGTCGGCGAACCCGAACACCAGGGCCGCGCCGAAGGCTCCGATCGGGTTCCAGCGGCCGAAGATCATCGCCGCGAGCCCGATGAAGCCCTTGCCCGCGGTCATCCCCTCGTCGAACCGGCCGACCGAGCCCAGCGTGAAGAACGCCCCGCCGATCCCGGCCACCATCCCCCCCAGGATCACGTTCCGGTACCGGGTGGCGAGCACCCTGATCCCGACCGTGTCCGCCGCGCGGGGGTGCTCGCCGACCGCCCGGACCCGCAGGCCCCACCTCGTCCGGAACAGCCCGACGTGGACCACCGCGATCAGGGCCAGCATCAGGTAGACGAAGACGTTGTTGTCGAACACCACCGGGCCCACGATCGGGAGGTCCGAGAGCACGGGGATCCGCAGCTCCTGGAAGCGGCCGGGGGTGTTGAGCGCCTGGTTCCGCTGGAGGAACCGGGCCGAGAGGAAGCTCGTGAGGCCCAGGGCCAGCAGGTACAGGAAGAACCCCGCGATGATCTGGTCGACCTGGTAGCGGATCGCGAGGACCCCCAGGATCCACCCCATCGCCCCGCCCACCACGGCCCCGAGCAGGAGCCCCAGCCACAGGTCGTCGGTGACGCTGGCCGCCACCGTCCCCGAGAGGGCCCCGGCCAGGAGCATCCCCTCGATCGCGATGTTGATCACCCCCGAGCGCTCGCAGAGGACCCCGGAGAGCGCGCCGAACGTGATGGGCACCGCCCGCAGCAGCGTGCTCTTGAGCATCCCGAGGAGGTTCATCTCGTCGCCCCGAGCCGCCCAGGCCACGGCGCGCCCCACGGCGACCGCCGGCCAGGAGTTCGCGAGCGCGAACGAGCCGTACCCGAGCCCGGTCACCAGGTACCCCGCAGCGGCGATCTTGGCCCGATCGGCCCCCGGACGGTCGGCGAGCACGCCGCCCACCACCTTCGAGGTCGAGAGCGCCCCGTCGGCGATCCCCTCGATCGCCCCGAGCGCCGCCGCCGAGGCCCCGATCTGCGAGAGGAACCCCGGCAGCGCGGCCGTCGCCATCTCGTGCCCGGTGTCCGAGAGCAGGCTCGCGAGCCCGACGCCGAGCACCGTCGGGTTCCGGAGCGCCGGGACCTCGGGCGCCCGCTCGCTCACGGCCGCGTGTAGGCGGTCTTGACCTGCGTGAAGAACTCGATCGCGTACCGGCCCTGCTCGCGGCTGCCCATGCTCGAGCCCTTCGTGCCGCCGAACGGCACGTGGAAGTCCACGCCGGCCGTCGGCAGGTTCACCGTCACGATCCCCGCCTGCAGGCCGTCGCGGAAGCGGGCGGCGTGCCGCAGCGAGGTCGTGCAGACCCCGGCCGACAGGCCGTACTCCGTGTCGTTCGCGACGGCGAGGGCCTCCTCGGGGTCGGCCACCCGGATCACGGTCGCGATCGGCCCGAAGATCTCCTCGCGGTTCACCCGCATATCGTTCCGCGTCCCGACGAGGAGCGCCGGCTGCAGGAAGTAGCCCTCGGTCTCGCGCTCCAGCCGCTCGCCGCCCCAGGCGAGCTCGGCCCCCTCGGCGCGCCCGATCCGCAGGTACTCCTCGTCCTGCTTCAGCTGTCCCTCGTCGACGACGGGCCCGATCTGCGTGCCCTCCTCGAGCGCGTGACCGACCCGGCCGCACGCGCTAGTTCGCTGGGCGAGCTCCTGTTCGCCCTGGCTGCCCTGGCTAGCCTCGAGGCGCTCGATGCGGAAGAGGCGCTGCGCCAGGCAGGTCGCCGCTTCTTGCAACGCTTCCGCGCCCTGGAGGCGCGCCTCGGGGCCAGCGGGCGGGACCTGGCAGCGCTCGCGCCCGAGGAGTACCGAGCGCTGTGGGCAACGGAGGAGCCCGCCTAGCTCAGGAGCGGGGGCGCTCGGGCGAGGGCGACCGGTAGGGGGTGGCGCGTAATCCGTTGGAGACGGGTTGCCCGTCGGCGCCGAGGCCGCAACAGAAGGGGAAGCGCTCGTCACGGACAGTGCCGCAGTAGCGGCAGGGGCAGAGCTGGTAGGCCGCGACGTCGTTGCGGTATCCGGCGTCGTCGGTCAGGTCGCGGCCGTCGAAGCGAAGGGTCTCGAAGCGGGCCTGCTGCGAGGTGAGGCGCATAGCG
>Ga0101941_1000811_pt1 | contig 36641 bp, 34 predicted proteins | sample DewCreD2012metaG_3_FD_75242 | JGI IMG/M metagenome (GOLD analysis project Ga0101941, IMG submission 75242) | Hot spring sediment bacterial and archeal communities from British Columbia, Canada, to study Microbial Dark Matter (Phase II) - Dewar... ...
GTTCACGTCGGGGATCGCGAGGAGGACGAACTCCCCGCCGCCCGGCCCGAGGGCGGCCGCGCGCACCTGGTCGCTCATCGCCCGCCCCCTCCCGCCAGGGCCGCCTTCACGTTCCGCTCGACGTCCGCGATCGTGTCCCGGAACCGCTCGACCATCTGCCCGAGCTCCTCGTCGGTCGCCACGTAGGCCGGGGCCAGGAGGACCTGGTCGCCGGCGTACCCGTCGGCCTGGGGGTGCGTGGAGGTCACGAGCAGCCCGTGCTCGAGGGCCGTGTCGTCGACCATCGCCGCCGCGTCCAGCTCCACCGGCAGGAACGACTCGCCGTCCCGGGGGTCCACGAGCTCCACCCCCAGGAGGAAGCCCCGGCCCCGGACCTCGCGCACGATCTCCGAGCCCTCCAGCGCCCGTTCGAGCTCGTCCCGGAGCCCCGGCCCCCGCTCCCGGACCCGTTCCACGAGCCCCCGCGAGACCAACAGGTCCAGCACGGCGAGCCCGACCGCGCAGGAGAGCGGCGCGCCGTCCCACGTGTGGCCCAGGTCGAACTCCCGCGAGCCGCGGTCGATCGCGTCGTAGACCTCCTGTGTGCACAGGACGGCCCCGAGCGGCGCGTACCCCGCGCCCAGCGCCTTCCCCACCGCCACGATGTCGGGACGGATCGGCAGCTGGTGCGCCGCGAGCCAGGTCCCGACCCGGCCGATGCCGGTCACGACCTCGTCGAAGCAGACCAGGAACCCGTACCGCTCCCGCCGCTCGGCGAGCCCCTCCCAGAAGCGGGCGGGGGGCGAGTAGGCGGGGAGCGCCGCCGCGCTCACCGGCTCGCAGAAGAACGCCGAGACGTTCTCCGGCCCCGCCTCCTCCAGGGCCCGGTCCAGGGCCCGGAGCGCGGCCTCGCCCGTGGGGTCGAACCGCCAGGTCGAGGGCGGGATGTGGAGGTGGCGGGGGAGGTAGGGGCCGAACGGCCCGTGGAGCCCCGCGCGCCCGGTGAGGGCGAGGGTCTCCATCGTGGGACCGTGGTAGGCCTGGGCCGGCGAGATCACCTGCCAACGCTGGGGCTCCCCGCGCTCCACGTGGTAGGCGCGGGCGAGCTGCACCGCCATCTCGTTCGCATCGGCCCCGCTCACCGTGAACTTCACGCGGGTGAACCCCTCCGGCGCCACGGAGACGAGCTCACGCGCCAGGCGCTCCTGCGCGGGGTTCGTGAGCCGCTCGTTGTGGACGAAGGGGAGCCGCTCGGCCTGGGCCCGGGCGGCGGCGATGATGTCCCGCCGACCGTGGCCCAGGGTCGAGGCCATCGAACCGCCGCTCATCGCGTCCAGGTACCGCCGCCCGGCGGCGTCCTCCACCCACACGCCCTCGCCCCGGGACACGACCGGCATCGGCCGCCCCAGCTCGAGGGGGAGGACGCGGGACCTCTCGCTCTCCACGAACGCCTGCGCCATCGACCCTCCTCGGCCCGGCCGGGCGCTCGAGCCTCGGCCCCAGCCTACGGCCGCCCCTCACTCCGGGACCACATGGCCGTCGCCAACTCCGCCTGGCCCGGGGTGTGCACCCCGCACAGCGGCGTCAGCCCTCCCAGGCCTTCGCCTCCCGGCCGGGCTCGAGGTCCCGATAGCCCTCGCCCACCTCGTTGTACCAGCGCTTCCTGGGCCCGACCCGGGCCCGGAGCTTCCACCGCAGGGACTTGGGCGCCGCCTCCACCTCGTTCCAGAGGTGGTCGATCCGCTCCTCCACCAGCGCCCGCTGGCCGTCGTCCAGGTCGGGGATGGTCCGCAGGTAGCGACGGACCCGGTCGAGGTTGAGCGACACCGTGTAGTAGAAGCCCCAGTCCTCCGAGAGGAGGCGCACGACGTAGGAGGCGTCGAACGATCCCGGCGCCTCCCGGTCCGCCACCGGATGCTCGAGGAACAGGACGACGAGGTCCTTGAGGTCCTTCTCGTTGATCTCGACGATCTGCAGCTTCTCGAGGAGCAGGTCCGTGAGCGGGATCGTCACCGGGTCCAGGTCCAGCCGGCCACGGAGATCGATCGGGTGGCAGAACTCGAGCTTGTCGAGGAACACGTCGACCCGCCGACGCCTCCCCTCCGGATCCTCGAAGATCCGCCGGCCCACCCAGACGTCCATCGTGACGCCGCGCCCTCCCAGGACCCGGTAGCCGAGCTCCTCGAACATCCGCTCGATGTCGCGGACCTCACGTTCGTAGCCCATGAAGTCGAGGTCGGTGAGGATCCGGTTGGTGCGTTCGAGCAGCCACACGTGGTTCGGGCACTGCCGGATCACGGCGAGCGCGCCGAGCAGGCGGAGGTGGAGCCCGCGCTCCCGCGCGGCGTCGATGATCGCCTCGGCCTCGGCCATGTACTCGGGCCAAGCCGAGAACGGCTCTCCGATCGGGGTCTCCACCGGCTCCGCCATGGCCTACCCCACCGTCAGCGCGAAGTTCTTCACGCCCTTCTTCGGGTCGAGGAGGATCAACGCGCCCCGGAGCACCCCCTCGTGGTACTCGGATCCCGTGTTGATGCAGAGCGTCCGCCCGATCCGGATCCCCGCCGAGCACTCGTGGATGTGCCCGTGGAGCGAGAGCAACGGCTGGTACTTCCGGATGGCCTCGAGGACGGCGGTGCTCCCCACCGGCACCATCTTGAGGCCGCCCGCCTCCATGGTGGGCTTGAAGTCCTCGTCGAGCTCGGGGGCGAGGTCGAGGTTCGATCCCCACGGCGGAGCGTGGACGTTGAAGATGCACCTGCTCATGTCGGGGACCTGCTGGGCCAGCTCGTCGATCTTCGCCGCGAGGACCTCCTCGCTCACGTCCCGGGGGCAGTTCCACGGCGTCACGTTGGCGTTGCCGATCGAGAGCAGGTAGTAGCCGTCGATCTCGACGACCTGCCCGTCCACGTTCCGGATCGCCTTGGACCGGTTCACGTACTCGTCGACGAACTGGTGGTCGTCGTTCCCCGGCATCCAGAACGCCGGGGTCTTGGCCGCATCCAGCCGCTCGTCGGCGAGCGCGACCCAGCTCTCGAGGACCTGGGCGATGTGCCGGTGGAACAGCTCGTCGACCTGCTCGGGGGTCTGGATGGCCGCCCGCTCCTCGGGCGTCATCCGCTGGACGTAGTAGCCGCGGGTCCGGATCGCCTTCTCGAGGTTCTGGAGCTCGCGCTCGTCCTCCACCCGGACCACGCTCCCTTCGAACCTGGCCGTCCAGGAGCCGTCCGCCTCCTGGACCACGGGCACGAGCATCTTCCCGGTGAGGTCCCCGCCCATCACGAGGACGTCGGCCCCGTAGTGCTTGGCCGCGTTCAGCCACTTGCGGAACGTCGTCTCCGAGCCGTGGACGTCGGTCGCGTAGAAGATCTTCAGCACGGGCACCAGCCTCCGGCCGCCGGGCCGGGGCCCGACCGGCCGGTCGGGCCCCTCCGCCACGAGTCTACCCGCTCCCGCGCTTCACTCCGGTGGCACCTGCGAGAACTGGAGCGAGAGCGGGATCCCCTTGCTCTGGTGGTAGAAGTGCGCGATCACGTAGATCACGATCGGCACCACGACCATCGCCGCCACGGTCACGTACTGGAGCGGCGACGCTCCGCCGGTGAAGAAGGGCTGGGCCACCGCCCACTCGGTGAAGATCGAGATCGCGAGCGTGGCGAACCCGAGGATCGAGATCACCGGGATCCCCGCGATCCGTCGCTGCACCGCCGGGGGGCTCGCCTCGAACAGCTCCCGGCGCCGGTAGGGGAACACGATCCCCGCGATCCCCAGGATGATCCAGGCGATGAACCAGGACGCGATCGTGTAGAGGATCGCCTCCGAGTAGGCCGGCGAGTAGATCCCGAGCCAGAGGAAGATCTCGGCCGCCGCGATCACGGCGATGATCGCCCAGAGCGGCGCCCGGTAACGGGTCTTGATGTCCGCGAAGGCCGTGGGGATCAGCCGGTCGAAGGCCCAGGCGAAGACGTTCCGGATGGGGGCGAACCCCAGGCCGGCGAGCGACACCCACGTCGCGACGATGAAGCAGAGCCCGAACAGGAGCTGCAGGATCGGGTTCCCGGTCATGAACGCGACGAGGAGCATCGGGACCGGCTCGCTCGACGTGAACTCGTGCTGCATGGCCGGCGGGAGCTTCTCGGGGGCGTTCGCCCAGATCGCGTCCAGCGAGTGCATGAAGTTCGTCCCGACGATCCCGTACACCAGCATGTACAGGGCGAACCAGATCGCCATCTGCATCGCGAGCGACCCGAACAGGGCCAGGGCTTGGGACCTGGCCACCCCTCGGATCTCGCCCGCCAGGTTCGCCGAGAACGTCTGCCCCAGCGTGTTGAGGTTGATGTACGTGACCGCCGCGTACATCAGGTTCAGGAACGTGATGCCGAAGACCGCCCCGGCTTCCTTCCCGGCCTGGAGGATCTGCTCGTACTCGGCCCCGGACAGCTCGTTGAACCGCTGGACGAACGTGTCCCGGCCCTCGAACACGAGGATCATGCCGAGGATCAGGACGGCGAGCCAGGCGAACGCGACCGCCCAGTAGGAGACCCGCATCATCGCCCTCGTGCCGAGCACGAACAGCCACAGCGTGAGCAAGAGCGCCCCCGTCCCGATCAGGAACCGGACGATGGGCCGGTCGAGGGAGTTGGCCAGGCTGATCAGCCCGTCGTTGCCCCCCGAGATCCCCACCGCGCGGATCGCGTCGGCCAGCCCCCACCGGATCCACCAGTCCTGGATCTGCCCGGTCCAGGAGACCGCCGTGATGCTGATGGCGAACGATGAGAGCAGGCCCAGGGCCGGGTGGAGGGTCCGGCTCACGTAGATGTACTCCCCGCCCGACCGCGGCATCGCGACCGAGAAGTACCAGTACAGGCCGGCGATGGGGAAGATCAGGAGGACGAACAGGACCCCGATCCCCATGTGCGCCCCGGGGAAGAACGCTGGCGCCCACACGATGTAGACGAGCGCGTAGAGCAGCCCCGGGTTCATCGCGCAGTACATCAGCGCGTCCCGAGCGCTGATCTGCCTGGTCAGCCCCGAGGACTTCCGGATGAAGACGTCCTGCGTTGCCATCCGCTCCCCCCTCCTCCGGCTCTCAAGGCGCGGACCCCGGCCGGACGCGCCGGAGCCCCGTGAGCGGTGCGACCGGACGACCAAGGATAGGGCGAGACTGAACGGCTGCCCAAGACGCGGCCTGCCCACTGCGCAAGGCCTTCCGGTGTGCACGCGTCACAGTGTCCTTGGGTCCTAGACATCGGTCAGGCGGACGAAGCCCTCGAACGCCAGGATGGCTTGGACGAGCAACACCACGAGGGCGTTCACCACGACGACGAGCGCGAGGCTCGGGTAGGGCACGGTCTCGTCGCCGTTCCAGGTCGCGACCACCTGGTGGCCGTAGTACACGAGCGCGACCAGGGCGAGCGCAGGGATCGCCCAGGTCGGTCCGAGCGCCACGACCGTGGCGAGCCCCAGGAGCCCGGCGGCCGCGGCCCGCCGGGCCGCCCGTCGACGGTCCCGGAACGCCACCCCTCCATGGTGCCCCATCCCCGGCCGGGGGCGCCAGCCCCCCGGCCACCTCAGTACGCCTCGAGGTACTCGTTCCGCTCCCAGTCGGTCACCCAGTCGTTGAACCGCGCGAGCTCGTGCCGGCGCATCGTGGCGTAGGCCGTGACGAACTCCTCGCCGAAGAACCCGCGGGCGGCCGGGTCGGTCTCGAACGTCCCGAGGGACTCGAGGAGCGAGGTCGGGAGCTTCTCGAAGGAGGGATCCTCCTCCGCCACGGTGCCGGGGCCCGACGGGCGGCCCGGGTCGATCTTCTCCTCGATCCCCCGGAGGCCCGCCTGGAGCATCGCCGCTCCCACCAGGTAAGGGTTCGACATGGCGGTGGGCGCCCGGAACTCGATGTGGCGGGACTCGAGCGGGCCGTGCCCCTTCACCCGGACCAGCGCCGAGCGGTCCTCGATCCCCCAGGAGATGTTGGTCGGGCTGAACGTGTGGGTCCGCCGGCGCCGGTAGCAGTTCACGGTGGGGAGGACCACGGCGTCGATCGCCTTCGCGTACCGCAGGAGGCCGCCGATGAAGTGGCGGCAGGTCTCGGAGATCCCGAGGGGGTCGTCGGCGTCCGCGAACGCGTTCGCGCCATCCTCGGTGCGCACGAGCGACATGTGGGTGTGGCACCCGCTCCCGGAGGACCCCACGAACGGCTTGCTCATGAAGGTGGCGATCAGCCCGTCCTGCCTCGCGATCTCCTTCACCCCGTTCTTGAACGTGAACGCCTTGTCCGGGCCCTCGAGCCCCCGGCCCGGGGCGAAGTTGATCTCCCACTGGGAGGCCGCGTACTCGCAGTTCGCGGTGATGATCGAGACACCCATCTCGGGCAGCTCGGCCAGGATCCGCCGGATCGTCGGGACCCAGTCGTTCCGGATCGTGTTGAAGATGTGGAAGTCGCCGAAGAGCGGCTGCTTGGTCTCCGAGTCGAGGAGGTAGAACTCGAACTCCGAGCCCATCACGGGCTCGTAGCCCATCGACCGCGCCTTCTCCAGGGCCCGGCGGAAGACCTGCCGCGGGGTGGCCTCGAGCGGCGTCCCGTCCTGCCACCGCGCGTCGCAGATGAACCTGGCGGTCCGGTCCATCCAGGGCACCACCGCGGCCGTGTCGGGATCGGGGAAGAGGAGCTGGTCGCGGTAGGCGACCTCCTCGTTGTAGAGCGTGCCCGGGACCACGGAGTCGGCGGTGTCGAGCACCGCCGCCCCACCGTACATGTTGAGCCCGCGCTCGGCGAACCGCCCCGCGTGCTCGATCGGCACGGTCTTCGAGCGGGAGATCCCGTGCATGTCGGGGAGCTCGAAGCGGACCCAGCGGATCCCGCGCTCCCCCCATTCCTCGAGGATCTGCGCGACGTCGCTCACGTTCCTCCTCCTTCGACTCGGCCCGGGCCATCCGTACCCGCCCCGGCGGCCCGAGGCTACGGCCCCCCGCCGTACCCTTCGACGGCGGGGCTGCCCACACCGGCCGAGCTGCGGTGTGCGGCCGGCACAGCCTCCGTCACCGGGCCAGCTCCCTGAGCCGGATGATCCGGAGCGCCATCATGAGGTCGAACCACCGCTCGGTGTCGGAGAGGTCCACCTCCGCGATCCGCCGGATCTTCTCGAAGCGCTGGCGGAGCGTGTTGCGGTGGACGAACAGCTTGTCCGCGGCGAGCTTCGAGTTCCCCATGCACTCCAGGTAGACCTCGACCGTTCGGAACAGCTGCGTGCCCTTCTCCCGGTCGTGTTCGAGGAGGCGCTCAAGGCGCTCCTGGTAGACGTCCCGGACCTGCTGCTGGGCCACCGAGAACAGGTGCCACTGGGCCCCGAGCTCGTCGAAGCTCACCGCCGCCCCCGGCCCCCGCACGGCCCGGCCCATGAGGAGCGCCCGCCGGGCCTGCTCGAAGGCCTCCGGGTAGCCCTGCGGGCGAGTGCAGACCCGGGAGACCCCCGCCGAGATCAGGAGGTCCGGGGGTCGCTCGTAGGCCGACTTCGCCTCCGCGAGCCGGCCGGCCAGCCGCTCCACGCTGGTCGCGTCCGAGAGGCGCAGGAGCGCGGTCATCGTGCGGTCGCGGTAGGTGGAGAGCGACCCCGGGAACCTGCCCGCCAGATCCTGGCGCAGGGCGAGCCAGGTGTGCTCCGCGTCGAACCCCATCGGATGGGCCGTGACCTCGAACACCGTCACCACATGGGGTCGGCCGAGGTCCACCCCCAGCCGGCGGGCCTGGGCCTCCAGGCCGAGCTCCTGGTCCTCCCCCAGGGCCAGGGCCTCGAAGAAGTCCCGGACCACGTTCCGCTCGGTGAGCGCCTCGATCAGGCGGGCGTTCTGGACCGCGAGCGCGGCCTGGGAGGCCACCATCGACAGCAGCTCCCGGTCCTCCCGGCCGAACGCCCGTCCGCTCTCCGCGAAGCAGAGGAACGTCCCGACGACCCGCTCGGAGACCCGCATCGGCGCGGCGAGCGCGGCGCGCGCTCGTGGGGCGAGGGCCTCGAAGGCGGCGAAGGCCTCCCGGTGCTCGCGACGGGACAGCGCGACGGGCGTCGTCGCCCCGAGCAGGCGGGCCCAGGCTCCCTCCGCGGCGATCGCGGTCGGTGGCGTCCCGGTCCCGTCGGGCCCCGCCGCCCACGAGGCCTCGACCCCGAGGTGCGCGCCCTCCTCGTCGAGGGTGAGCACCGCGCAGGAGTCCGCCTCGACGAGGGGGCCGGCCGTGGCGGCGAGGCGGTGGAGGATGTGGCGCAGCGAGGAGGTCTCGACCACGGCGTGGCTCGCCTCGGCGAGCGAGTGGAGCACCCGGACCTGCCGCGCCTGCTGCTCGTAGAGCTGGGCGTTGGCCACGGCCGCCCCGAACAACGCCGAGAGCGTCTCCATGAGGGTCAGGTCGTCGTCGCTGAACTCGTGCGGCGCCTCGGTGTGCATCGTGATCACGCCGAGGAGCCGCCCATCGGGCGCCACGATGGGGATCGTGAGGTAGGACTGGAACCGGTCGTCCTTGAGCTCGGGGACGTACTCGAACCGGGGATCCGCGAGGGGATTGTCCCGGATGATCCCGGGCTGGCGGGTGAGGGCCGTCCACCCGGTGAGCCCCTCCCCCATGGCGAGCGAGAACCTCCCCACCCACTGCTCGTAGCCCTCGATCGCCGCTCGCACCACCAGGCGCCCCCGGTCCTCGTCCCACAGGTAGATCAGGACGCCCTGGCAGCCGGTGAGCTCCGCGCAGAGCTTAACCACGTAGCGGAGCAGCTCGGGGAGGGAGAGGGTGGAGGCGACCCCGGCGATCATCGAGAAGAGCGCCTGGGTCTCCTCGCGCCTGGACTGGAGCATCTGTCGGAGGGCGCGGGCCGCCTCGGCCGGGGCGACGGCCCGGCGGGCCCTGGCGGCGGAGGCGGTCTGGGTCACGGCGGTCCCCCGACCGCGAACGGTAACACGGGTGCGGGGTCGGCGGCGAGGCAGCCTATGCAGAGCGCACACCGCAAGGGTCACCCGCCTCCCCTGGTGGCGCGGGTGCGCGGGGCATGGTGAACTTCGCCCGATGGTGGACCCCCCGCGCCGGGTCGCGCTCTTCGCCACCTGCCTGGTGGACCTCGCGGCCCCTGAGATCGCCGAGGCCTCGGCCTCGCTGCTCCGCGCGGCGGGGCTCCAGGTGGACGTGCCGGAGGCCGCGACCTGCTGCGGCCAACCCTGGTGGACGTCGGGGTTCCCGGGGGAGGCCCGGCGAGTGGCCCGGGGGGCGCTCCAGGCCTTCGAGGCCGCCGAGGCGGTCGTCGTCCCCTCGGGGTCGTGCGCGGCCATGGTCCGCGCCTCCTACCCCCGGCTCTTCGCGGGCACCGGGGACGAGGGGCGGGCGCGGGCCCTCGCCGCCCGGACCCACGAGCTCTCCTCGTTCCTCGTGGACGTGCTCGGCGCGGAGGGCTCCGGGGGGAGGTTCGAGGCCCGGGTCGCCTACCACGACGGGTGCCACGGGCTGCGGGAGCTGGGCCTCGGGAGGCAGGCTCGGCGGCTGCTCGCGGGCATCGAGGGGGTCGAGCTCGTGGAGATCGACCCGCCCGTGGCGTGCTGTGGCTTCGGTGGCACGTTCTCGCTCCGCTTCCCCCAGCTCGCCGAGGCGATCGCCGACGACGAGATCGCCCGGCTCGAGGCCGCGGAGGCCGAGGTGGTGGCGGCGGGCGACCCCGGCTGTCTCCTCCACCTCGGGGGCCGCGCGTCCCGGCGGGGTTCGCGGGTTCGCTTCCTCCACCTCGCGGTCCTCCTGGCCCTGGCGAGGAGGCTGGCATGAACCGGGGGTCGTTCGCTGCGGCGGGGACGGGCGGTCCGGTCGGTCGGACGTTCGAGGCTCGGGCCCGGGCCCTCCTGGCCCGTCCCGAGGTCCGCCGGAACCTGGCCGCGGCGATGGACCGGAGCGCCGTGCTGCGGCAGCGGGCCTTCGAGGGCGTCGACCTCGGGGCGCTCCGGGCGGCCGGCGAGGCGATCCGCGCGCACACGGTGGCCCGGCTCGACCGCCACCTCGCGCGGTGGGCCGAGCGGGCCGAGGCCCGGGGGACCCGGGTGTTCTTCGCCGCCGACGCCGGGGAGGCCGTGGCCTACGTGCTCGAGGTAGCCCGCCGCCGAGGGGTGCGCCTCGCGGTGAAGGGGAAGTCGATGATCTCGGAGGAGGTCGGGCTGAACCGCGCCCTCGAGGAGGCGGGGGTGGAGGTCGTCGAGACCGACCTCGGGGAGCACATCCAGCAGCTCGCGGGGGAGCCCCCGGCCCACATCACGGTCCCCGCGGTCCACCGCTCCCGGGCCGAGGTCCGCGACCTCTTCGCCCGGGCGTACCGGGCCGAGCTCCCGGACGAGGACCCCGCCCACCTCACCCGGTTCGCCCGGGAGGTCCTCCGCGAACGGTTCCTCGCCGCCGACCTCGGGATCACCGGGGTGAACTTCGCGGTGGCCGAGACCGGCTCCATCGTGATCGTGACCAACGAGGGCAACGGGCGGATGTGTTCCTCGCTCCCCCCGGTCCACGTGGCGCTCATGGGGATGGAGCGGGTCGTGCCCTCGTTCCGGGAGCTCGCGGTGCTCCTCCCCCTCCTCACCGGGAGCGCCACGGGCCAGCGGGTCACGACCTACGTGAACGTGGTGAACGGGCCGCGGGGGCCTGAGGAGCCGGACGGGCCCGAGGAGCTCCACGTGGTCGTCCTCGACAACGGCCGCTCGCGGATCCTCCGCACGCGCTACCGGTCGATCCTCCACTGCATCCGCTGCGGCGCCTGCCTCAACGTCTGCCCCGTCTTCCGGCAGGTGGGGGGCCTGGCCTACGGGTCCCCCTACGGCGGCCCGATCGGGGCCGTACTCGCGCCGCTCCTGGAGGGGTTCGATCGCGCGGGCGACCTGCCGTGGGCCTCCTCGCTCTGCGGCGCGTGCACCGAGGTCTGCCCGGTCCGGATCCCCCTCCACGAGCACCTCGTCGCCCTCCGCGCCGACGTCGCCCGGGCTCGGGCCGCCGGCCTCGAGCGGCGCGCGTTCCGGTGGTGGGCCCGGGCCTGGGCGAGCCCGGGCTCCTACGGGCTGCTGGCTCGCCTGGCCCGCTTCGCGCAGCGGCCGTTCGTCCGGGCGGGCCGGATCCCGCGGGCGCCGTTCCCCCTCTCCCGTTGGACCCGGGGGCGCGACCTCCCGCCCGTGGCGCGGCGCACGTTCCGGGAACGGTGGCGGCGGGGAGGGGTGAAGGGTGGAGCGTGAGGCGTTCCTCGCGAGGGTCCGGGCCGCACTCGTCGACCTGCCCGCGCCGCCGCTCCCGGAGGCGCTCCCCCCGACCTTCGCCTCGGGCGACGGCCGCCTGTTCGAGCGGTTCGCCGAGGAGCTCGCGGCCGCCGGCGGCGAGGCGCGACGGCTCCCGAGCTTCGCGCTGGCCGACGCCGTCGCGGAGCTCGCCGCGGGCGCCCGGACGGCGGTGGTGACCCCCGACCTCGGGCCGTTCCTGGGACGGGTCGAGGACGGGCTGCGCCGGGCGGGCTGCCGCGTCCTCGAGCCCACGCGCGCGGCGGCCGCCCGGGCGGAGCTCGGGATCACGGGCGCCGCGCTCGGGGTGGCGGCCACCGGCTCGGTCCTGCTCAGGGCGGGGCCCGACGCCCCTCGCGCGGCGAGCCTGCTCCCGCCGACCCACGTCGCGGTCCTGCCCGAGGAGCGGCTCGTCCCCGGGTTCGAGGGGCTGTTCGCGGCGCTGCCCGACCTCGCCCGGGGCGCGTCCCAGGCGGTGCTGGTCACGGGCCCTTCGAGGACCGCCGACATCGAGCGGACCCTGGTCCGGGGCGTCCACGGGCCGCTCCGGCTCGTGGTGGCGGTCGTCGCGCCCTGACCCCCGTCCCGCGCCTTCGCCGAGGCCCGGTCACTCCGGCCGGTTCCTGGGTCCGTCGGGGGACGGCGAGGCGCGGTGGGTCCATCGACGACCCGGGCCTCACCGGGCGAGCGGGGCGATCCTGGACCGTCGGAGAGCCCGATCCCTGGTCACGAGCGGGACGCCGTGCACCACGCTGGTGGCGCCGATGATCTCCTCCGCCGGATCTCCTCGGACGTCCAGGCGGGTGCTCGCCCGGGCGATCAAAGAGGGTGATCGGCCAGGGGGTTCAAGACGTAGATGCCGTCCCCGACCACCGAGACCGTGAGCCCGGCCCACAGCAGCCGGAAGTCCCGGATCCGCAGGGGACGGAGGGCGCCGATGCGGTCGACGAAGGCCCGCTCCTCCACGGGCCGAGGATAGGCGTCCGTGGCCCGCCGCGCCTCCCGGGCGGCGCCAGGTGCGGGCCCGTGGGCCGGGGCTACCCGAGCCCCGGCCCCTCCTGGAGGAGGTCCGCGCAGACGCCGAAGCGCCAGAGCTCCCCGCACGCCTCGGCCTGGCGCGCGAACGCGAGGGCGTCGCCTCGCTCGAGGGCGCGCCAGCACGCCTCGTCGGCCACCGAGAGCGCCCGGGCCGCCACCGGGCCGAGGGCCGCCGGCGGCACGGTCTCCGCCTCGCGCCGCAGGCGATGGACGGCGAGGGCGCACGCCGGGTCGGGCGCCGCCAGCTCCAAGCGACCCAGGAGGACCGAGAGCTCCCCCGCGAGGTACTGCTGGGTCACCCGACCCCCTCCCGGCCCTACTCCACCTGCCCGAAGGCCTTGAGCTCCTCGATCTCCTCGGGCGTGAGCTCCCGGGGCACCTCGCCGCGCTCGACCTTCTCCCGCTGGACGTGGACCCGGATGTCCTCCACGACCTCCGGGTTGGCCAGGGTCGTCACGTCGCCCACGTCCGAGAAGTTGGAGATCGCCGCGATCACCCGGCGCATGATCTTGCCCGAGCGCGTCTTCGGCATGTCCGGGACGATCCAGACGTTCTTCGGCCGGGCGATCTTCCCGATCTGCGTCTCGATCGCCGCCCGCACCTTGTCCTCGATCTCCTGGCTCGGTCGGTACCCGGGCTTGAGCGACACGTACATCTCGACGGCCCGCCCGCGGAGCTCGTCCACGACCGGGACGGCCGCCGCCTCGGCCACCTCCGGCACCGTGAGCGCGGCGGACTCGAGCTCCTTCGTCCCCAGCCGGTGGCCGGCGACGTTGATGACGTCGTCGACCCGTCCCAGGATCCGGAAGTAGCCGTCCGCGGCCTCGACCGCCCCGTCCCCCGCGAAGTACGGCCAGTCCCGCCAGTCCTTGCTGTCCGGGTCCCGGCAGTACTTCCGGTAGTAGATCTCGACGAACCGCTCCGGCTGCCCCCAGATCGTCTGCATGATCCCCGGCCAGGGGTTCCGGATGCAGATGTTCCCGGCCCGGCCGCTCCCGGCCTCCACGACCTCGCCGTTCTCGTCGTAGATCACGGGGTAGACCCCGAGCACCCCGGGCCCGCAGCTCCCCGGCTTCATCGGCTGGAGCGCCGGGAGCGTCGCCCCCAGGAACCCGCCGGTCTCCGTCTGCCACCAGGTGTCGACGATGACCGCCTGCTCCTTGCCGACCACGTGGTAGTACCACCGCCAGACGTCGGGCTCGATCGGCTCGCCGACGGTCACCATCAGCTTGAAGCGGTAGTCGTACTTGCTCGGCTCCTCGGGCCCGACCTTCCGGAGCATCCGGATCGTGGTCGGCGCGGTGTGGAAGATGTTCACGCCGAGCCGCTCGGCGATCCTCCAGGGCCGACCCGCGTCGGGGTAGGTGGGCACGCCCTCGTAGATCACGCTCGTGGTGCCGAGCGCGAGCGGCCCGTACACGATGTACGAGTGCCCCGTGATCCACCCGATGTCGGCCAGGCACCAGTAGGTGTCCTCAGGGTGGATGTCGAGGTAGTACTTCGCCGTTCCCGCCACGTAGGAGAGGTACCCGCCCGTCGAGTGCTGGGCCCCCTTCGGCCGACCCGTCGTGCCGCTCGTGTACATCAGGAACAGGGGAGCCTCCGAGGGCATCGACACGGGTTCCACGATCCGGTCGCGGTGCTCGCCGATCACCTCGTCGACGAAGAAGTCGCGGCCCTCGACCATCGGGGTCTCGGACGAGTACCGACCCGGGTAGCGGCGGAACACGAGCACCTTGTCCACCCGCTGGCCGAGCTCGGCGGCCCGCGCCACCGCCTCGTCGGCCTTGGCCTTGTGGTCGATCAGCTCGCCGTTCCGGTGGTAGGCGTCGATCGTGACGAGCACCCGGCTCCCGGAGTCCGCGATCCGGTCGCCGCAGGCCGCCCCGCTGAAGCCGCCGAAGACCTCGGAGTGGATCACGCCGAGGCGGGCCGCGGCGAGCATCGCCACCGGGAGCTCCGGCACCATCGGGAGATGGAACGTGACCCGGTCGCCGGCCCGGAGGCCGGCCCAGTCCCGCAGCAACGCGGCGAACTCGTTCACCCGCCGGTAGAGCTCCTGGTAGGTGAGGACCACGGTGGGCTCGTCCTCGGGCTCCGGCACCCAGATGAGGGCCGCCTTGTTCCGGTCGGTCGCGAGGTGCCGGTCGACGCAGTTGTAGGAGGCGTTCAGCCGGCCCCCCAAGAACCACTTCCAGAACGGCGGCTCGCTCGTGTCGAGGGTGGTGTGCCAGTAGCGGTCCCAGGTGAGGAGCTCGGCGTACTCCTTGAAGCACTCGGGGAACCGCTCCTCGCGGAAGCGGTCGAAGATGGCCGGGTCGGCCGCATTGGCCTGCCCGATGAAGGCCGCGGGAGGCTGGTAGTACTCCTCCTCCTTCCAGTGGACGGCGATCTGCGCCTCGGAGACCTGGACCTCCCGACCCGCTTCCATCCGTCCGTCACCTCCTGCCGAGACCCGTCGTGGCCAAAGCCTAGCCCGGCCCGCACCGACGCGACAGGGGATCCCGCGCGGCGGAGCCCGGGCCCGACCGGCCGCTAGACTGCGCGTGTGGGCGTCCCTCTGATCGCCGTCCCTGCGCAGCGCCTCGCCGCGGGTCGGGTGCGGCACTGGGACACCGCCGCCTTCGCCGTGCCCGAGCCCTACGTCGCCGCGCTCCGGCGGGCGGGCGCCCGCCCCGCGATCCTCACGGCCCCCGACGACGCCGACGCCTCCGAGATCCTCGCGCCCTTCGACGGGCTCCTGCTGCTCGGCGGGGGCGACGTCGAGCCGGCGCGGTACGGGGGGTCTTCGCATCCCGAGGTCTACGGCGTCGAGCCCGAGCGCGACGACCTCGAGATCCGCCTGCTCCGCGCGGCGGACCGGGTCGGGATGCCCGCGCTCTGCATCTGCCGCGGGATCCAGGTGCTCAACGTCGCCTTCGGGGGGACGCTCCTCGTCCACCTCCCCGACGTCCCGGGCCTGGGCGAGCACCGCGGGGCTTCGTACGGCCAGGCGGTGACCCACCAGGTGAAGGTCCAGCCGGGGAGCCTGCTGGCCGAAGCGACCGGCCGCGAGGTCCTGTCCTGCTCCTCCCACCACCACCAGGGGCTGGACCAGCTGGGGGACGGCCTGGTCCCCGTCGCGTGGTCGGAGGACGGGCTGGTCGAGGCCGTGGAACGCGAGCGGGGCTGGATCCTCGGCGTGCAGTGGCACCCGGAGGAGACGGCCGACCGCGATCCCGCCCAGCAGGCCCTCTTCGACGCGCTCGCCGAACGCGCCCGGGCGGGCGGCGCCCGCCGCGGGACGTGACCGCGGGTCACGTCGCCCGTCCTGGCCCGCCGGCCCGCCGTGTTGAATAATCGCTCAAGCCGGCGGCACCGTCGGACCGCCGGCGGGAGGGGAGACCTGGAGGCATGGCCCGCACCACCCCGCTCCTGTACGAGCGGTTGTCGTGGCCCGAGGTCCGGGCGGCGGCGGGCGAGGACCGCGTGTGCCTGATCCCGGCGGGGACCCTGGAGGACCACGGCCCGCACCTGCCCCTCGACACCGACACGAGGATCGCCTCCGAGATCTGCCGCCGGGCCGCCGAGCGGATCCCCGACGAGGTCGTGCTGCTCCCCCCGGTGATCCACGGCTACACGCCCCACCACATGGACTTCCCCGGCCCGATCACGATCGGGTGGGACACGTTCGTCCGCTACTGCACCGACGTCGGCACCTCCCTCGCCCGCCACGGGTTCAAGCGGATCCTGTTCCTCAACGGGCACGGGTCGAACATCCCGCTCCTCGACGTGGCGGCCCGCCTGATCGCCCTCGAGCACCCCGACGTGCTGGCGGCCTCCGCGTTCTACCTCCAGAGCGAGGAGGGGATGAAGGTCGTGGAGCAGGTGCGGGAGTCGCCGCGGGGCGGGATGGGCCACGCCTGCGAGCTCGAGACCTCGATCTACCTCGCGATCGACCCGGACGCCGTGGACATGGCGCGAGCCGTGGACGAGGACTCCTTCCCCGCCGGACCGAACTGCTGGATCGACTGGACCGACGGGCCCCTGCGACTCATGCCCTACTGGAGCGCGATCAGCGAGACGGGGGTCCACGGCGCGCCGACCCTCGCCACGCCCGAGAAGGGACGGGCCCTCCTCGAAGCGGCGGTGGAGGAGTGCGTGGCCTACGTCCGCGAGCTCCGGGCCAAGCCGCTCCCGACCCGCAGGGAGCCCCGGGAACGGCCGGGGGGCGCCGGATGAGGGCCTCGAGGTACGGGCGGCCGCTCCCGGAGGGCGGGTGCGTGGGGGTCGTGGCGACCTCCACCCCCTGGTACAACCGCTCGGAGGTCCTCCGCGCCGTGGCCTGGTGGGAGGCGCGCGGCTACCGGGTGAAGCTCGGCGAGAGCGTCTGGCAGCGCACCGACCACGTGGCGGGCGATCCCAAGACCCGCGCCCGTGACCTGGTGCGGATGTTCCAGGACCCTGAGGTGGACGTGGTCCAGTGCCTCCAGGGCGGCTACGGAGCGGCGCAGCTCCTGCCCTTCCTCGACTTCGAGGCGGTCGCCGCGAACCCCAAGCCGTTCGTCGGCTACTCGGACATCACGGCGCTCCACGTCGCGATCCTCAAGGAGGCGGGGCTCGCCACCTTCTACGGGCCGGGGTTCCTGGCGATGGGGGACCCCGAGCGGGGCGACTGGACCAAGGAGCGGCTGCTCCGGGTGCTTCGGGGCGAGAGCACCGGGGAGGTCCCGCGGGACCCCGACGACCCCTACGTCCGGGCCATCCGGGGCGGGCAGGCCGCGGCGCCCCTGGTCGGCGGATGCCTGTGGCTGCTCCAGCACGCGATCGGCACTCCCTGGCAGCCGGACCTCGAGGGGTGCATCCTGTTCTTCGAGGACGTGGACACTCCCACGACCCACCTCGAGGCCCATCTGGTCCAGCTGCACCAGGCGGGGATGCTGGACGGGGTGGTCGGGGTCGTGGTGGGGCACATGGAGAAGTGCGACTGGCGCGAGGACCGGCCCGAGTGGGCCCGGATGCCCTCCCTCGAGGACGTGCTCGAGCAGCAGCTCGAGCCGCTGGGGGTCCCGGTCCTGTACAAGCTCCCGCTCGGGCACGGGAAGCACCTGGCGACGATCCCGCTCGGCGTCACGGCAACGCTCGACGCCGACGCGGGGACCCTCACGATCGAGCAAGCTGCCCTCCGGGGGGAGCCGTAGACCCTTGATGAGAACGACGTGACGGACCGGACATCGGTGCCGATGGGGGGGACGATGGCGATGAGGATCCTGCGACGCGGGGCGGCGGCGGTGCTCGGGGGACTCCTCGCCGTCGGGCTGGTCGGCACCGCGGCCGCCCAGACCCCTTCGCCGACCTCGGCGCGGAAGGTCACGTTCGTGGTGGGGCTCACGAACGACGTGCGGACCTTCAACCCCCTGAAGGCGATCGAGACCCCCGAGTACGAGACCCTCGCGGTCACCTACGACACCCTGCTCCGCTGGGCGCCCGACGACATGTCGCCGATGCCGGGGCTCGCGACGGACTGGACCCGGAGCAGCGACGGCCTCACCTGGACCTTCACGATCAGGGACGACGCGACCTGGAGCGACGGCGAGCCGCTCACGGCCCACGACATCGCCTTCACCTACCGCTTCATCGTCGACAAGGGGTTCAGCTCCCTCTCCAACTACCTGCCGTTCACCGATAGCTTCGAGGCGCCCGACGACACGACGCTCATCTGGCGGACCACCAAGCCGACGACCGCGCCCCTCGCCCCGCCTTGGATCTACATCCTCCCGGAGCACATCTGGGGCGGGATGACGAAGAAGGAAGCCAAGCAGTTCGAGAACTTCCCGAACACCGTGGGCTCGGGCCCCTTCCGGCTGGTCGAGTGGAAGAAGGGGGACTTCTGGCGTCTCGAGGCCCGCGATGACTACTGGGGGGGCGCGCCGCACATCGACGAGCTGATCTTCCGGGTCTTCGCGAACGATGAAGCGATGGTGAACGCGCTCAAGGCGGGCGAGATCGACTTCGCTGAGGCGATCCCCACGGACCTCTTCGCCGCGCTCCAGGGCGAGCCCAACATCGCCACCCACGTCGGCGGAGCGGCCTCCTTCACGCAGATGAGCTTCAACATGTGCGGGGACCAGGCGTACTGCCAGAAGAACCCCCCGAACCGGCACCCGGCGGTGACCGACCGAGCGGTCCGCCTGGCGATCGCGCATGCGATCGACAAGCAGGCGCTCGTGGACCGGGTCCTGCGCGGGTTCGGCACCCCCGGGACGACGGTGATCCCGCCCGTCTACCCCTGGCACTACGATCCGGCCCCGGACGAGCTCATCGACTTCGACCTGGACGAAGCGAACCGGATCCTCGACGAGGCCGGGTACCGCGACACCGATGGCGACGGCGTGCGCGAGATGCCCGGCGGCGGTCGCCCGCTCGAGTTCCGGTTCTTCGTCCGCACGGAGGATGCGAACAGCGTCTCCGCCGGGAAGCTGATCGCCGGCTGGCTCGAGCAGATCGGCATCGAGGTCCGGCCCGAGGCGATCACGGACGGCAAGCTCATCGACCAGTGGTACGCGAACGATTACGACCTCTACATCTGGGGCTGGGGCGTCGAGCCCGATCCCGACTTCCAGCTCTCGACCTACACCTCCGATCAGTGCGGGGTGTGGAGCGACACCTGCTACAACAACCCCGAGTACGACCGCCTCTACCTCGAGCAGAAGACCGCTCCCACCCGCGAGGAGCGGATGGCGATCGTCCACGAGATGCAGCGGATCATCTACCGAGACATCCCGGAGATCGTCCTGTACTACGACAACGACCTGCAGGCCTACCGGAAGGATCGCTGGACGGGCTTCGTCGAACAGCCGTCGGACCAGGGGTACCTGCTGTTCCAGTTCGGCAACTGGTCGTACCTGAACGTCCGTCCCGTTTCCGAGGCCGCCGGTGCGGCCCGGCCGCGCGGCATCCCGCCCTCCGTCTGGGGCGCGATCGTGGTCGGGATCGTGATCGTGATCGGAGCGGTCGCCCTCGCCCGGCGGCGGGTCAGCGAGGAGGAGCGGGCCTAGCCGGGCGGGGTCCGGGGGGACCGGGGTGCGGGCCTGGATCTACGTCGCGAGGAAGGTCCTCCACGCGGTCCTCACGCTGGCCTTCGTCCTCGTGTTCAACTTCTTCCTGTTCCGGGTGATGCCCTCGGACCCGGTGAAGCTGCTGACCCGCACCTCCTCGGCGGAGCTGAGCGAGGCCCAGCAGCGCGAGCTGCTCCACGACTACGGCTTGGACGAGCCGATCTTCCCCGGGCAGTTCCTCGACTACGTGGGCGACGTGCTCCGGGGGGATCTCGGGATCTCGTTCCTCTTCCCCGGCGAGAGCGTGATGGAGATCTTCCTCCGGAACCTCTGGCCGACGGTCCTGCTCGTGGGGCTCTCGACGCTGTTCTCCACCCTGATCGGGATCGGCACCGGCATCTGGTCGGGGTGGCGGAGGCAGAGCGCCTTCGATCTCGCCTCGACGGGCGTCTCCCTGTTCCTCTACGCCATGCCGGAGTTCTGGCTGGGGATGATGTTGCTGATCGTCTTCGCCACGACCCTCGGCTGGTTCCCCACCGGCGGCCGGATCTCGACGGTGACCGGGCTGTCGGGGGTCGAGCACCTCGTCGACGTCGTGAACCACCTCTTCCTCCCCTGCCTGACCCTGACCCTGGCCTACGTCGGGGAGTACCACCTGATCATGCGATCGTCGCTCCTCGATGTCCTCGGGGAGGACTACGTCACGACGGCCCGCGCCAAGGGGCTGCGCGAGAAGGTCGTCCTCCGCCGCCACGCGGTGCGCAACGCGCTCCTGCCGACGATCACGCTGATCGCCCTGAACTTCGGCTTCGTGCTGGGCGGAGCGATCACGGTCGAGCTCGTCTTCAGCTACCAGGGCCTGGGCCTGCTCACGTACGAGGCCCTGACCGCGAAGGACTACCCGCTCCTCCAGGGGTTGTTCCTGTTCTTCTCCGCGGGGGTGATCGTCGCGAACCTGATCGCCGACCTGCTCTACGGCTACCTCGACCCTCGGGTGCGGGAGGCCTGATGCGGGTCGCTCCCACGCAGGCCGAACGCCCTGGACCGCCCGGCGAAGCGCCGTCCTCCCCGCGTTCGGCGAGGGCGGTCGCCTGGGCGAGGCGACGTCGAGCCCTCGCGCGCTTCTGGGCCGCCTACCGACGAAGCGCGATGGGCATGGCCGGGCTCGCGATGCTCTGCTTCTTCGTGGGCCTCGCGATCTTCGCGACGTTCGCGAACGACACCGGGACGAACCCCGCGCTCGCCAGCGGCCCGGTGCTGCATCCGCCCTCCCTCCGCTACCCGTTCGGGACGGATCGGTTCGGGCTGTCCGTGCTCACGCTGACGATCCACGGCTCGAAGATCTCGCTGCTGGTCGGCCTGTCGGCCACCGCGATCACCGTGGTGATCGGGGCCGTCGTCGGGATCGTAGCGGGGTACCGCGGGGGGCTCGTGGACGTGCTGCTCATGCGGCTCACGGACTTCGGGCTCGTGATCCCCTGGCTCGCGCTCGCGATCGTGCTGGCCTCGATCCTCGGGCCATCGCTCGGGACCATCATCGTCGTGATCGGCTTGACGTCCTGGCCCGGGACCGCCCGGCTGGTCAGGGCCCAGACGCTGTCGGTGAAGGAGCGGCCCTACGTCGAGCGGGCCCGCGCCCTGGGGGCCAGCCCGTGGCACCTCGTGACCCGGCACATCCTCCCGAACGTCTTCCCCGTGATCTTCGCCAACACCGTCCTGGTCGTCGCGGTCGCCATCCTGTCCGAGACCACCCTGTCCTTCCTCGGCCTGGGCGATCCCTTCAGCATCTCGTGGGGGTCGATCCTCGAGAGCGCGTTCGCCGCCGGGGCCGCCACGATCGGCGCGTGGTGGTGGCTGCTCGCCCCCGGCCTCGCGATCGTCCTGGTCGTGCTGGGGTTCACGATGTGCGGTTTCGCGCTGGACGAGATCCTCAACCCCCGGCTGCGCCAGCGATGAGCGTCCTCTCGGTCCGGGAGCTCCACGTCACGTACCGGACCCAGGGCGGGGGCGTCGCGGCCGTCCGCGGCGTCTCCTTCGACATCGACCGCGGCGAGGTCCTGGGGCTCGCCGGCGAGTCGGGGTGCGGGAAGTCCACGATCGCCGGGGCCATCCTCCGGCTCCTGCCCGAGGGCACCGAGGTGACCGGGAGCGTCCTCCTCGAGGGGGAGGAGGTGCTCACGATGCGCCCCGGGAGGCTCCGCGCCGTCCGCTGGGCAGGGGCCTCGATCGTGTTCCAGGGGGCGATGCACGCCCTGAACCCGGTGCGCCGGGTGGGCGACCAGATCGCCGAGGCCATCGTGGCTCACCAGCAGGCCGGGCCCCGGGAGGCGATGGTCCGGGTCGGAGCCCTCCTCGAACAGGTGGGGCTCCCGCCGAGGCGGATCGACGACTTCCCCCACGAGCTCTCGGGCGGGCAGCGCCAGCGGGTGATGATCGCCATGGCCCTGGCCTGCAACCCCAGCCTCGTGATCGCCGACGAGCCCACCACCGCCCTGGACGTGATGGTCCAGGCTCAGGTCCTCCGGCTCCTCAAGGAGCTCCAGCGGGACCTCGGTCTCGCGATGCTGTTCATCACCCACGACCTCTCGGTGCTCTCCGAGGTGTCCGACCGCCTCGCCGTGATGTACGCGGGCAAGCTCGTGGAGGAGGGCCCCACCGCCCAGGTCTTCCACGACGGGAGGCACCCCTACACCCGGGCGCTGGCGGCCGCCTTCCCGACGATCGGCGACCCGAGCTTCCGGCGTCGCCCCTCGGGCCTGGGCGGGGACCCCCCGGATCCCCAGGCCATCCCGTCGGGCTGCCCGTTCCACCCGCGGTGCCCCGAGGCCTTCGACGAGTGCGGCCGGACCGAGCCCGCGCTGTACGACGCGGGGCCGGGACGGCGGGCGGCGTGCCTCCTGGTGCGAAGCGCGCTCGCGGGGGCGGCGGAGGGCGAGCGGTGATCGCCGAGACCACGACGGGTCGGGCGGCCGAGGCGGCCCTGGACCCGGTCCTCCGGGTCGAGGACCTCCACGTGACGTTCCGGGGCCGGGTGGGCCTCGTGGCGGGGCTCCTGGGGCGGAAGGCGGCCGACGCCCGGGCCGTGGACGGGGTCTCGCTCGAGGTGGGGCGGGGCGAGGTCCTCGCGATCGCGGGGGAGTCGGGGTGCGGGAAGACCACGCTGGCCAGGGCCATCATGGGCCTGGTCCGCCCCGACCGCGGGCGGATCCTGTTCGAGGGCCGTCCGATCGAGCGGGACCTCCGCGCGTACCGGCGAAGGGTCCAGATGGTGTTCCAGGACCCGGCCGGCGCGCTGAACCCGCGCCAGACGATCTACGAGTCCGTCGCCGAGGGCCTCAGGATCCACCGGATCCATCGGGGGCCGAACGGCGAGGGCGAGGAGGAGCTCGTGGCCCGGGCGCTCGCTCGTGCGGGCCTCCGCCCGCCGGAGCGCTTCTTCCTGCTCTACCCGCACGAGCTCTCGGGCGGGCAGCGCCAGCGCGTCGTGATCGCCGGGGCCCTGGTCCTCGAGCCGCAGGTGATCGTGGCCGACGAGCCGGTCTCCAACCTCGACGCCTCGGTCCGAGGCGAGATCCTCCGGCTCCTCCTGGAGCTCCGTGACACGCTCAGGATCAGCCTGATCGTCGTGACCCACGACCTCGGCCTGGCCTGGACGATCGCCGACCGTATCGCGGTCATGTACCTCGGCCGGGTCGTGGAGATGGGACCGGCCGAGGAGGTCCTGACCCGGCCCCTCCACCCCTACACGCGGGCCCTGCTCGACGTGGTCCCGGAGGCAGGAGGGGTCGAGCGGCCGATCCTCCAGGGGGAGCCCCCCGACCCCACCCGGATCCCACCGGGCTGCCGCTTCCACCCCCGCTGTCCCGAGATCGCCTCGGGCGCCGCCGCGGCCGCCGGGGTGGAGGCCGCCTGCCGGGGGGAGGACCTCGGCCTCGCCGCGCTCCGCGAGGGGCACCTCGTCGCCTGCCACCTCGCGGCGCTCCGCGCCAGGTCGAAGGCCTGAGCGCGGATCCGCACCAGGCCTAGGTGGGTTCCTTGGGCGGCGAGGGCTCGCCCTTGAGGACGCCGAGGATCGCCTCCATCTCGGAGTCGCCCACCACGTCCCGCCCGGCCCCGCGGGCGGCGGCGAGGACGTTGCGGAGGTTGGTCTCGGCCATGTCGGCCCGGGCCTCGAGCTCTCGCACCCGGTTCGCGAGGGTCTGGGCCCGGCGCTCGGCCTCGTCCCGCGCCTCCCGCGCCTCCCGGGCCTCTTCGCGGGCCGCCCGGAGGTTCGCTCGGAGCGTCGCCACCTCCCGGCCCAGCTCGATCAACCGCTCCACGACCTCCCGGCCCACGGCCGAGTAGGTCACCCGCTCCTCACCGGCTCCGGGCGCGGGCTCCGTCCGCTCCCTCGCGCGGCGCGGCCTGGGCGGGCGCTTCACGGTCTCCCGCTCGCCGGGCTGCAGCGGCCGCGGATCGACCAGGCGATAGCGCCCATCGACCGACTCGAGCCGCCGGCGAGCGAGGAGCGCCCGCACCGCCCGGGCGGCGACCAGCGGCTCCTCGAAGCCGATCTCGCGCCCGATGTCCGCCGGGGACTCCCGGAGGAACTCGCCCGGGCGCACGCGGGCCGCCACGGCGGCTAGGAACGCGTTGGCCCGTTCCAGGCTCTCGGTGTTCACGCCCATATCTTGAACAACTTCGGCCCGCCACCGCCAGTCGAGGGTCCGGCGGCTCCGTCTTCCTCGGGGTCGCGGTATGGTCCCCGCGTGACCGAACCCACGGAAGCCTCCGCGCCCGGCGCGCCCCGGCTCGACCTGCCCCTCGCCGGGGTCCGCGTGCTCGACCTCTCCCGGGTCCTCGCCGGGCCGCTCTGCACGATGATCCTCGGCGACCTCGGGGCCGACGTGGTGAAGATCGAGCGGCCCTCGCAGGGAGACGACACCCGCTCCTGGGGACCTCCGTTCGTCGGACCCGACGCCGCCTACTTCCTCGCCCTCAACCGGAACAAGCGGTCGGTGGTGCTCGACCTCGGCTCCGAGGAGGGCTTGGCCGCGGCCCGGCGCCTCACCCGCGGGGCCGACGTCCTCGTGGAGAACTTCCGGCCGGGGCTCATGCGGCGGTGGGGGCTGGACCACGAGACCCTCTCCCGCGAGAACCCGGGCCTGGTCTCCTGCTCGCTCACGGCCTTCGGCGAGGAGGGCGAGCTCGCCGGAAGGCCGGGCTACGACATCGTCGTCCAGGCCGTCTCCGGCCTGATGAGCGTCACCGGGGAGCGCGGCGGGCGGCCGGTGAAGGTCGGCGTCGCGCTCCTCGACGTGATCGCCGGGCTCTACGCGGCGGTGGGGATCCTCGCCGCCCTCCGGGAGCGGGAGCGGACCGGCCGGGGCCGGCGGGTCACGGTGTCGCTCTTCGACGCGAGCGTGGCCGCCCTCGTGAACCAGGCCGCGAACGTGCTCATGGGCGGGTCGGTCCCCGGGCCGATGGGCACCGAGCACCCCAACATCGTCCCCTACCAGGCGTTCGAGGCTGCCGACCGGCCGTTCGTCCTCGCCGCCGGGAACGATCGGCTCTTCGAGCGGACGTGCGAGGCGATCGGCCGCCCGGAGCTGGCCCGCGACCCGCGGTTCGCGACCAACGAGGCCCGGGTCCGCCACCGGGAGGTGCTGGTCCCGCTGCTCGCCGAGATCTTCCGCGCCCGCCCGGCGGCCGAGTGGCTGGAGGCCCTCGCGGCCCGGTCGGTCCCGGCGGCGCTCATCCGGCGGATCGACGAGGTCTTCGACTCGCCCGAGGGTCGCGCCATGGTGGAAGTCGTCCGGGACCCGGCCCGGGGCGAGCTCCGCCTCGTGGCGAGCCCCGTCGCGCTGGACGGGCGGCGTCTCCCGGTCCGCCTGCCCCCGCCGCTCCTGGGCGAGCACACGCGGGAGGTCCTGGGGGAGGCGGGGGCGGGATGAGACCGCCGGCGCGCCCAGAGGGCGACCCCCCGGCCCTCGCGGCGCTATCCTCCGGCCGTCCGGCTCTCGCGGGAGGATCCATGAAGATCGCGCTCGTGCAGGCCGAGCCGGTCCGGTTCGACAAGGCGGCGAACCTCGGGCGGGCCCGGCGGGCGGTGGAGGAGGCGGCGGCCCGAGGGGCCGACCTCGTGCTGTTCCCGGAGATGTTCCTCACCGGCTACATGATCTGGGACCGGGTCGGGGAGCTCGCGGAACCGCTCGATGGTCCCTCGGTCCGGGCCCTGGCCGAGCTGGCACGGACCCACGGGGTGGCGATCGTCTGCGGCTTCCCGGAGGACGGCGGGCGGGCGCGTCCGTTCAACAGCGCTTGCGTGATCGACGCCGACGGCACGATCCTGGGGGCCCACCGGAAGGTCCACCTGTTCGCGGCCGAGCCCGAGGTCTTCTCCCCCGGCGAGGAGGTCCGGGCCCTCGACGCCGCGGTCGGGCGGGTGGGGGTGATGATCTGCTACGACCTGGAGTTCCCGGAGACCGCCCGGCTGCTGGCGCTCGATGGCGCGCAGATCATCCTGGTCCCCACCGCGAACATGGATCCCTACGCCCGCCACCAGGCGGTGTACCTCCAGGCGCGGGCCATGGAGAACGGCGTGTACCTGGCCTGCGCGAACCAGGTGGGCCGGGACGAGGTCTACCGCTACTTCGGGGAGAGCGCGGTGGTCGACCCCGACGGGGACGTGCTCGCGCGGGCCGGGGCGGGTGAGCAGCTCCTGGTGGCCGAGATCGACCCCTCCTCGGTGCGGCCCGCTGACCCCAACCTCCGCTACCTCGCTCACCGGCGCCCGGAGCTCTACGCGCCGCTCGCCGCGGCGCCCGAACCGGCCCGCCCCCGGTAGGCCGCGGCGTTCCGCGTCGGTCGTGCTCGGTCTCTCCGCCACCGACTCCCCAGTCGTCCGCCACGATCGCGTGGATCCGATCGTGTCCGGCTCGTCGCCCTCCGCCGCTCGGTCGACCCGCCCGTGATCTGGGAGAACCGGACCCCTCGTGCGCGCTGACGGAGGTCGTCGTCGAGACCGCGGGCGGCCGCCTATCCCAGCGCGTACCGGCGGCCGAGGGGGACCTCGTCCACGGGCTCGCACGCGAGCACGCGGCCCTCGAGCCTGACCGTGCCGTCCGTGGGATCGACCTCCACCGAGGGCACGGTCCGGTTCGCGACCAGACGGGGCCGGGTGACGTCGCGGGTGTCCCGGACCGCGACGAACCGGCGGCGGCTCCCCAGGCGGGCGACGATCCCGGCCTCGAGGGCCGCCCGGGAGACGAACGTGAGCGAGAGGCGGGGCGGGGCCTCGCCGACCGCCCCCCAGTGCGGGCCGTAGCGACGCGGCTCCGACCACTCGACGCTCGCGTTCCCCTCCCCGAGGGCGCCCCACGCCGGGTGGCCGCCCTTGAGCACGAGCTCGGGGCGGACCCCGAAGTGGGTCGGGCGCCACAGCACGACGTCCGCCAGGTGGCCCGGCGCGAGCGAGGCCACCTCGTGCTCGATCCCGTGCACCCGCGCCGGCTCCGCCGTGTGCTTGGCGAGGTAGCGGAGGACCCGCTCGTTGTCGTCGGGCTCGCCCCCGGACGCCGGGGGCGGCGGGCGGAGCCGGGAGACGGGGGGCGGCTCCGGCCACCCCGCCCCGGCCTCGGTGGCCCGCCACCGCTTCATCGCGTGCGCGAGCTGCCAGGTCCGGCGGACCGTCTCCCCGATCCGCCCCATCCCCTGGGAGTCGCTGTTCACGATGCTGATCGCGCCGAGCTCGTGGAGGGCCCCCTCGGCGGCCATCGTGGCGGGGTGGATCCGCTCGCGGGCCGCCTCCACGTCCCCCGGGAGGTCCGGGGAGCCGCCGTGGACGGCGAGGATCATCGCGAGGTGCTCGGCGGCGGCCGACCGCCCGAAGGGGATCGTGGGGGTGGTCGACGAGCAGACCACGTTGGGCTCCCGGACCAGGCCGATCACGTCGGGGACGTGGCCCCCGCCGGCCCCCTCCACGTGGTAGGCGTGGACCGCCCGCCCACGGATCGCGTCCACCGTCTCCTCGAGCTCGCAGGACTCGTTCAGCCCGTCGGTGTGGAGGCAGACCGCGACGTCGTGGGCGTCGGCCACGGCGAGGGCCGCGTCCACGATCTCGGGGTAGGCGCCCCAGTCCTCGTGGACCTTGAGCCCGCAGGCCCCGGCCTCGAGGAGCCGCTCGATCGGGGCGTGGAGGTCGGTCCGGGCGCTCGCCTGGAGCCCGACGTTCACCGGCCAGCGCTCGCAGGCCAGGAGGGTCTTCTCCATCGTCCAGGGCGGCTCCTCGAACCCCGCGGTGATCAGCGTGGTGACGCCCGCGGAGAGGGCGACCGGCACGAGCCGCGGCGTGATGAGGTGAACGTGGCTGTCGATCGCGCCCGGCGTGGCGATCAGGCCGTAGCCGTTGATCGGGAGGGTGGACGGGCCGACCTGGAGCTCCACGCCATCGGTGATGTCGGGGTTCCCGGCGCGCCCCAGCCCGACGATCCTGCCGTCCTTGATCCCGAGGTTCGTCTTCACCACCCCGAGGAACGGGTCCATCACCACGACCCCCGCGACGAGCACGTCGAGCTCGCTCTCGGGCGCGGCCCGGTCGTGCTGGGTCATCCGCGAGCGCAGGTTCTTCCCGTAGCCCCAGATCGGCTCGTCGCCGTAGCCGACGTGGTCGTCCTCCACCCGGACCCAGAGGTCGGTGTCGGCGAGCCGGATCCGGTCGCCGACCGTGGGGCCGTAGCGCCGCGCGTACTCCTCCCGGGAGATCCTCACCGGACGAAGCTCCCCTCGGGCACCTGCTGCGTGATGCAGTGAGGGCCGCCGCCCCCCGCGCTGAGGGTCCGCCCGGGCACCCGGACCAGCTCGCGGCCGGGGAAGGCCTGGGCGATCTGCGCCACCGCGGCCTCGTCCTCCGGCCCGCCGGCGACCGGGACGATCACGGCGCCGTTCGCCAGGTAGCAGTTGAGGTAGGGGATCCCGTTCGCCACCCCGGGGTCGACCCGGACGACGCGGATCGGGCGCCCCGCCGCGTCCCGCGCCGCCTCGAGACGGCGGAGGTTCTCGAGCCCGCTCCGGTGGTCGGGGTCGGATGGGTCGGCGGGCGCGAGGAGCAGGACCACGCCGGGGGCCGCGTACTGGGCGACGCCGTCCACGTGCCCGTCGGTGTCGCGGTCGGCGGAGTGCCCCCGGCCCAGCCACACCACCACGTCCGCGCCGAGGTAGGCGCGGAGGAGCTCCTCGATCCCTCCCCGCGAGAGGTGCGGGTTCCGGTTCGGATGGAGGAGGCACTGCTCGGTCGTGAGGAGGGTCCCCTCGCCGTCCACGAGGACCGAGCCTCCCTCGAGGACGAAGGGGGCCGCGTAGCGGCGGACGCCCAGGTGCTCGGCGAGGAGCCGGGGCACCTCCGCGTCGCGGTCGTAGGGGTGGAACTTCTCCCCCCACGCGTTGAACCGGAAGTGGACCAGGGCCACCCGTCCCCGGTCGTCGCGGACGAAGATCGGGCCGTTGTCGCGCATCCAGGAGTCGTCGATGGGGAGCGGGAGCAGCTCGACCTCGGAGGGGAGCCTCCGTCGGGCCTCGCCCTCCTGGGAGGGGTCAACGACCATCACGACCGGTTCGAAGGCCGCGATCGCCGCGGCCACGGTGGCGTAGTCCCGCTCCGCGTCCTCGAACAGCTCGCCCCACATCGGGAGGCGGGTCGTGGTCGGCCAGGCCATCAGGCACGCCCGGTGCGGCTCCCACTCGGCGGGCGCCCGGAAGCCGTCGTCCCGGGGGGTCCGGTCCACGATCGCCTCGCCCATCGCCCCGCTCACCGTTCACCGCCCGGCCGCTCCCGCCGCACCGCCGCGCCGGCGGAGCCCGCGTAGGCCACGAGGTCCACCTCGCGCGTCTCCCCAGGCCCCCAGCGGAGCGACTCGCCGGCCGGGAGGTCGAGCCGGAACCCCGTCGCCGCGACCCGATCGAACGCCAGGCGCCGGTTGGCCCGCCAGAACGGGTAGTGGGAGGAGACCCGCACCGGGCGCGCCGAGGTGTTCGTGACCGTGAGGCGGATCCGCGGCCTGCCGGCCGCGAGCTCCGCCTCGCCGGGCGCGGTCCTGACCTCCCCGATCCGCGCGCTCATCCGGCCTCCTGCGGCGCCGTGCCCGCCGGCCCGGCGTGCCCCCACGGGCGGCGGAGCACGACGAGCCGGCTCCCCTCCTCCAGGAGCACCTCGAGCCGGATCTCCTCGACGAGGTCGGGGACGCCCTCGAGGAGCTGGTCGGGCCGGACCGCCCGCCGTCCGGCCTCCACCACCTCCTCGTAGCTCGCCCCGGACCGGGCCGCGAGGTGCATCTCGTCGCAGACCAGCGCCACCGCCTCAGGGGCGGAGAGCCGCATGCCCCGGGCGAGCACCTTCCGGGCGAGGTCGGCCGCCGCGGAGATCCGCAGGCGCTCCTCCTCCGTCGGCGTTAGGTACACGCGCGCTCCCTCCGGCCCGGGCGGCCGGAGTGTACGGTGGGACGGTGGGCGCCGTCGAACGCTGGGCGAAGGAGCTCCGGGCCTGGAGGATCCCCGACGAGATCCTCGCCGCCGCCCCCGAGTCGCCCTACGGGTTCCCCGCGGAGCCGTTCCGACGCAGGGCAGAGGCGGTCCGGGCGGAGGAGCCCTCGCCGACCGCCCGCCGGGCCCTCGAGGCGCTCCCGGAGGGCGGCACGGTCCTCGACGTCGGCTGCGGGGCCGGCGCGACCTCGGTCCCGCTCGCCGCGCGGGCCTCGCGGATCGTGGGGGTCGACGGCTCCCGGGCCATGCTCGAACGGTTCCTCGAGGTCCTCCGGCCCACAGGGGTCGAGGCGGTCGCGGTGGAGGGGACCTGGCCGGAGGTCGCCCCACGGGTGGAACCCGCCGACGTCGTGGTCTGCGGCCACGTGCTCTACAACGTCGCGGACCTCCCGCCGTTCGTCCGGGCCCTGACCGACCACGCGCGCCGCCGCGTGGTCTGCGAGATCACCGACCGCCACCCCTGGGCCTGGACGGCCGACCTCTGGCTGCGGTTCCACAGGCTCGGCCGGCCGGAGGGCCCGACCGCCGACGACGCCGAGGCCGCCCTCCGCGAGCTGGGGTTCGACGTCCGCCGCGAGGACCACCTCCTCCCGCCCACGCCCGCCGGCTTCGATCGGAAGGAGGAGGCGGTGGCGCTCGTGCGCCGCCGCCTCTGCCTCGGCCCGGACCGGGACCCCGAGGTGGAGCGGGCTGTCGCCGACCGGCTCCGCGAGCGCGACGGCCTGTGGTCCGCGGGCCCCGACCGCCAGGTGGTCGTCACGCTGTGGTGGACGGCTGAAGGACCGGTGAGGGTCCCGACCGCTCAGCCCTCCACGAACCGCCCCGCGCCGGCATCGAAGGCCACCGTCTGGCCCGAGGGGTCGGCCAGGGCGAGGGGCGACCCATGGACCGACCGGATCGACGGGGTCACGCGTCGGCGGGGGCCGATCCAGCCCCCGGCATCCGGGACCGGACGAACCCCAGGATCGCGCCGGCGTGCTCCAGGGCATCCCCGCTCTGGATGGGCCCGTAGTGGTCGGAGGGCGCGCCGGACGGATGCGCGTTCGGGTACCTCGTGGGGATGTAGAAGTTGTCGAGGACCTTCGCTCGCTCGACGAGATCCGGGGGCACGTCGAGGGGGAGGGCCTCGAGGAGATCGGCGACGACGTGGCCCCGGGCCTCACGGCCGAGGTGCTGGTGGAGCGCCTTCGCCGCCTTCTCCGCCGCCTGCTGGGCGGCGAAGCACGCCCAGTTGTGCCGGCCCGCCCGGCGCGCCTCCTCCGCGTGCTGGAGGTCCCGTTCCGCCTCGGCCAGCCAGTCGGACGCGCGGTTCGCCATGGCACCCCCTGGGGGGAGCGTATCGGCGGGCGCGTGGCGCGCAAGGACGTCGGCCGCCCTCGGGTCCTCGGCGAGCGTCCGGGCTCGGGCCAGGGCCTCCCGCGCGAACGGCGTGCTCAGCACCTCCTCCGGCGTGTAGCAGAAGAGGTCGACCGGGAGGCCCGCGTCGCGGAAGTGGGAGCGGAGGTCCAGGGGCCGTTCCGTCGGGGGACGGTCCGAGCGCTCGAGGAGCACGAGCACGTCCGCGTCGCTCCCCGGCACGGCCCTGCCCTCTGCCAGGGACCCGAAGAGGTACACGCCGAGCACCTCGGGGCGGCGGCGCAGGAGGGCCTCGGCCGCCCGGCGCAGGCGCCGCAGGGCCTCGTCGGTGTCGAGCCAGGAGACCCGCACGGACCCATGCGCCGTGCTCCGGAGGACCGAGGACGCGCTCATCGGGAACGACCGTATCACCACGCTCCTCATCCCATCGCTCCTCCCGCGGACCACGACGGGCGGGTTCGAGCACCCCACGGATGCACGTCGCTACCGCGACGGTGCGCGGCGGGCCCGGATGGAGAGCCGGACGTAGTCGATCTCCGAGCCCGGGAGGAGCTCGGCGGCCCGGCGGACGAAGCCCTCACGCTCGGCGCGCGGGAGCCGCTTCAGGAGGCGATCCGGTCGTAGGTGGCGGCGTCCCGGTCGACGGGCACGCGCGGAGTATCGCAGGCGAGCGGGAGGGGGCCTTCGGGGCGCCCGGCTTCGCGGACGCGTCGGCTCAGGGCCGCGACCGCCGGGCCACGTAGTCCCGGACCACGAAGGCCCCGAGCTCCCGGTCGTCCATCAGGAACACCCGCCCGGCGGTGAGCCGGGCCAGGCGCTCCATGAACCGGACGAGGCCCGGCGAGTCCTCCAGCATGAACACGTTGAGCGTGACGCCCGCCCGGGCCAGGCGCATCGCCTCCTGGAGCGTGAGCCGGATCGTCTCGGGGACCGGGGGCCAGGAGAAGAACACCTCCTCCCCCTCGAGGTGGGCGGTGGGCTCCCCGTCGGTCACCACGATCACCTGCTTCGTGGCCCGGGGGTGCTGGGCGAGGAGGCGGCCGGCGAGGTGGAAGGCGTGCTGCATGTTCGTCCCGTACACCCGCTCCCACCCGGCGGCGGTGAGGTCGCGGGGCTCCATCCGCCGCGCGTAGTCGCTGAACCCCACGAGGTAGAGCGTGTCGTGGGGATAGCGGCCCTCGATCAGCGCGTGGAGCGCGAGCGCCATCCGCTTGGCGTGGACGAAGTGCCCCCGGAGCGGCATCGAGAACGAGAGGTCGAGGAGGAGCGCGGTCGCGGCCTCCGTCCGCCGTTCGGCCTCGACCACCTCGAAGTCCTCGGGCGAGAGCCGCGGCGACCTCCCCGGCCCCTCCCGGAGCACCGCGTTGAACACGGTCCGCTGCACCGCGATCCGCCCGGCGTCCCCGAACCGCCAGGGGCGGGTCTGCCCGGTGGGCTCGGCCACCCCGCCGGGGTCGCGGGCCTCGTGCGCCCCCTCCCGGTCCCGCCGGAGGTGCTCGAAGACCTTAACCAGGGCCCGCTCGCCGAGCCGGCGCGCCCCCTTCGGTGTCACCTCGAGCCGGCCCTCGCGCCGCTGGACCAGGCCCGCCTGCTCGAGGGCCCGCTCGATCGCCTTCAGGCGGCGGACGTCCCGGACGGCTTCCTCGCCGAGGGTCCGGCGGAGCGCCTCCTCGTCGACGTCCTCGAGGGACGCCCCCGCGTAGTCGCCCGAGAGCGCGCGGTCGAGGTCCTCGTAGTCGTGGAGCCGCTCGAGCGCGTCGACGGTGGCCGCGAGCGGCATCGCCTCCTCCCCCCCGGCGAGGGCCGGCTCGCCCCACGGCATCCCCGGGAACAGCTGGGAGAGGTTCGCGGCCAGCCGGTCCACCTCGAAGGCCAGGTCGAGGTCGGCGAGCACGCCCTCGGCGAGGGCCTGGAGCTCCGCCCGCTGCTCGGGCGTGAGGGAGGCCATGAGCCGCGAGAGCGCCGCCATCCGCCGGGCCATCCCCTCGAGGAGCTCCTCCAGGTTCCGCGGCCGGTCGGGGAAGAGGTCCCCGTAGCGCTCCATGAACCGGTCGAAGTCCTCCTGGGCGTGGGCCCCGCGGGCGCGGTCCTCGATCATCCGGTTGAGCTCCGCGAGCATGTCGCGGAACCGGGCGAGCCCTTCGGGGGTGAGGTTCCGCAGGCCCTCCGCCAGGTTCCGGAAGTAGGCGCCGAGGACCTGCTCGCGGAGCCGCTCGAGGAGCCGGTCGAAGCGCTCCCGGGCCTCCGGATCGGCGAACCGGTAGCCGGTGAGCTCGCGGAGCTGGCCCGGCAGGTCCGCCGGGAGCGCGTCGAGGAACGCCTCGCGCGCCCGGGCGTCCTCGTCGGGGCGGAGGGACAGGGCCGAGCGCTCCCGCTCCAGGATCTCCTCGAGCTCCCTCCGCAGCTCCTCCAGGGGGCCGCGGAGGTCGAGACGCTCCTCCTCCCGCCGCCGCGCCTCCCGGAGCCGGGCCCGGAGCGCGTCGAGCCCGCTGAACCGCCCGCGCATCCCCCGCCGCACGAGGCGGGAGATGGCCGCCTGGACGCCGGCCCCCGAGAGGATGTCTTCGGAGAGCTCGTCCAGGAGATCGCCGGCGGAGAGGTCCGGCCCGAACGGATCCTGGGAGCCGTCCCAGCGGGAGTAGCGGATCCGCATCCCCACCAGCCTACGCCACGGACGGGGGAAGGCCCGTGCCGGCTGCGCTCCGCGGACCGCTCGCGTTACTCCTCGGGGCCGGCGAGGCGCAGGAACAGCTCGGGGCCGGCCTCGGTCGCGCGGGCGTCGAGGACCGCGTCCTCGAGCCCCGGCGCGAGCTCCGGCGCCACGTAGATCTCGAGGTCCCTCGCCTGCGAGGGCGCGTCGCCCTCCCGCGGCTCGGGGACCGTCGAGAAGCTGATGGCGGTCTCGCCGCCCGGTCCCTCGACCGGCTCGATCCTGATGGCCTGCCCGGCGCCCGCGGGGCCCAGCAGCTCCTTGAACACGGAGACGGCGGCATCGGTGACCTGGAGCATCGGGGACTCCTTCCGCGCCCGTCGGGCGCTCCGCTCGGGGACCGTCTCACCCTACCAGCCCGGCGCCCGCGGCGTCCGCCCCGGGCGTCAGCGGATCCCCAGGCCGGTGAAGAGCGCCATGAACGTGAGCCCGAAGCAGATGAACGAGGCCCACGCGAACGGCACCCACGGCGCCACCGGCTTGCGGGGGTCGAAGCCGAGCACCGAGGCGTTCCCCTCCCGCGCGACGAGGTGCGCGAACGAGAGGATCAGGATCGGGAGCAGCCCGTAGACGTAGTGCCGGACGCCGCCCAGGACCCCGGGGGAGACCACCCGGTGGCCGAGCGCGAAGAGCGTGAGCCCGAGAACGGCCTGGATCCCGACGGCGACCTGCTGCGCGGCGACCAGGCGCCAGAACCACGGGCCCGGCTCGCGCCGGACGAGCTTCGTCCCGAGCCCCCAGAGCCACCCCAGGGCGAAGAGCGCGACGACCGCGAACCCGATCCCGGCGTGGACCCTCGACACGGCGGTGGGCTACCGGTCCGGCGGGCCGGCGGCGTAGCGGGAGGCGCCGACCCGCCCCGACTCCTCCTTGTTGAGCCGGCGGGACAGGTGGAGCCCTTCGAGCGCGAACTCCACGGCCGAGGCCGCGACGCCCGGGCTCTCCTCCTCGACCCCGAGCCGCTCGAGCATGCGGGCGAGCCCCGGCAGATCCCCGAACTGACCGAGGACCTCGTGGGCCGGCGTGAGGTCGGAGGTCTCGGCCACGAACCCCGCGTCGAAGCGCGAGAGGAGCGGGCCGAAGTCGAACCCCGCGAGGCGGCGGCGGAAGACCTCGAGGATCGCCGCCCGGAGCGCCCGCAGCAGGATCTCGCCCTCCCGGCCCTCCTCGATCGTGTCGAACTCGATCCGGCCGAGGGAGGCGTCGAGCACGGCCGGGAGGTCGCAGACCCGGGGCACCGCCTCCGGCTCCCCGGTGCGCGCCGCCCGCCGGACGGCCGCCGCCACGAGCGTCTCCAGGTTCCCGATGGAGTACCGGACCGAGATCCCCGATCGCTGGTTCACGTGGGGCGAGCGGCGGAGCTCCGCGGTGAGGGCGGCGAGCACCTCCTTGAGGTAGAGCGGCACCCGGACCGGGACCTCCCCCGCCGGAGGCCGCGCCTCCTGCTCCATGATCCGGATCTCGTCGGCCAGGCTCTCCGGGTAGTGGGTGCGCACCTGGGTCCCGAACCGGTCCTTGAGCGGCGACACGATCCGCCCGCGGTGCGTGTAGTCGTCGGGGTTGGCGGTGGCCACCAGGAGCAGGTCGAGCGGGAGCCGCACCCGGTACCCGCGGATCTGCACGTCGCGCTCCTCGAGGATGTTGAAGAGCGAGACCTGGATCCGCTCGGGGAGGTCGGGGAGCTCGTTGATGGCGACGATCCCCCGGTTCGTCCTCGGGATCAGCCCGTAGTGGATCGTGAGCTCGTCGGCGAGGTACCGCCCCTCCGCCACCCGGATCGGGTCCACGTCCCCGATCAGGTCGGCGACGCTCGTGTCGGGGGTGGCGAGCTTCTCGGCGTACCGCTGCTCGCGCCCGATCCAGGCCACGGGCACCGCATCCCCCTCCTCCGCGAGGAGGTGCCGGCACCGGGCGCAGATGGGCCGGTAGGGGTGGTCGTTCACCTCGCACCCCGCGATCGCCGGGACCTCCTCGTCCAGGAGGTCCACGATCCGGCGGATCAGCCGGGTCTTCGCCTGCCCCCGCTCGCCCAGGAGGATCAGGTCGTGGCCGGCGAGGATCCCCCGCTCCAGGGTCGGGAGGACGGAGTCCTCGAACCCCACGATCCCCGGGAACAGCGTCCCCCCGCGCGACAGGCGCGCGAGGAGGTTCGCCCGGAGCTCCTCCTTCACCGTGCGGTCGGGGTACCCCGCCGCGCGGAGCTCGCCGATCGTCGCGGGCCGCCCCATGCCCTCCCAGGGTACCGGGTCGCGGCCGGTCGGGCTGGCCCCCTCAGGCCCGGGCCTCGGGGAGGTCGAGGCGGCGCTCGGCCACCCGACGCCCGAGCTCGGCTCCCACCACCACCGCCAGCGTGGCCACGAGCACCACCACGGCCACCGCGAGCATCTGCGGCAGGAGCGTCGGGAAGCGGATCTGCGAGAAGAGGTAGACCGGGTACGTGGTCTCGGTCCCGACGAGGAACGACGCGATCACCACCTCGTCGAACGAGATCGTCACGGCCACGAGGTACGCGGACAGGACGGCGGGGAGGAGCAGCGGGAACGTCACCCGCCGGAACGTCTCCCAGCCGTTCGCCCCGAGGTCCAGGGCGGCCTCCTCCTGCCACGGAAGGTGTTCCCCAGTGGCTGAGCCCCCCTTCCCGGCCCCCGGCACGGTCGCCACCGTCGGCGCCTTCGACGGCCTGCACCGCGGGCACTGGGCCGTGCTCCGCCAGGTGCGCCGCCGCGCCGCCG
>Ga0101941_1000812_pt1 | contig 36523 bp, 43 predicted proteins | sample DewCreD2012metaG_3_FD_75242 | JGI IMG/M metagenome (GOLD analysis project Ga0101941, IMG submission 75242) | Hot spring sediment bacterial and archeal communities from British Columbia, Canada, to study Microbial Dark Matter (Phase II) - Dewar... ...
AAACAAAAACTTGTATTATTAAAAATAGAATGGCTATTTGTGATAATGAAATTCCAAATTATGTTTATGATTTAAATGGAAGATTGGTTAGAAATATGAATTTGAAAAAGGGTGTTTATTTAGTAAGAACGCCAAATAAACTATTTAAAGTTATTGTTCCTTAAAGGAAAAAGGATTAAGACAAAAAATTTTTGCTTTGTCCAATAAATAGTGTTAAGTTATTGATATTCAATAAGTTAAAAACGAGTATTTTAAAGCCGAGGCTTAATTTCAGGGTGGGTGGGGAAAACATAAGTAAAATAAATAGTTTTAGAATTATTGGACAAGGCAAAAAATTTTAGGAAATATCCTTTAAAATTTTAGGGATGTCTAAAAGATTTTTTTGGATATTTTTTTTGTTTGGTTGCATAGATCCCTATGAAGGAATTTTGTATCATTATCCAAAAGGTTGTAAGTTAAAAATTATCACGACAATTACTATTTTGTACGATTTTGTAAGAGAAGTGGGCGCAAATAGGATTTGTGTTGAGAGTTTGGTTCCTGTAGGGGGAGACCCACATACTTATGAACCTATACCTTCTGATATAATTAGAATTTCAAAAGCTGATGTTATTATAGCAAATGGTCATCATCTTGAAAATTGGCTTTTAAAGTTAATTTCAAACAAAAGAGAGAATGCTATATATTTTGAAGTTGCTAAGGATATTGAACCATATAATAATGATCCCCATCTTTGGATGGATGTTATCTTAGCTATGGAGTATGTTAAGAAAATAAGAGATTTTCTAATTTCTATTGACCCAGATGGTAAAGAGATTTACAATAAAAATTATGAAAAATATATGAAAAAACTTAAAAAATTGGATGAATTTATTAGGTGTGTTGTTTCAAAAATTCCAAGTGAGGATAGAAAGCTTATTACAACTCATGATGCTTATAGTTATTTTTCTAGAAGATATGGATTTGAATTCATAGGTAGTATATGGGGAATATCGACTGAAGATGAACCTTCTGCAAAGGAAATAAAGAAACTTGTTGACTTAATAAGGCAGAAAAAAGCAAAGGCAGTTTTCGTTGAAACAACAGTTAATCCAAGAATTATGGAAAGTATAGCAAAGGAAACAAAAATAAGAGTTGGTAAAAAGCTTTATGGTGATTCAGTTGGGAAACAAGGTTCAAATGCAGAAACCTATATAAAAATGCAAATTCATAATATAAAAGCAATATATGAGGGTTTGACTGGTAAAAATTATAATGGAGAATGCGATGAAGAACTTAAAGATATTGAATTTAACAGTGTATTATGAATTAAATCCTGTTTTAATAGATGTAAATTTAGAATTTGAAGAAGGAAAAATATATGGTATTATTGGACCTAATGGGGCAGGAAAAAGTACTTTATTCAAATCAATTTTAGGTCTTATAAAAGTAGAAAGTGGAGAAATAGAATTTTTCAATAATAAATCATTTAAAGAGGTTAGAGAAAAAATAGCTTATGTGCCACAGAAGGAAATTGTAGATTGGGACTTTCCTATAACTGTTTTTGAAGTGGTTTTAATGGGAAGATATGTTCATATTGGTTTATTAAAAAGACCATCAAAAGAAGATAAAGAAATTACCATAAATGCTCTTAAAAAGTTAAATCTCTACTATTTACGAAACAGGCAAATATCGGAGCTTTCAGGCGGTCAACAACAAAGGGTTTTAATTGCAAGAGCAATTTGTCAAAATGCAGATATTTATTTGCTTGATGAACCATTTTCTAATGTAGATGTTTTGACGGAAAGAAATTTATTTGAAATTTTCTATGAACTTAAAAACAATAACAAAACAATTATTATAATTGATCATGATTTGGCAAGAGTTAAAAATTATGATGAATTAATTTTACTAAATAGGACAATAATAGCAAGGGGTAAGCCAAATGAAGTCTTGACAAATGAAAACCTCTTTGAACTTTATAGTGAGAAGCTTGTGGGTATTTAGTTATGTTTGAACCGCTTCATTATCAATTTTTTGTTAAGGCATTATTCACTTCAATAATCATTGCCATTACGAGTTCTTTTATTTCTCCGTTTTTAATTAGTAAAAGATGGTCATTATTAGGAGATGCTATTTCACATGCAGTTCTTCCTGGTATTGCTATTGCTTATATTTTAAAAATTCCTTTCTTTATTGGTGCAGTTTTTAGTGCAGTTTTGACTGCTATATTTGTTGGATTTATAGAGAATAAAACTAAAATCAAAGGTGATACAGCACTTGGAATAGGATTAAGTGGTGCTTTTGCTCTTGGTGTAGCAATTATGAGTTTGATAAGGTCAAAGGATATAGATTTATATCATATTTTGTTTGGAAATGTTCTTGCTATTAGAAATTCTGATATTATTTTAGTTTTGTTGATTGCGCTTATTGTTATTTTTTCAATTATTTTATTATTTAAAGAATTTGTTCTTTGGACATTTAATCAAACACTTTTTAAACTTTACGGCTTTCCTGATAATTTATTTAGATACTTTATGATTATTCTTGTTTCAATAAGTGTTGTTTCTGCTGTTGTAGCGGTTGGTATTATATTAGCCGTAGCACTTTTAATTATTCCTTCTGCTATTGGTTATTTAATTTTTAAAAGAATTTCAGATATTATTAAATTTGGAATTTTAATAAGCTCAATTTCTGTTATTCTTGGACTTTATAGCTCATATTATCTCAATGTTGCAAGTGGTCCAGCAATTGTTGTAATTCTAACAATATCTTTTATTTTAGTAATGATTATTTCTCCAAAAGAAGGTATAATTATTAAAATTTTAAGAAATTACAGAAGAAAGAAAATGATAGAGTGGCAAGACAAACTAAAATTACTTTATGAACTTTCAGAAAATGGCTTAAAAATTTCAGATGTAAAAAATGTGGAAATTTCAGAATTTATTAAGCTCGGAATAGTTGAAATTGAAGACGATAAAATCAAATTTACAGAGAAAGGTAAAGTTTTAGTTATGAATATAATAAAAGCTCACGAATTATGGGAAGCTTATCTCAGAAGTCATAGTGTTGCTGAAAAATTAGAACACTACACAGATGAAGAAATAATAAATGTTCTTAATGAGATTATAAGAAGGGGGCAATAACCCCCTTATCTATTTATAAATTTTATATAATTCTTACCAAATTTTATGATATAAAAACCTTTGTAATCAGAAAGATCAAGAATTTTACCTTTAAGAAAGAGCACTTTGTAAATTCTTCCATCAGGTTTATATATATATATGTAATCTTCAATAGGTTTATCAAAATAAATAATGTTATTTATGACTTTATATGACATTTGCTCAGAAAGATGTACGCTAGATTGTTGAAGTGTTTTGGTATAAACATTAGTTAAACTTGATGGATAAGGACCAAAATTATGAATATAGAAGACTAAATAACTTGTATCAAATTTTATTAACCAAAATCCCTTGTTTTCGCGGAATCTAAATTTATATCTATCTTGAACTAAAATTGAATCAACTTGAATGCCAGAAATTGTAGATGTTGTTTTTACTTTATATCTTATTTCAACTCTGCTATAAACTGTATCAGCATTTTTTGATATTAAGTTTCCTGGTGATGATCTATACCAAACGGTGTCTGGGATTTGGTCATCATCAACACTTGATATAGGATAAGGATTATTTAGTTTTACTATACAGGTATCTATGCCTTGCCAACTCGTTTCTAATATTTTATAAACTATTATTCCTCCGTAATTTGCAGAAGAATCTTTTCTTACATATTGAAATGTAGTATCGTATCTACCATTTGGAAAACTATCTGAAACTATTTTTTCAACTCTAAATGCTACATTTGGAGTATCACAATAAGGTGTTATTGCGGGAGCTACTTCGAATATGCTATCTCTTGAAGTTCCATTTCCATAAGCTATTCCTGTAAGCTGGTATAGGTACCAATTTCCCACAACTCCACCAAGATACTCAGGACCTATTAGTGTAATTGAAGGAATTTGAGCTTTTTGTAGATATATCTTTGTAGGTAATTTTTCCCACCCTCTTTCAAACACCAAAGAAATTAACAACTCAACCATAAAAAAATTTTAAAGCCTAGTAAAATACCCCCTACCCCCTGCATTAGAATTAAACACCAGTTGCCTTATCCCAAATTATAAGTTGAAGCCTTGGAGAAAAATTAAACTGATACTTTTTACATAATTCAACAATAATTGGACTTAATTTTAAAAATTCTTCTCTATTCTTTGATTGAGGCATTAAATAAACTAATTGATTGGGGATTTTAAATGGTTTAATAAAATCTTCAATTATTTCAATAATGTCTTCTTCTTGCTCAACAACAAATTTAAATATAGCTCTGTTGCTATGGACAAAAAATTCTATAGCTTCTTTATTTATTCTTTTTTCCATTTTAACAAAAGAATTTTTTAATTTTGGAGATGTATTAAAGAAAACCTTTTCACATTTACTTATAAATCCATAAGGAACTCTTGTCGCAGAAGTTTCAATTTCAATTAAACTAAAATCATCAATAATCAATTGAGTAAGTTCATTTATGAAATCGTTGTAAATTAAAGGTTCTCCTCCTGTTATTGCTAAATGGATATTTTTATTAGCTTTACTTTTTATTAAATCTATTAAATTTTCTTTATTATACGGTTTTCCTCTCATCCATACTTCCTTTGTGTCACACCATATACAACCGACATCACAACCAGCAAATCTTAAAAATAAGGCAGGAGTTCCTACAAATTTACCTTCCCCTTGTATTGAGTAGAAAATTTCAGCTATTGGTATCATTAAAATTTCCTCGAATAATAATCAGCAATCCTTGTAGGTTCGGGCAACTTATAATTTTTTAGGGTTTTTAAAACAATAGATAATGAGCTATCAAGATCTACTAGGTGTCCAGGAGAAACAAATATAACATCACTGTTATTTTTACTTCTTAATGCGTAAGCTACCGCTTTATTATTAAAATATACCACTTCTTTACATCCTTTAATTTTGCATGGTTCTTTGTATTTTCCTACTAACAAACTTTTAGCTACTCCAATTGTTGGTTTATTTAATATAACACCTAAATGACTTGCTATTCCAAGTCCTCTTGGATGGCTTATTCCATGGCCATCAACCATTATCAAATCTGGTTTTATTTTAAGAGTTTCATAAACATTAACAAGATTTGGAACTTCTCTAAAAGCTAAAAACCCTGGAATATATGGAAAACTAACATTTGATGTTATATTTTTTATTTCAACCACTGATAAAGTTTTAAAATCTAAAATAACAAATACGGAATTTATTAAATCACCTCTAAATGCAGAATCACAACCCGCTATATATTTTATTTCAATATCCAAGGGTTTAATAATTACTTTTTTGCTAAGTTCAATTTGTTTTTGCTTTAAATATTCAATATCAATCTCCATAAAGACTTATAATTTGTCCATTTATCATATATGCTTCGTCAGAGCATAAGTAAGCTAAAAACTTTCCAATATCATTTTCAGTTATTTTTTGTCCAACAGGTGGGAGCAAGACTTCATTTATTCTTATATTGTAATTTTTAAGCTCCTCGTATAGGACTTTTGTAAGCATAATTTCACCTGCTCCTGCTATTGATATAATTCCAGCTTCTTTAAGTGGAATTTGTGCATGAAATCCACCAATTAGTGTATAAACACCTTTATTAACTTCAATCATATATTTTAAAAATGTTTTAGCACAAATAAAATGTGTTGTTAGTCTTTGAAACATTACTTCTTCATAGGTTTTTAAATCTAAATCTATAATTTTTTTCCCAGACCACCAACTTCCAATTGAAGCAACAACAACATCAATTTTGTTAAATCTATCTAAAATATAATTTTTTATTTTTTCAGCACCTTCTTCTGAACCTATATTTTCACAAATGAAAAACAATTTTTCATTACTGAAAATTTTTTCTAAATTTTCCAATTTTTCTTTAAATCTTGATGAAATAATAACATACGCTTCCTCATTCAAAAACTCTCTAACGATTCCTTTTCCAACCTTTCCTGTTCCACCAGCTACATAACAAACTTTATTTTTTAGTTTCATAATATCTCATAATATCAAAATTTTAAAGCAAAATGAAAAATTAACTATGCCTTGTCCAATAATTCTAAAATTACGATTATTTCTTATTTTCCCCACCCACCCTGAAATTAAGCCTTCGGCTTTAAAATGCCCATTTTTCGGCATTGGGGGGCTTTGCCCCCCATTAAAACCCCCATAAAATAAATAATTTCGTTAAAATTTTCATAACTTTTTGATTATCAATAACTTAACACTATTTATTGGACAAAGTAAGTATTAAAGGGCTTTAAAATCTATATCATACACAACAAGGTAATTTTTTAATATCCATAAAAAACGATAAAGCACATAGTTTTATACTTTCAGAAAAACTTGGAAAAATTGGTAATGTTTCAATTACATCTTGAAGTTTCATTTTATTTTTTAAGATAAAAATTCCTTGATTTATAACTTCACTAGCATTTTCGGAAAGAATATGAATTCCAAGAATTTCATAATTTTCATTAACAACTATCTTAATAGCACCGTGACTTTTTGTAATGTATGATTTTGCTAGATTTTCAAAATCAATCATTCTACAATAGCATTTACCATATTTTTCAATTGCTTCTTTTTCAGTTAAGCCAATCGAAGAAAATTCGGGATTTGTAAAAATTGTCCAAGGAACTAATTTATAATCAATTGTTTTAAATGAATTTAATAATGCATTTTCAGTAGCTATTGTACCTTCATAACCAGCAGTCGTTTCAAGTCTTAATGGTTTATTAATAACATCTCCAACAGCAAATATATGTTCTTTACTTGTTCTAAAATAATCATCTACAACAATAGCCATCTTTTCATTTAGTTTAATACCTATTTTCTCTAAATTTAAATTTTTTGTATTTGGAATTTTTCCTGTTGCTATCATTATTTCGTCAACTTCAATTGATTGTTCATTATTATTTAAAATAAATGTTAAAACTTTTTTATTTTTCTTTTCAACTTTTAAAACTTTAACATTTGTTAAAATCTCAATTCCATCATTCTTTAAAAATTCAATTAGTTTCTTTACAATAGATCGTTCAGCAAATGGTAAAATTTTATCCATAGCTTCAAGAATATAAACCTTCGAACCCATTTTATTAAAAAATTGACCATATTCCAAACCGATATAACCACCACCAATTATTGCTATTGTTTTTGGAATTTCTTTGATTTTCAAAACATTTATATGGTCTAAATAATGAACATCTTTAATTCCCTCTATATTTGGAACAGCGACTTTTGAACCTGTTGAAATAATGAATTTTTTGCCATAGAAAATTTCTCCATTAACTTCAACTTCATTTTCATTTAAAAATTTTGCAAAACCTTTAATATAATCAACATTTTCCAAAAGCTTAATAACATTAATATATTTTTTATTTCTTAAATTCTCAACAACATCTTGTTGATAATTCATAATTTCTTCAAAATCATAATTTATTTGAAAATTAAATGTTTTTGCCTTTTTAATGATATTTGAGATGTAAATTAATGTTTTTGAGGGAACACAACCAACATTAACACATGTCCCCCCTATTTCAAGTCCATCATTTATAAGTAATGTTTTCGCTCCGATGGAATTTGCCTTTATTGCAGATGAAAAACCACCTGCTCCTCCTCCAATTATAATTAAATCATAGCTTTTCATGTATCCACCTCCTTATCGTTGAAAAAGGAATTTTTAAAATCCTTGAAATTTCTCTCATTTTATAACCATTTAAATAAAGTTCAATAACTTTTTCCTTTAGTTCATTTGGATATTTATGCCAAGAGCCTTCATAAACAAATTTTCTTTTTAATTTTTTGCAATAATATGTTTGCTTTCCAAAAAATTTTTTCGTTTTTCCATACTTTATACAACATTTTTCATTTGGAGAGCAACAAGGTTCAAGTATCATTTCACCAAGCCTTTATACTTATAACCTATTCTCTCAATAGCAAATTTTATTCTTTTCTCATCAAATTTAAACCCCTCCTTTATAACAACATAAAAAACACTATTTTTTGCATCATAATGGACATCTTTAACTTCTTCAAGTTTCATTAACTCATTCTTTATATGTTCAATACAATCCGCACAAGATATGCCTCCAACGCTTATAGGATAACCATTATTTTGTTCAACTTTTATAAGCTTCGTTTGTGCATTTAAAGGTTTATAATCCATTATTATAATATAAACAACAAAAATTGTTGCTAAAATAAGAAAAATTCTATTAAACATTAACTTCAATTTATCTTTTTCACAGCAAATCTTAGATTTCACAAATAATTTAAAATACCCATATCCTAAAAATCCAAAAGCTAATAGTAAAAATAAAGGTCTCAAAAATTCTAATTTTATCATATAAGCACTAAAAACTGAAAGTGAGAGAGAGGTGCTATACAACATAAACTTCCTAAAATTCCACTAACAACAGCTAGGATTGTAGTTCTCATAGTAAATCCTCCTTATTTCATTTAATTTATTCTCATCAGGCAAGCCTTCACATATAATTTTGCCATCTATAACAAGTGTAGGAACACATTTTACATTATATTTTTCAGCAATCTTACAGCAACTTCCATCTTTGCACTCATTGGCTCTGTGAATTTCCAAATTAAAAAGAGAAAATTCAGATCTCAAGAGATTTTCCATTTTATCACATAACTTACAATCTGCTCTAAATAGTTCCCATCTCATCTTATAACCTCCTTTTCGGTTGCTAATTTAACATTATCTCTCATTGGAACCATATAGCTTTTTAACTACAATTTTGCTTATTTTTGAGTTGAATTTGATAATAAAAACACCATTCGTTAAATTCAACATTTGTCCTTTTTTAACATTTAACTTTTTAAGTAATTTACCATCAACTGTCCAAATTTCAAAATTGCCATCTGAAAGAAATTTCATTGTTCCTCCTTTTATTTCATAAAAAACTTCCCTTTTCTCATAAGAACTTAAAACACTTCTACATCCAGCGCATATTGCTCTTGAATTCAAAAGTTCATTAAAGTTATCCCCAACAATATAGCCATAATAAATTTCAGATATTAGATATGGTCCTAAATTTAAATTGTAAGTTAAAATACAAGTATTAGAAGATGAGCTTATTTGAGCATTAGGATAAATTGGAGTAATAGCAGTTAGATAATTATTATTTGAGAAATAACATGTCTGATTGTTTCCATCAATAAGAGGTCCAGTTAATCCACTATAAAACTTCTTAAAGGTGATGTTTAAGTTTTCATTTGTTAAATTCTTTATTTCTGCTTTTACATTGAGAATGCCATAAGGCTTATAATATAAGATGTCAAAATTTAGTTGTATTTTATTGTCTTGGGTTTGATAAGTAACATTATATGAATAAAAATCATTTGTTATTTCCTTATAAAAAGCATTTATACAATAAATATTGGAATTTGATATTTCAAAACCATCATTAAGGACATTTTCATTCCCAAGAGGATATTCTAGTTGAACTATCTTAGCTCCTACTAACTTAATTAATGTCTTTTGAGGTAGAAATACCACCCCTTCCCCACAGCTCAAAATTAAAAAGGTTAAACTAAGCATATTTAAATTTTACACTATATAATTTTGAGCCAATTTGTTGGTATCATAGACAAAACATTTTGAATTTGACTTTAAAATTTTGACCATGGAAGAAAAAAACCCGAGAGAAGAAGCTTTAAAACAATTTAATAAAGCTGCTGAGATTATGCATTTGGAAGAATGGATAAAGGAAATTTTAAGTTATCCTGAAAGAATTGTCGAAGTCTATATACCCGTTAAAATGGATAATGGTGAAGTTAAAATTTTTGAAGGTTATAGGTGCCAATATAACAATGCACTTGGACCATATAAGGGAGGAATTAGATATTCACCGGACGTTAACAAGGACGAGATTGTAGCATTAGCACAATGGATGACTTTCAAATGCTCATTAGTTGATTTACCATTTGGTGGTGCTAAGGGAGGGGTTAAAGTTGACCCTACAAAGCTATCAATAGGAGAACTTGAAAGACTAACGAGAAGATACACTTATGAAATTATAAATTTAATTGGTCCTTCTATTGATATTCCTGCACCTGATGTCTTAACTGATGAACAAGTTATGGCTTGGATTATGGATACTTATAGTATTATTAAGGGTTATAATGAACCTGCTGTTGTGACTGGTAAGCCTATTTATCTTGGCGGTTCAAAGGGTAGAAAAGAAGCAACAGGAAAAGGTGTAGCAATAGTAACAAGAGAGTTTTTAAAATTACTAGGAGATGATATAAAGAATAAAAAAGTTGCTATTCAAGGATTTGGAAATGTTGGAAGCCATACCGCTCTATTTTTAAGTGAAATGGGTGCTATTATTGCTGGTATTACTGATTCCCAAGGAGGTGTTTATAATCCAAAGGGCCTAGATATTAAGGACTTAATTAAATATGCTTATTATGAAAAAGACATAGAAGGTAAAATTAGAAGAACAGTCGCTGGTTACCCAAATGCAGAAAACATTACAAATGAAGATTTATTTAAACTTGATGTTGACATAATTATTCCAGCTGCGAAGGAAAACCAAATTACAGAGGAAAGAGCAAAAGACATAAAAGCAAAGTACATTATTGAAGGAGCAAATGGTCCTACAACATTTGAAGCAGAAGAAATTTTATTAAATAAAGGAATTATTATTGTTCCTGATATATTGGCTAATTCTGGTGGTGTAATTGTTTCTTATCTTGAATGGATACAAGATAGAATGGGTTATTATTGGGATGAAATAGAAGTTAATAACGCCCTTGAAAAAAGACTTATTAGGGTAATAAATGAAGTTTATAACACCTCTAAGAAGTACCTTGTGGATTTAAGAACTGCCTCTTACATTTTAGCTATTGAAAGAATAGCTAATGTTTACAGGAAAAGAGGAATATTTCCATAAAAATATTTGAATTTAAACCTTTAAAATTTTAAAATGTTAATTATTTTCTTGACTTCCGTCTTAGAAATTGAGGACATTGTAAATGACTGGAATTATGCTATAAATAACAAAGACAAAGAAAAAATGACAGAAGTTTATAATGATTGCGTGATCTATTACGGTGATCTTTATTAAAAATCAAAAATTATCCAAGATAAAATGAACTTTTTTAAATCCCATCCCAATTATGAACAAAAAATAAGTAAAATTTCGATTGAAAAAATTAGCGATGTTGGAGAAGGTCTTTATTTGGCTAAGTTTGAAAAAACATATGATAATAAAACTGTTCCTTCATATCTAATAATATATAATAATACTATTATTTTGGAAAGTGATGATATAACTGATAAAAACTTGAACTTCGAAATTTTGGAATTAAATTTTGAGAATATTTGGTTCGATGTAGAAAAGGGCGAAAAAACGTTAGATTTTGGGCTAAAAGTAGATAAAAAAGGTAATATTAGAACTTTAGAATTAAGAATCGTTTGGGAATGTAAAACTGAAAAAGATGTTGGTGGATATGAAGAAGTAAGAGTTTGTAATTTTGAGATTAAAGATATTAGTTATAAAGCACAAATTTATCACGATAGTGCCTTGTCCAATAATTCTAAAATTACGATTATTTCTTATTTTCCCCACCCACCCTATATTCAAGCCTTCGGCTTATAAATGCCCATTTTTCGGCATGGGGGACAAAGCCCCCCATTAAAACCCCCCATAAAACTAATAAATTTAAAAAATTTTTATAACTTATTGAATATCAAAAACTTAACATTATTTATTGGACAAAGCATCACGATAGAATTAACATTTAATTTTCCGATTTAAATGATGATGGTTTTGAAGAAATAATAATATCAAAACCTCCACTTCATGGAAATTGGTATTCAATAGATGTTATAGATGGTAAAACTAATAAATTAGTTTTTTCCGATTCTTATCATGATTCACCTATACTATTTTATAAAAATAAAAATGGAACATTTTTTATTCCTTCACTTATTCATTCCTGCGAAAAAAGAAAAGTTTATTTTTTAAAGTAAATGATATTGAAAATGTTCTTAAATTTTATAAAATACTTGGCTTTTCCTATAAAGTTGAAGAAAAAGGCATTTATAAACTTTTTCTTGAAGAAAAAACTTTTTTATATATTTGATTTTAGAAAAAATTTAACATTAAAACCATTAAGAGTTATTGGATTATATCATTTTGCTTTACTTGTTCCAAGTAGAAAAAATTTGGCAGGTATTCTAAGGAAACTAATAAATAATGTTAAGTTTGAGGGTTTTGCAGATCATGGTGTTTCAGAAGCAATAAGAAATGATAACTGATTACTTGGATATTGAAAATTTACTTAAAGAAAATAATAAAGAAGAATTTTTACCATCTTAAACCATTATATGAAAGCTTAGGTATGAAAGGAGCATTATTTTTAGCTTATAATAACTATCACCATCATATAGGGATAAATACATGGGCAAGAAATAGATTTCCACCTGCTAATTCAACAGGTTTTATAGGTTTTGAAATGAAAATTCCTTCTGAATTTTATAAAGAAGAAAAGTTAATAGATCCTATTGGAAATTTTTTGAAATTAGATCCAGAATAATTACATAATTCTTTTCAGAATATCGTTATATATTTTTTCGGTAGCGCCAATATGGTTTTTAAAAAATTCTTCACAAACCAAACTTATATTATCTTTTAAACTTTGATTATTTCTAATAATTTTGATTGTCTCAATCATTTCATTTTCATCTCTAACAACAAAAACAGCATTTTTATTCTTAAAGTAATCAACATAACTTTTGATATTTTTATAATAAGGTCCCACAATTGTAGGTTTATTAAAATACAAACTTTCAAGAATATTATGTCCTCCATAATCCACAAGTGTGCCACCAATAAAACATATATCTGAAATTCTATAAATACTTTTTAACTCACCAAAACTATTTAAAATAATAACGCTTGAAGGTCTAAATGGAACTCTTAATGACCAATTTATGTTTCTTCTATTCAGTTCATAAATAATTTTTTCAATGTTTTCAAAGTGTCTAGGTGCTATAATGAACTTAAAATCCTTGAAATAATCAACAACTTTAATAATTTTTTCAATTTCTTTACCTCTAATACTTCCAAATGTTATAATAAAATCCTCTCTATTAAAGCCCAATTCCTCCCTACTTATATCAATAATATTATGACTAACTGCATCAATTTTTAAATCTCCAAAAAATACAACATCTTTTGCTTTTAATAACTTAAATTTCAATTCATCATTTTCACTTCTTGCATAGATTCTATTAAATTTTTTAAAAATTTCTCCAAAGAAAAATAAAAATGCTTTATAAAACTTAAAAGACCTATCAGAAACTCTACCATTAACTAAAAAAATTTTTACATTTCTTTTATATGAAGTTAGTATTAAGTTTGGCCAGATTTCGGTTTCTGCAATTATTAGAATATCAGGTTTTTCTGCTAAAATTTTTTTAAGTGTAAAAGGATTATCAAGAAAATATCTATAAATTGGTGTATATGAGAAATTCTTTTTAGCATACTCATAAGCTGATTTTGTAAAAACTGATATAATTTTATTATCAAATTTTTTTATCAAAGGCATTATTGCATTTAATTCACCAATTGAGGAAGAATGGAACCAAACTTTCACTTGAAATGTTTATAAACCATTTTAGCAAGTTGTAATATCATCATCTCCGTAGTTCCAGCACCAATATCATTTAGCTTTGCATCTCGCATTAATCTTTCAACAGGATAATCTTTCGTATATCCATAACCTCCAAGAACTTGAATTGCTTCAAGTCCTGCTTCAACACCAAGTTTTCCACATAAATACTTTAAAGTACTTGCCTGAACTCTATTATCCTTACCTGGGTCGTAAAATTTCGCTGATAAATATAGATATGTTCTTAAAACTTCTAATTTTGCTGAAATTCTTGCTACTTTTTCTTGAATTAATTGGAATTCACTAATAGGTTTTGAAAATGCTACTCTTTCCTTGCTATATTTTACAATCCATTCAAGACATTTTAATGCTATTCCTGTTGAAATAGCAGAAATTGTGATTCTTTCAATTTCAAAACCTTTAACAACCATATAATATCCTTTATTTAAATCACCAAGTAATTTACTTTTATGAACTTTTGCATTATCAAAATATAATAGAGCTGTAGGTGAACCTCTCATTCCAAGTTTATCAAGTTTTTTTGAAACATAAAATCCTTCCGTTTTTGTATCAAAAATAAAGGCACTTATACCTTCTTTTCCTTGTCCTCCTGTCCTTGCATAAACAATTAAAACATCAGCAACTGAACCATTTGTTATAAAATTCTTTGAACCTGAAATATAGAAATAATCATCTTTAAAAACTGCTTTTGTTATTATATTTTCAGCATCACTTCCTGCATTGGGTTCTGTATAAGCAAGACCTCCAATTATCTCTGAACTTGCCAATTTTGGAAGATAATAATTTTTTTGCTCTTCATTTCCATACTTTACAATTGGATAAGCACATAACACACTATGCGCTAATAATGATAATGCTAATGATGGACTTTCTTTTGATATTTCTTCTAGTATAATAACCGCATTTAAGACATCTTCACCAATTCCTCCATACTTCTCAGGAATAAGCATTCCTGTAAGTCCAATTTTACCCATTTCTTTAAATACATCAGCAGGAAAATAATCCTCTTTATCAATTTTTGATGAAATAGGAGATATTTTGTTATTTACAAACTTTTTAACATTTTCCCTTAATAATTTGTGTTCCTCACTCTCTATTTTATCAATAAACTCAAAGAGCATTTTAAATAAATCTATCTAGGCTTTTATAAATTAATTCTTGACCTTTTTCAAAACCATAATAAAACTCATTTTTATTAGCAAAGTTTTCATATATATATTTTCCAAAATTAATATGTTTTTCTTCTTTCATATGTTCGTCAAAATAAATTAAATCACTTTCTTTAAAATAGTAAAACTTCATTAGGCATTCTTTTTTAAATTTGGCAATTTCAGGTTGTTGAACTTCAAATGAATAAATAGCTCCAAGTAATTGGGAAGTATTCATTCTATTAAGTTGTAAAATTAAATCATTTAGAGTTGGGTATTTTTCAGGTTTTTCAAGATTTTTTATCCATCTTCTCCAAAGTGAGACGTGTTCTTTTTCCTCATCAATAATCCAATTATCTGAAATTGAAAACTCTTTTAAAATTCTTTGCCAGTAATAGGGTATGTTTTCTATAAAATCAAGATAAGCATAAGCATATTCAGAAAGTTTTTGAACAGTAATTTCACCATTTTCCCAAGCCCTATAAAACGGATGCTCTTTTAATCTAAACTTTATTTCAAACATAATGAAAATTTTAAAGCTAATTGGGACCTTCCCCCCTCTTTTAATTATGCTTTATAATTTTCAAACTTACTGAAAAGGCCAGGTAGCTCAGTGGTAGAGCAGGAGGCTGAAAACCTCTGTGTCGGGGGTTCGATTCCCTCCCTGGCCATTTGATTTATTTAATTTTTAGTCAAACATTTGATATAAAAATTGAGCAAAGTAGAATAGAACTTGAAATAAATAGTTGGAATTCAAATAAAGTTAAAGTGGAAGCAAAAAGCTATGGTTATGAAGAACAAGCAAAAGATTATTATAAATATAAAATTAGCGAAAATACAAAATTTACAATTCCTCAAAGCTCAAAAGTCATTTTAAAGGTGATTGGTAATATTACTTGTGGTTATAATGCAGTTGTTTTAAACAAATGCGAAAATGATTTTGCTAAAATTAAAATTTCGGGAACATTTGAAAATCTGGACATAGAGTGTAAATTATGTTCAATTGAATTTAATACCAATGTAAATGAAGGAAGAGCATTAATAGATAATGGAATTATTAAGGGTTCATTTAGGTCAAATAAAAATTTTAATTGGACATTTATGAATTCAAATGCAGATTTAAAGGGGTTTTATAGCTCTGGAAGAATTATAAATAGAGATAGTTATATAAAATTAAAATCTACTGGTTCATTAAAAATAATATATTCAAAAGATTTAGGAGATTTTAAAATTTATGGTAAAAATATAAAATGTTTTGCTTGTAGCGGTGAGGAAGGTTCATCTGATAAAGTTCTATATGTTGACCAAAGTAATGGAAGTTTTGAAATTTCAAAATGAATAATTACATATATAAACTATATTTACAATTGCTTTCAGAAAGAGGTTATTTAGAACTTGAAGAATTTATAAAAATTTTAAAAGAACAAATTAATGAATTTTTTGATATCGTTTATCAAAACATTCTTGAAGGAATATATAATAAATCACAGGAAATAAATTTAAGTGAAGAGGAGATTGAAAATAAAGCTTATGAGGAATATCAAAGAATTTCAAATTTAAAGAAATTATTTTTTGAGGAATGAATGTTAATTTTGAAGAAGTGATAATTAATGCAATAAAAAATAAATGGACAGGAAGGATTATCTTCCTTGGACCACAAGGGGGTATAGTAAGAGTTGTTTTTATTGAAGGTAAGATAAAAGATGTTGATTCAACATGGGATAGCTCTCCAAAGGAATTAGAAAGAATAAAGGAGTGGAAAGAAGGAAGGATTTTATTAAAGGAACTAAAAAGTTCTGAAATAGAAAAGTATAAGAAGGTGTCCAAATTGTCAAAAAGAAATTGAAGAAAATTCTAATTTTTGCTCAAATTGTGGATATAAAATAAAAAATGTAAAAATATGTTCAAATTGCGGTTATGAAAATAATTTAATTGATAGATTTTGTAAGAAATGTGGATATTCCTTTGAGAAGACAAAAAATTTCAAATTGAATAAATTCTTTATAATTTTCTTTTCAAGCCAAAAAATAAGTGTGTCTATCAAATTTTAGAAAATAAATCATTTAAAATTGATAGTTTTTATTTGAAATCAAATAAAATTCAAATTCAATATCATAGCTTTGGACCTTATTCATTAGATCAAAACGATACACTTGAAATTTCAATTAAAACTTTTGAAGGTAAAGCATGGCTATTTATTTTAAATAATCAAGAAACGGAAAAATTTAAAAAACAATATGATTTTAGAAATTATAAACTCATCACAGACAGTTCAACTATAAGATATTCACCAACTGAAAAAAATAATTATTTTGTTGTTATTTCAAGTCCAATGTCAATAAAAAATATATCTTCAAAACCAAAAGGACTTTTAAGCTTATTTAAAAAATCAACTGAAACAAAAGGATTTGAAATTTCTTGGAAAACATTAAAATATAATTTAATTTTAAAACTTATAAAATGTCCGAAAAATTAGTACTCTGTCTAGTAATTCTAAAATAAAGTTTTTTAATTATTTCTACTTCAAAATTATTGCAATTACAATAACAAGTGTTTGACCTAAAATTAAACCAATAATCCATTTTAATAATGAATTTTTCATAACTTGTAGTTTAATTTCAATTTCAGCTCTTAACTTTTCAATTCTTTCATTGCTCTCACTTCTTAATTTTTCAATTTCCAACTTGATTTGCTTTTCCATTTGATTCATTCTTTCATTGCTTTCAGCTCTTAACTTTTCAATTCTTTCATTGCTCTCACTTCTTAATTTTTCAATTTCCAACTTGATTTGCTTTTCCATTTGATTCATTCTTTCATTGCTCTCAGCTCTTATTTTCTCAATTTCAATTTTAAGATTCTTCTCTGTATCTGATATTATTTGAAGCATCTCACTTCTTAACTTTTCAATTTCTAATTGAAATTCATTTCTTATTTTTTCTATTTCTATTCTTATTGTTTTTTCAATTTCAAGCTTTTTTAATTCAAGTTTTTCTTCTAATGTCTTTTCAATTTCTATCTTTTTCTCTTCAAGTTTATTTTCTAAATTTAATTTTATTTTCCTACTATAAAATTTTAATATCTTTTTTTGTTGCTATTGAACTTGAATAAATAATCTCTAATATAACCTCTGGATGCTTTTTTATTATTTCTAAAATTTCTTTTTCAGTCATAGTAAAATTTTAGAGGAAAATACTTAATAACTTTTGCTGTGTCTAAAATATCATAGTTTCTTTATTTCCCCACCCACCCACCCTGAAAATAAAGCCAATGGCTTATAAATACCCATATTTCGGCTTTGGGGGTTTGCCCCATCAAATCCCTTGAAAAATCTATAATTTCATTAAAATTTTCATAACTTATTTAGAAAAAAATTATATATACCTATACAAAGCAAAAATTAGGGATAAAATTATTCCCAAAGCCCAAAAACCTAAACTTATAAAAAATTTCCTCATATCATAATAAAATTTAACGATATTTTTACCTTTTGGAACTTCAACCGCCATAAATGTCCAATTTGCCCTTAAAATTTTAACTTCCTTATCATTTAGTTTTGCTTTCCAATAAGGATAATAATTAACACTTAAAACTAAAACTCCATCTTCATTTGTATTATATTCTAATAAAATTTCATTTGGATTATATTTCAAAATTTTAACATTTTCATAATTTTTTTCTAAATTATAAATTTTACTTGGTTTTTGAGATAAATAAACACACCTTTGAGGTTCTAAATTTTTAGCGTTTGAAAAAAACTCAAAACTATCCTTAATAACTTTTACACAATGAACGATATAAGCTCTGGGTAAATAATTTTTTAATTCTAAAAATCCACTATCTGTTATATAGAACTTAACATTTGCCATTTTCAATAAGTTTTCAAATCCATCATTTCTCTTAATAATATAATCGTGAAATTTTGTATAAAATTTGGAAACTAATGGGTCATAACCTTCAATCAACTCCAATTTATTTATAGAACCTGAATTTCTTGCAAGAGCAAGACCTTTATAAAATCTTGAATTTATTCTATATTCTCCTAAACTATTTGGTTTTAATTGATTGACAAAATCTGGACTATAATAACTATAAACATTTTCAAATTTTTTTATCTTTAAATATGAGCCACTAATAAGATAAAAATCAAGAAATGCCAATAATGAAACACTATATAAAAATAATTTTTCACTTAAAATTTTCTTTAAAAAACCATAAATAAGAATATATGAGATTGCTAAAAATATAAAAAATTTGAAAATTTCATTTGAAATATCAATTTCTTTTGGAATAAATGGCAAGAATAATAAAAAAATAAATAAAATTCCTAAAAAAATATAATTGATTTGATTTAGTTTTCTTTCCTTTAAAAGACTATTTAAACCATAACAAGCAAGTATTGAAATGATTATTGGATATATAAATAATGCTCTTGAAGGATTTCTAATACCTTTAATAATTCCACTTTCGTATAAAAATTTTATAATAACATTTTGGTCTCCAAGTGCTAAAAGAAATAAAAGAAAAGCACTAAATATTATTGAAAGAACAAATTTATCTTTGTAATTTTTTAATGAACCATAAATAGCAAGCAGTAATCCAATTATTGTAAAGTAAAATGTCATTTCAGTATAAAAATAATAAGGACCACCGATGTATTCACTTTCAACTGAACCATAAAATTTAGGAACAATTAAAGTTATTATTTTGTCAAAATGATAAGACATTTCAAGAAGAAATTTTAAATCATTTTCAACACGTTTGCTAATTGTAAATAAATCAATCCCTTGAAAATAAAATGACAAAACAAAAGGTAAAAAAACTATTAGAAACAAAATAAATTTAAAAATTTCTCTTTTGTTTTCAAGAATTTTAAAAAAGAATATTATAAAAATGAGAATTAGAAGATAAATGGGTTTTTGTGGATGTCCTGAATGAAAAGCAAAACCCATAAATAAAGCGGATAAATAAGGTTTATCATCTAAAAAATACAAAACTAATGGTACAAAAGGAATAAAGTCGTACGTATGAGGATGAATAATTGTAAAGATATAGCATGTTGAGAATGTAAATATTACTGAACCAAAAATTGCAATTTCATTTTTAAATTTTAATTTTTTAAAGTAAAAATAAGAAAAAATCAAAGCAAGAAGGTAGTTTAAACTAATTATTAAATTAAAAACATAAATTGAATTATTAAAAATCCCAATGAAATTTCTTATTAAAAATAATGGATTTAATTCAAAAAGATGGACACTATTTATAACAGGATGATTTGAGAAAAAATAAGGGTTAAATGATGGCAATTTTAAGTTTTTTAATTGTTCAGTTATAAAGTAGAAATTTGGATAAAATTCCTCTATTGTATCATCAAATAAAGGATTTGAAAGGAAGATAATTGGGAAAAATAAAATTAGCCAAAATATAAATAGAAAAATCATTCATTTAAAAGTTTCAAAATTTCGGGATTGTTTATCTCCTTTGCTAATTCTAATGGTGTTTTTCCTTCGTTATTTTTAATATCTTTTCTTGCACCAGCTTTTAGTAATAATTTAACAATAAAATCATTGTTGTTTTTAATAGCTAGATGTAAAGGTGTGTTACCCTCATTATCCTTTATATTAACATCAGCTTTATTTTGAATTAAAAATTTAACTATATCTTCATACTTGTTTTCAATAGCAATATGTAAAATTGTTTTACCATCTTTATCCTTTGTATTTACATCTGCTCCTCTATTTATTAAATCTTTAACTTTACTTAGTTGGCCTTTTGAAACTGCTAAAATTAATTCTTCTTGATGTCCTAATTTATATGTTTGACAAGATATTAAAATAAAAACAATAAAAAAATTTTTCAATGCCCCCAAGGGGAATCGAACCCCTGCCTCCACCTTGAAAGAGTGGTGTCCTAGCCGCTAGACGATGGGGGCAAGTTTGAAAATTTTAAAGCATGTTAATAACCTAACTTTTTAAGTTCTTCAAATAATTTTCTTGCTTTATTATCCAAATTTTTTGGAATATCTAAGTTTAATTTTATTTTCAAGTCTCCTCTTTTTCCATAACTATTTGGCATACCTCTGTTTTTAATAATAAGCATTTCATTTATATTGAAAGAACTAGGAATTTTGACTTTGAATTTTTCTCCTATAATATCTATTAGTTCAATTTCATCACCAAGAACAATTTGTGTTAATTTTACTTTTAAATTTATAATTAAATCATCACCAACTCTTTTGTATATTTCATGTGGTTTTTCAACAATTTCAATGTATAAATCTCCATAATCACCACCCCTTGGACCTGCATCTCCCTTGTTTCTAATAACAATTCTTTCACCATTTTTAACACCCTTTGGAATTTCAACTTTTATTTTTTCTTTCTTTTTCACAATTCCTAAACCATCACAATGAGAACATCTTTGATATATTTCATAACCTGTCCCTGAACAATTTGGACAAACTGATTGTGTTTGAAAGAGAAAACCAAATGTTCTTGAAGATTTTATAACATATCCTGAACCTGAACAAACATGACAAGTTCTTTCTTTTCCTCCTAATCCTGAACAATGCTCACATTTAACAAACCTATTGTATTCAATTTCTTTTGTTATACCTTTTGCAATTTCCTCTAAACTTAATTCAAGTCTATATAATATGCTTTTTCCTCTTTCTCTATAAGTTCTTTTTGTTCCTCCTACATTAAATAAATTTTCAAATATATCTGAAAAGAAATCTCCAAAAATATCCCTTAAATCTTCATAATGTCTTGAAAAGAAATCTTGAAAATTAAAGTTATAATTACTATAATCTGAAAAATCAGCTGTTCCGTATGTGTCATATAGTTTTCTTTTCTCTGGATCAGATAGAACTTCATATGCCTCTGAAATTTCCTTAAATTTTTCCTCTGCTTCCTTTTTCTTTTCAGGTGGAACTTTATCAGGATGATATTTAAGAACTAATTTCCTATATGCTTCTTTAATTTCTTCTTGTGTAGCATTTGGACTAACACCTAAAATTTCATAATAATTTTTTTTTGCTTTTGCCATATTGTTAGGTTATAAATTTTAAAGCTAAAAATTGGACATTGACTGCCTTGTCCAATAATTCTAAATCTATTTATTTTATTATGTTTTCCCCACCCACCCTATATTTAAGCCTTCGGCTTTAAAATACCCATTTTTCGGCATTGGGGGGCTTTGCCCTCATTAAAACCCCCATAAAATAAATAAATTTAAAAAATTTTTATAACTTATTGAATATCAACAACTTAACACTATTTATTGGACAAAGCAAAATATAAAAAATTTGTCAAGTTTTATTTTAAAATAATAAATTTTTAACATTATTTTTTCATTAAATTTGATTAAAATTTTAGCACTATGCAACATAACCTTAAATGTAAAAAGGAGGTGGAAGGTGATGTTTGGAACTTTGTTCCTTCTTGGAGTAAGTGTATCTATTTCTTATTCAAAGACTATGTTCTATACTGAAATAAAAGCATCCACTACACCTAATCAGTCAATTTATAGTTTAAAAGAGCTTCCAAATAAGAAATTAGTTTTCCTGTCAAGAGGTGATCAGAGTCTTCAAGATTTTGCTATTGGTTTTCTTGATACTCTTGGTCAGCTTGTTGATTATGTTACTTATAGAAATCCAGACGGTAATTTTTTTAGGATTTATCAAATGTCTGTAACACCAGATGGGAATAATGCCATCATTTCAGGACAAGCTTTTTATGCGGGTTGGTTTACTTCTTGGGTGGATCCAAGAATAATTTCCATTAATCTAAATACAAAAGCTATAAATTGGGCTAAAAATATGGGTCCTGGTTGCCTTAATGGTTATGGTCAAGCTGTAGAAGTTATTGATAATTCAACTGCTATAATAAGCTACCTTCATGATTGTAACAATCAGTCAGCAGAAGTGTTAGAAAAAGTCCAATTAAATAGTTATAGTGTCTTATATAGAAAGAATGTTTTATTTTCTAATAATAATCCTTTAACTGCTATAGTTAAAATTGTTAAAAGACCTGGTTCTTTGGGCTTGGGGATAATAGGGTGGGGGAATGAATTTCAATGGAGTGCAGATATTATGGTAGGTGATAGAACTTTCCGAATATTAACATTAGCATTAAATAGTGGTAATGTTGTTTGGTATAAACCTGCATTTTTAAATATTGATTCTTCTATGATAACTTCAACCTCTTTTAGGAACGAATATCTATATGCATATTCTCCTTCTATATTTAGACAGGCATTTTTATTAAGCACATCTGATAGTGGATTGCTAGTAGGTGGCATTTTATGTGAGTTTAGGTTATATTCGAGCTTTCAAAATATCAACGTGTGTAATCCTGACTATGACGAAGTAGAAGTAACAGGTGTAGATACAATTTATAAAAATGTTCCTTTTATAAAAATGGCTCTTATAAAATTTGATAAAAATGGAAATGTAAAATGGATAAAGTTATACTCACTAAATAATTTTTCGTTACAACCCAATGGTTTAGCAGAAGTAAGCGATGGTTACATCGTAGGAGCAGTAGTTGGTTACTATGAATTTGGACAATATAGATATTATACTGAAGGTGAGAGTGTAATTAAAGAAAAATCCCTCTATAGGTTTTACCATCCAGCTTTAATCAAGATAGATAAGAATAATGGAAACGTAATTTGGGCATATAAGTACATTCCTTTTAATAACCCAAATAGTGATATTTTTTATAATTGGACTCCTTCTTTTGACAATATTGTAATTACACAAGATAGTGGAATAGTGGTATATGGTATGAGAAATAAACTTTATAAGGACTATAATTTCAGTAATGATGTATTACCTCCCCATGGAGGAATAAGAAATTATCCATTTAAATACAGTGATATTAGGATTTTAGAACAATATGGTTGGATTTTGAAAACTGATAAAAACGGAAATACTTGTCCATCAGTTCAAAAACAATCTTTAAATTTGGTTGTTAAGAACTATAGCTATACTAATAATACCGGAAATCTTTACACACAAGACTATAATTTTAATCCAGGTGATTATAATCCTACACAAACTACTGGTCTTTACTATACTAATAACTGCTACATAACACCATTTTCAAATAATGAAAGTAATAATTGTTCTTCAAAGGAATTTAAGCTTCTAAATAATAAAATTGTCTTTGACCAGGAAAGAGAATTTAAAATTTATAATTTAGAAGGAAAATTGATTTATAGTGGAAAAGCCAAAGAATATATCATTAAGAAAGATGGTTTTTACATTTTAAAAATCAATAATAATACATATAAAATTCTAATAAAATAATTTACACTAAACTCCCCCCTCGCCCCCGTAAGGGGGCAATTTAATAACCAACTTCAATTAATGTTAGACCTTTTGAAGGAACAACATAAGGAATAAATTTTCTTTTAAATTCAAAAATTTCAATTATTTCCTCTTTTGAAACTTTATTCAAACTATATAATATCATTAAACCTACAATTGAGCGAACCATTTTATACAAAAATCTATCAGCCTTAATAAAATAATCATAATAACTATCATTATAAATCCAATATGATTCAAAAACATTACAAATTCCACATTTCTCGGACTTGGCACTTATACTTCTAAAATCTCTTTTTCCTATAAAAATACCTTCAATTTCTTTTAACTTTTCAAAATCAATTTTTATTTTCGGATAAAAACCATATCTAATTAAGAAAGGAGAAGGATAAGTCAAAATTCTATAACGATAAACTTTAAACTTAGCATCATATCTTGCATTAAAATTATCATTAACAAATTCAATGTTTTTTATATAAACATCTTCACTCAAAATACTATTCAATGCACTTTTTAATTTTTCAAATTTTAATTTCAAATTACCTTCTATCTTAACATTACAAACATAATTCAAAGCATGAACACCACTATCAGTTCTACAACATCCAATTATTTTAAATGTTCCTTCAATTAAATCTGAAAATACTTTTTCTAATTCTCCTTGAACAGTTCTTTTATCTTTCTGTTTTTGCCATCCTTTGAAATTTGTTCCATCAAATTCTAATAAAATTTTTAAATTCATTAAAAATTAATAGTTAAACTTGTTCTATGAGTAAGTCCTAAATCAGCATGATAAAAAGAACCATAATCAATTGAATAATTTTTATAATTTATACCAAAGCCAAAAGAAGGTTTTGAATTCCTAAAACCTCCCCTCAATGAAACAATATTTAAATTATATTCAATACCAAATCTAAATCCAATGGAAAAATTATTAAAAGAAATTAATCTATCAAAACTTCTATTTTCCATTGTAGAAAAATCTAAACTTGTTGATAAAAGAAAATTTTTATATTGGCTACAAGTTGATAATATAATGATTGGGGGAATAAATTCAGTAGTTTTGCTATTCCAATATAATAAACTTGGAAGAAAATCTTTTAGAATTATTGAAGAATTTTTAAAATTCACTGATAAATCAAAACCAAATCCAAATGCTCTATAAATACTTATTCCTTGATAAAGAATTTTAGCACTTACACCAAAGTTCTTATAAGCACTTGATAAATAAATAGCACTTGCTAAGTAGTTTTCAATTGATATTATGTAAGGTTTATTATCTTCACTTGGAGGTCTTGTAGTATCAGGTAATGATGTAAATTCTATATTATCTGTTAGAACCAAATAAAGACCAATCCCATAGGGTTTATACTTAAATTTATAAGATAACGAAACTGCATTTATCCCCTCATATAAAAGTCCAAATCCAAAGAATATACTTTCACTGGAATAATTTAAATTAGATGGATTATAAAATACACTTGAAGCATCCTTAAAATTATAAAATGAGGAGCCAAGACCTATTAATTTTCCATTTAGTTCAACCCTATAAACTTCACCTCCAAAATTTGAGAATTCTTCAAACAAGATAAATAACAAAGCTTGAAAATTATAAAGTGGGGGGTACTAACTTATGCTTTAAAATTTTGACACTTAACAAGGGGACGTAGTTCAGCTGGTTAGAACGCCGGTCTGTCACGCCGGAGGTCGCGGGTTCGAGTCCCGTCGTCCCCGTATGAGATTTAAAGTTTCAATTATAGGTTCAGGAAATGTTGGTTCAGAATGTGCTCGTTATATTCTATATAAAGATCTAGCGGACGTTGTATTAATTGATATTGTAGAAGGATTAGCAAAAGGCAAAGCATTAGACCTTGGACAAGCAAGTCAAATCATTGGATTTTCAAGCAAAATTAAAGGTTCAAGTAATTATGAAGATATTAAAGATTCCGATGTTGTTATTATAACTGCGGGAGTTCCAAGAAAACCGGGAATGTCAAGAGATGATTTAATTGAAGTAAATTTTAAAATTATAAAAGATGTTTGTGAAAAAATAAAAATTTATGCTAAAAATTCAATAGTAATAGTTGTTACCAATCCCCTTGATGCTATGACTTATGCAGCACATAGAATTTTAGGATTTGAAAGAGAAAGAGTTATAGGGCAAGCTGGTGTATTAGATAGTGCAAGATTAAGTTATTTTGTAGCTCAAAAACTAAATGTTTCACCATTCGAAGTTCAAGGAATTGTCCTTGGAACACACGGTGATGATATGATACCATTAATAAGATGGACAACTGTAAATGGAATCCCTATAACTCAACTATTAAATGAAGAAGAAACAAAAGAAATTGTTAATAAAACAAAATTTGGAGGAGGAGAAATTGTTCAACTTATGGGAACATCTGCTTTCTTTGCACCAGGGGATGCGGTAGGATATATGGCAGAAATTATATTAAAAGATAGTAAAAAATTAATTCCTGCAAGTGTTCTAACAAAAGGGGAATATGGATTAAGTGATGTTGTAATTGGTCTTCCGATTATTCTTGGAAAAAATGGTATTGAAAAAATTGTTGAATTTAATTTAAACGAGGAAGAAAAAAATTTATTAAATAATTGTGCCAATCATATTAGAGAACTACAAGCTATTGTTGATAGATTATTATGAAAGAAATATCAATATCAGAAACAATTTTTGAAATTTACGAATATGTTTTCCCACAACTAATAAACCCTGCCGGAACACTTTTTGGAGGAAAAATGCTGTATTTTATAAGTCAAGCAGCAACATTATCAGCAAGTAAAATTTCAGAAGGACCTGTTGTAATGGGTTCTATGGACAGTGTTGATTTCGTAGAACCCGTTAATAGTGGAGATACATTAATTTTTCGTTCAAGAGTTCAAGCGGTATTTAATAGTTCAATGGAAGTCGGTGTTACTGTATTTAAAAGAACAAATAATGATGAATTAAAAGTAGTAACACTTGCTCACTTTGGATATGTAGCAATTGATGAAAATGGAAAACCAAGAAAATTGAATGTCAAAATTGTTCCCAAAGATCAAAAAGAAAAACTAATTTATGAATGGGCATTAAAAAGAAGAGCTTATAGATTAGAAAGAATAAAAAACAGAAGAATGGACATAAATGATTTAGATATAAGCAGAAAACCTACTTATAGTCTATATTCTGCTAAACTCGTTTTCCCTTATGAAACGATATATTCAAATATGATGTTTGCAGGATATCTATTTGAAAAAGTTGATGAGCTTGGAGGTATATTGTCAGTTCAATATGCAAAAAGTCCAACATTCACTGCTTCCATTGATGAATTTGACTTTATATGTCCAGTTAGAGTGGGTGATATTTTACATTTTTATTTGGGAATAAATTATGTTGGAAATAGATCTATGGAAATTGGTGTAAAAATTGTAAAGGAAGAAGCTTTAACATCGAAGAGATTCAAGGTTGCAAGTAGTTATATGACTTTCGTTTCATTAAATCAACTCAAACCATTTAATCCTTGGAAAGATTATGAAATTGAAAGATGGAAAACAGCAGAAAGTAGAAAGATATTAAGACTTGAAAGAGCAAATAAATTCAAAGAATGTATAAAGAAAAATCCCCTTGAACCAATTTGTTAATTGGGTGCAACCTTTTGGGGTAATTCGTTGTCTAATAATGTGCCATAGTAGGAGGAAACTTCCCCCTCCCTTAAAATTTTCAAATGTTAAAACCACTACTAACACATGAGATAGGTTCTCTTGCTAAACCGAATTGGAGAGTAAAAGCGATAAACAATGTTCCTCTAAATGATGATGACATTGAGGATGCTAAAACCTGGGCTAAATTTTTAAATATATATGCTGATGAATTATTAGATATTTTAAAAAAGAAAAAGAACTTTACAGATGAAGAAAAGAAAAAAATTATTAATTACTCCTCATTATTTGCTACCAAACTACTTGAAAAATCAGGAATTGATGTTGTTTATGATGGGGAACAACATCGTGTTGAAATGTACGAATATCCAATATCAAAAATTGACGGATTTAAATTTTATGGACATGTTAGAAGTTTTGATAATAAGTACTATAAAAGAGCTGCTGTTTTCAAAAAACCAAAATTAAAAGAATTTTATCATTTAGAAGAATTTAAAACAATTTCTAAATTTACTCAAAAACCTATTAAAATACCATTAACAGGACCTTATACACTTGTTGACTGGTCATTTGATGAATTTTACGTTAAAGGTGTAGAAATTGGAACATATACTGGTTTAAAAAATAGGAAATTAGCACGAAAACAATTTATAAATGATATGGCAAAAGAGGTTATATATCCAAACTTAAAAGTTTTATATGAAAATGGTGCAAAATTTTTACAAATTGATGAACCTGCTGCCACTACAAAAAGAGAAGAAATTGATTTATTTATAGAAGGTTTAACAAATTCAGTAGGAAATTTAAAAGGAAAACTTTTCTTTTCTGTTCATATTTGTTTTTCTGACTACAATTTGCTATTTCCAGATATTGAAAAATTAGAAGGAATAATAAATGAATTTCATTTTGAGTATGCTAATAGAGATAGTACTGAGCTTGGAACTAACGAAAAAGTAAGAAAAGGTTATGAAATTATTAAAAAATTAAAGAATTACAACTTCGTTATTGGTCTTGGTGTAATTGATGTTCATACAGATTTTATTGAACCACCTGAACTAATAAGAGATAGAATTTTATATGTTTTAGATATTGTAAAAGATCCAAATAAAATCTTCGTTGCACCTGATTGTGGTTTAAGAACAAGAACTTGGAAAATTGCTTATGAAAAATTAAGAAATATGGTTTTAGGTGTTAATATGATAAAAATATGAAATTTTTAAACTGGTTTTTATTTTTATTGGTTCTTCTAATGACTGGTTTTGGAGCTTATTTCTATTATTATGAATATCTTCCAATTTTAAAAGCATTTTATGACCTTGAAAATGAAAATAAAAAATTAATTAAAATTTCGGGTTATTCAAATAATCAAAATTTTACAAAAATTGTTATACAAACTGACAAAATTTTTAAGCCTGGCTCTGATGAATTAACTGATGAAGGCAAAAATTACTTAAATGAAATTTTAGAGCAAATAAAATCAAAAGGGTTTTCTGAAATTAGAATTGAAAGTCATACTGATTCAATACCAATTCAAACAAACAAACATATCTATCCTACAAATTGGGAATTAGCAGCACATAGAGCAACAGCAATTGTGCGGTTTTTTATATCAAATGGAATAGAACAAAATAAAATTTATGCAGTTTCTTATGGTGATTCAAGACCAATAGCAAGTAACTCAACGGAAGAAGGCAGAAAACAAAATAGAAGAATTGAAATTTTGGTTTATTATTGATTGACTACAATACCCTTAAAATTTTCACTATGTTCATAATAACAGAAGAGGAAATAAGAAAAAAGGTTAAGGAAATAGCAGAAAGGATAAATGAAGATTATAAAAATTGTGATGAAATAATTTTAATTGGTGTATTAAAAGGGGCTTTTGTATTTTTAGCAGATCTTATGAGGGAAATTAAAATTCCATCTAAGATAGATTTCATAAAAGTTTCATCATATGGCCAATCTACGGAAAGTTCTGGAATTGTTAGAATTGAACTAGATACTTCTATTGATATAACAAATAGAGATGTTATTATTGTTGAAGATATACTTGACACAGGCTTGACACTTAAATATATAAAAGAATTATTTCTTTCAAGAAATCCAAAATCTCTTAAACTAGTTGTTTTGCTTGATAAAATTGAAAGAAGAAAGGTTGATATAAAAGCGGACTATGTGGGCTTCGTTGTTCCTGATAAATTTCTTGTAGGATATGGTCTTGACTTTTCAGAAAAATTTAGATACTTACCTTATGTAAGAGAACTATCTGAAACCGAAAAATCTTCTTAGTACAAAATCAATTAAAATCAAAAAAATAGCTAAAAATCCAAAAAACAAATTATTAAAAATTTCCTTTTGAATTTTAATTTTTTCAAGCTTAATATCATTTATGCTTTTTATAAATTTTCCACCTGTTCTATTAACGATATTAGCAAGTGTTAAACTATCTATTCCTTCTTCATTTTCAAATCCAAGTGTATCAGGTATTAAGGTAATTTTATTCTCATATATTTTTCTTGAACCTAAATAAGCATTCAAATTTAAGGTTTCAGGTTTGGAAAATCTAATAACATTGTAATTTGAAATTTCTTTGTTATTTAAATAAAATTTAACATTTGGATTATTTGAACCAACTTTTAAATATGCCTTATTGAAAACCACATGATATTCAATATTTATCTTTGGTTTTAAGTTAAAAGCAGTACTTATAATAGGCAATAATAAATTTTTATATTCCAAAAAATCAAATCTTCCAATTTTCCAAAGCTCATCAGTTAAAACAAAAACTCTATTATTATGAATTCCGCTAATAGGACTAATAATAAACTCATCTAACTTAAAATCAACAACACTATCAATGCCCTTGAAATTAACAAATTTTTTCTTACCTTCAATAAAAACTAAATCTTCACCATTATCCTTTCCATATCCAATAGTTAATTCAAAGTTTCCAGTAATTTTTTCATTTTTCAAATTTAAAACAACATCATATCCTAAATCTTTAAGAAGTCTATTTAATAACCCAATTTCAGGAGTAATTTTATAAACATTCATTAAAACTTGTTTTGAAGATTTTCTTACATTTAAACTATATTGTCTTACTTTATCTGATACTTTTAAAATTATTTTATAATTTCCTTCAAAATTTGGAGCTTTCAGAATAAAAGTAAAAGAATTTATTCCTTTTGACAAGTTTAAATTTTCTTTAATGATTGTATCAAGTTCAATCTGAAAATTTATCGTTGTATCCTTATTTGAAAAAACTTCAAGATAAGTTTGAAAAATTTCATTTGGTTCAACAAACTTAGGATAAATAAAATTTTTTATTGATATTTCATTTGTTTTTACATTTGGATAAATTACATAAATTGGTGAAAAAAAACTATTATAATCAATTTCAGCTGGATAGTTATGCCATCCATCACCAACGTAAATAATTTTATCATAGTTTTTAAGATAACTCAAAGCATTTAAATTTGTAATGTTGTATTTGAATTCAAAATTTTTAAATTTATAAATACTATCACCAAGTTCATATTTATCAAAATTTTTTGTATCTAAATTTTTATAAAATTCCAAAAGCCACTTTGAACTTTTCGTTAAATCAAATACAAAAGCAATTTTTTCTTTTTTATATTCATAAGTTGTTATTTTTGGATTTAAAACTATCAAAATTAAAATGATTATAGCGAATGCTCTTAAAATTTTTGAAAATAAAGGTTTTACTAAAATTAAATTCAAAATAAGAGCTAAAATTAGAACAAAGATAATCAAGAATTTAACCTAATAATAAATAGTTCTTGACCATATTCAACAGGCTTTCCATTTTCAACAAGAATCCTTTCAACAACACCATCAACATCACTTTCAATCTCATTCATAACCTTCATAGCTTCAACAATACATAAAACTTGTCCTTTTTTAACAAAATCACCTTCTTTAACAAATGGCTCAGCACCTGGTGAAGGTGCTCTATAAAATGTCCCTACAAGTGGAGATTTAATAATATGAATGTTTTCTTTTTTTTCTTCTTTTATTTCTTTAATAACTTCTTCCTTTTGAATTGGTTGAAAATTTTGAATTTGTGGGACTTGAATAACTTGACCTTGAATTTGATTATCTTTTGAAAGCTTTATTTTGAATTTAGGTTCATCAATTTTTATTTCAAGCTCAGTTAGGTTGCTTTTTTCAAAAATTTCTATAATTTTTAAAATATCTTCAAATTTCATTTCTTCCCTACCCTTTCAACATATTTATCTTCTCTTGTATCTACTTTTATAATATCACCAACTTCAATAAAATATGGAACTTTTATAACAATTCCTGTTTCAAGTTTTGCAGGCTTCCCACCACCAGCCACTGTATCACCTTTAAAATTAGGTTCAGTTTCAATAACTTCAAGCTCAACGAAGTTAGGTAACTCAATACCAATTGGTTGATTATCAATATATAATATAAACAACTCCATTCCCTCTTTTAAATATCCAAGAGCATTCTCAATATCAGATTTATTTAAATGAACTTCTTCATAAGTTTGATTGTCAAAAAATACAAATGTTTCATCATTTAGCTTATAAGAAAAAATTCCTTGATGTTTTTCAAGTTCAATTTCTTCAAATGGTTCATCTCTTTTCATTGTCAAGTTATAAACATTGCCTGTTTTCAGATGTTTAACTTTTAAAGAATACGTAGTAATATCATTTGCTTTATGAACATGTTTAAAATCAAGAACTAAATAAGGTTCATTTTTATACCTAATTGCTATCCCTTTTCTTATTTCAGCCATATGAAAATTTTAAAGGACTAAAAGTTATGCTTTAAAATTTTGAAAATGAATAAAAGAAAATTCTCTGATTTGAAATGTTCTTTTTGTGGTAGAAGTGAAAAAGAAGTTGGAAAACTAGTAGGAGGAAATTTTGCTTATATTTGTAGAGATTGTATAGAACTTGCTTATGAAATTATAAATGATGAGGAACTTGAATTAGAAGAAATGAACTATAATTTACCTAAACCTTCTGAGATAAAAGCATTTTTAGATGAATATATAATTGGTCAAGAAAAAGCCAAAAAAATTATATCAGTAGCGGTTTATAACCATTATAAACGAATTAAATTCAAAAACAAATTCAGAGATGTTGAAATTGAAAAGTCAAATATACTTATGATTGGTCCAACGGGCGTTGGAAAAACACTTATGGCAAAAACGCTTTCAAAACTATTAAAAGTTCCATTTGCTATCTACGATGCAACACCATTAACAGAAGCAGGATATGTTGGAGAAGATGTAGAAAATGTTCTTTTAAGGCTTGTTCAAAATGCTAATTATAACCTAAAAATGGCAGAAATAGGAATTGTTTATCTTGATGAATTTGATAAACTTTCAAGAAAAAGCGATAATCCATCAATTACAAGAGATGTTGGTGGAGAAGGTGTTCAACAAGCACTACTAAAAATTGTTGAAGGGACAATTGCAAATATTCCTCCACAAGGAGGAAGAAAACATCCTGAACAAAGCTATATTCAACTTGATACAACTAACATTTTATTTATGATGGGTGGTTCATTTGAAGGACTTGCTGAAATTATAAAATCAAGACTTGGGAAAAAACAAATTGGATTTATTGCAAACTTAAATAAAGTTTCAGATAGTCAGATATTGCACTATGTTGAGCCAGAAGACTTAATAAAATATGGTATTATTCCAGAAATGGTTGGAAGATTACCAGTAATTGCAGTTTTTGATCCATTAGACGTAGGAACACTTGAAAGAATCCTAAAAGAACCTAAAAATGCCTTAATTAAGCAATATCAAAAACTTTTTGAAATGGAAGGTATAGAACTTGTTTTTACTGATGATGCTATAAGAAGAATAGCAGAAATTTCTTACAATAAGAAAGTTGGAGCAAGAGGACTTAGAGCGATTGTTGAAGATGTACTTATGGAATGGATGTACAAAATTCCAAGTATGAAAGGTATAAGAAGAATTATAATAACAAGAGAAGTTATTGATAAAGATAAGGAACCAATTATAGAAGCAGCTTGAAAGCAATTTTAATATCTCTAATAAGAAACAATAAGGATAGATGGAAAGGATTAGATAGACTTGAAGAACTTGAAGAACTTGCTAAGTCTGCTGAATTTGAGGTCTTTGAAAAATTTATTCAAATAAGAGAAAAGCCTGATCCTGCTTACTTAATAGGTAAAGGAAAAATTTTTGAATTAAAGAAAATATGTGATTATTATAAAATTCCCGTTATTATTTTTGATAATGATTTGACACCAATTCAAAAAAGAAATATAGAAAAAGCAACAAATAAAAAAATAATAGACAGAACCGAACTAATAATTGAGATATTTAGAAAAAGAGCAAGAACATCAGAAGCAAAAATCCAAGTTGAAATAGCATATTGGCAATATCAATTAACTCATCTTGTAGGTTTAAGTAAAGAAATTTCACTTTCAAGATTAGCAGGTGTTCCAGGAACAAGAGGACCAGGTGAGCAATTACTTGAAAATGAAAAAAGAAGAATTAAAGAAAGGATAAGACATTTACAGAGTAAATTAAAAGACATAGAAAGAACAAAAGAAATTCAAAAAGAAAGTAGAAGAGAGTTTATAAAAATATCACTTGTTGGATATACAAATGTTGGAAAATCGACAATTATGAACTTATTAACAAAATCAAATGTTTATGTAGATGACAAACTCTTTGCAACATTAGATGCTACCACAAGAAACTTAAAAATTAATGGAATTCCATATAAAGTTGTTCTTTCAGATACAGTAGGATTTATAAGAGATTTACCACCAAACCTTATTGCTTCATTCAAGGCAACATTATCCGTTATTGAAGATGCAGATTTAATTTTACATGTTGTTGATATTTCTCATCCTAATGTAAATGAGCATATTGAAACTGTTGAAAAAATTCTATCAGAAATGGGTCTTGAAGAAAAGCCAAAAATAATGGTATTTAATAAGATGGATTTAATTATTGATAAAAATCAAATATACAGATTTAGAGAAAAATTTTCAGATAGTGTATTTATCTCTGCAAAGTTAAAAATAGGTATAGAAAAATTATTAGAAAAAATTAAAGAATTGATATTAAGACAATTTTTAGAATTTGAAATTATAACAGAAAACTATAACTTATATTCAAAAATTAGAAAATTTGCTTTAATTGAAGAAGAGGAAATTTTAGATGGGAAAATAAGAATAAAGGGGATAATTCATAAAAGGTTTTATAGTTATGTTGATAACAATAATAGTTGATTTAAAAAATATAGAAAACTATTTAAAGAATAAAGAAATTGAATTAGCAATTTCTGAACTTAAAAACTTAAAAACTGAGCAAGAATTCGCAAAAGCTTACTATTTATTTCTAAAATATAATTTAGATGAATTTGTTGTAATTAAAACCGCAAGGGAAGTTTTAAAAAATGAGAATATCATGATAAATGAAGCATTTGAATACTATTATAAAAAAGATGATATTGAAAATGCATTATTTGAGCTTTCAAAATCAAAAGATGAAAACTATGTTTTTTATCAAATGTTGAGACTTTATAGTAGTTATGGTAGTAAAACATATAGATATATTGAAAAGTATAAAGGAAATTATGTTTTTAGAAAAGCAATTTTTAGGTTCCTAATCACTGATAATAAACTTGATATGGCTTTGAAATATGCTAGTGATATTTCAGACAGCTTAATTATTGCAAATAGCTATTATGAAAACGGAAACTATAATAAAGTTATAGAAATTTTGAAAAATAAAAATGATAAATTCTCAAAGAGGTTGTACGGACTTTCACTTTATAAAATTGGTAATCATGAAGAGGCATCAAAAATTCTTGAAGAATTAGAACCTGAAACATCCGCTATAAGTTATATGAAAATTGGAAACTATCAAAAGGTAATTAAACTATCAAAAGATACATCAAAAATTATCTTTTCTTTATTTGAAATGAAAAAATATAAAGATGTTATAAAATTTTGTTTTAGTGATTTTTATAAAGAATGTTTTTTATCTTACTTATATACGCAAAGTCCTGAAAGTGTTATAAGTTATTTTAAAAGAACATTTCCAAAAGCAAAAAATATAGACAACGACATAGCACTTTACATAGAAATTCTAAATACATCTGATTTAGAAACTGCTTTAAATTTTTTTTATATATTGAAAGGTGAAAAAAGAGAAATTCAAGATAAAAATCTTAAAAATTTGGCTTATGCTATTTATTTTGAAAGAAAAAATAACTTAGTTGAAGCTAAAAATTATTATGAAAAAATTTCAGATGATAGTTGGATTAAACCCTTTGCATTATATAAACTTTACGAAATAACAAAAATTAGCACTTATAAAGATAAATTAATTGAAAATTATCCAAATTCAGTTTATTCGGAAATTGTAAGAGATAAATAAATCTACCTTGTCTAATAACTTACTGAAGTTTTAGTAGAACTCTTGATTTTTTGGAGGAAATTAGTGGAAGCTACCGCTAACTTATCCTTTAAACTTTCAAAATTATGAAAGAATACATTATAAAAGAATTTGAAGATTTATTAAATTTATTAAGGGAAAGACCTGATTATCTTGAAAAATTAAGAGTTTTAATTTTAACAAA
>Ga0101941_1000813_pt1 | contig 36508 bp, 32 predicted proteins | sample DewCreD2012metaG_3_FD_75242 | JGI IMG/M metagenome (GOLD analysis project Ga0101941, IMG submission 75242) | Hot spring sediment bacterial and archeal communities from British Columbia, Canada, to study Microbial Dark Matter (Phase II) - Dewar... ...
AGCGCCCGCAGGAAACTGGCCAGCCCCATCACCAGCCCCAGGAGCAGGCCGGTGGCGACCTCTTTAACCCAGACGCGGAGAAGATCGTTGAAGGTCACCTGGCCGATGGCCATCGCCCGGACCAGGGTGGTCACGGTCTGCGACCCCATGTTCCCACCGGTGCCGATGAGCAGGGGAATGAAGAAGGCCAGTTGAACCACCCGCTGGAGCTCGTCCTCGAAGTGCCGCAGCACGGTGCCGGTGTAGGCCTCGGCCAGAAAGAGCACCAGCAGCCAGCCGACCCGTTTGCGGGCCAGTGTCAGGACGCTGGCGTGCAGGTAGTGCTGTTCGAGCGGCTCCGAGCCACCCAGGCGGGCGATGTCCTCGGTGACCTCCTCTTCGAGGACGTGGGCGACGTCGTCGACGGTGATGATGCCCAGCAGCCGGTTCTGCTCGTCGACGACCGGCAGGGCCAGGAAGTGGTACTCGTTCAGCAGGCGAGCGGCCTCCTCCTGGTCGGCGTCGGCGCGGACGCTGACCACCGCCCGGTCCATCAGGTCGCCGACGCGGGCGGTGGGCGGGGCCAGGACCAGTTTGCGCAGCGACATCACCCCGAGAAGGTGGCCGGCGGCGTCGGTAACGTAGGCGTAGTAGATCGTCTCGGCCTCCTCGGCCTTGGCCCGGAGCAGCTGGATGGCCTCGTCGGCAGTCATCTCCGGTCGCAGGGCCACGAAGTGCGGGGTCATCCGCCCGCCGGCAGTATCGGGCGGGTAGACCATCAGCTCCCGGACCTCTTCGGCCTCGGTGGGAGGCATTTCCCGCAGGAGGCTTTCGGCCACCTCGGGGGCGAGCTCCTCGACGACGTCGGTGGCGTCGTCGGGCGACATCTCCTCGAGGATATCGGCCGCCAGCTGGCGGCTGAGGCGCAGGAGAAGGTCGGCGGCCTCCGGTGGCGGCAGTTCGGCGATGATGTCGGCCACCTGTTCGTCGCCGAGCAGCCGGACCAGGCCGCTGATCTCCTCCGGGGTCATGCCGTAGAGGACGTCGGCCAGCTGGGCCGGGCTGGCGCCCAGCGTCGCGGCCACCACCGCCTCGCGGCTGCCCTGGGCCAGGGCGGCCCGCAGCCGTTCGCGCCGCTCGTCGATGCTGATCTTGACCAGCTCTTCGGTCATGGTCTGACCCCGGCAGCGTTTCTCAGGGCCCGGCGGCCCGCGCGCCGCCCGCGACCGGCTGTCGGGCGGGCACGGGGCGATGAGCGTGCCGATCTGGACGTGCAGCCGTCTGCGCGGTGTGCGCGGTGCAGCTCGCACCGACGGAGCAGGGGAGATGGACCGCGCTACGGGCCAGCCGTGCGGGGGATCCGCAGCGCCTGGCCGATGTGCAGGTACGTCCCGGGAGCCAGGTCGTTGGCCTGGGCGATCTCTTCGACCGAGACCCCGTACCGGCGGGCCAGGTCCCAGAGCGTGTCTCCTGCTTGCACAATGTGCACCACCGCCACCGGCGTCGCTGTGGGCGACGGCGTGGCGGTCGGCGCAGGGGTAGGGGTCATCGTCGGGGTCGGCGTGGGCGACGGGGTTGGTGTCGGGCTGGGTGTCCAGGTCGGCGTTGGGGTGGGAGCGCGCCGCTCGATGACAATGACCCCCACGGTCGGTGTCGCCGCACGAGGGGTCGCGCCTCCCAGCCGGGGGACCGGCTCCGGGGGGCCCAGGGTCCACTCGCGGAGAACGGACCAGAGCGTGAGCCCGAACAGGAGCGTGAACAGGCCGAAGAGCAGGAAAAACGTCAACCCCGGCGAGCCGGGAGGCTCCGACCGCATCGCCAGCCCATTATACTCCGCCGTCCACCCGCCGGCAACCTGGGTCGACATCGCTGCCGTCCCAGGACCACCAGCGGTGATCCTCGGTGAAAGAGCACGGCTTGCCAGCTGCCAGCCCCTGCGGTATACTTTGACGCGCGGTCCATCCGGCAGTGCGCTTGGCTGTCGGTGTCGAGGTTTGCCGTGTAGAGGGAGGCGTGGGCGGTGAAGGGCTCGTGCCTGCAGGAGCATCTTTCGCGGGGCCTGTCGATTGTGGGCCGGGCAGTGGCCACCCGCAGCACCTTGCCGGCCCTGAGCAATATCCTGTTGAGCGCCGACCAGAGCGGTTTGCGGCTGGCGGCCACCAATCTGGAGATCGCCATCACCTGTGCGGTCAGCGCCCTGGTCGAAGAGGAGGGCAGCATCGCGGTCCCCGCCCGCCTCTTCAGCGAGTTTGTGAACAGTTTTCCCGCCGACCGCCGTGTCGACCTGGCGCTGAACGCCCGGACGCGCACGCTGAACATCAAATGCGCCGCCTTCGAGGCCAATATCAAGGGGCTGGACCCGGAGGAGTTTCCGCCGATCCCGGAGGTCGCGGACCCGCCGGTCGCCACGATTGATCCCAAGGTCCTCCGTCAGGCCATCGAAATGGTCGCCTTCGCCGCTGCCCCGGACGATAGCCGCCCTGTTCTCCAGGGCGTGCTGACCTCGCTGCGCGAGGATAAGGTGACGCTGGCGGCGGCCGACGGCTTCCGTCTGGCGGTCAAGACCGCGCCGCTGGCGACCCCGGCCGCGCAGCCCCTGGATATCATCGTCCCGGCCAAATCGTATCTCGAACTGGCCCGGATCTTGAGCGACGAGACCCAGCCGGTCGAGATCCGGGTGACCCCCAACCGGACGCAGGTCCTCTTCCAGCTGAGCAACACCGCCCTGGTCTCCCGGCTGATCGAGGGCACCTTCCCCAACTACCAGCAGATCATCCCGACCCGCTTCGCCACCCGGGTGGTGGTCAACACCCAGGATTTCCTCAAGGCCACCAAAATCGCCTCGTTCTTCGCCCGCGAGTCGGCCAACATCGTCCGCCTGCAGATCCAGGCCGGCGAGAACACCACCCCCGGCCGGCTGACCATCGCCGCCCAGGCGGCCGACCTCGGCGATACGGTCGGCGCGGTCGAGGCCATCGCCGTTGAGGGCGAGAACGCTCAGATCGCCTTCAGCGCCAAGTTCCTGAACGACGTTCTGGATGTGCTGGAGAGCGCCCAGGTGTGCATGGAGATCACCAGCCCGGCCAGCCCCGGCGTCATCCGCCCGGTGGACTCGGACGGCTATACCTGTGTGATCATGCCCATGCACCTGGCCCGGGGCGCCTGACGCCGCCCTTTCCCGCCGACCGCGGTCGGCGGGATGGCCCCGCCCGGCGAGCCTGTCACCCGGCTTTATGGGCTTCTGGCCAGCGGCTCTGGCCGGGCGGGTGAACCGGGCGTCCGGTGGCTGCGCGCAGGGCGCGCCAGAAGGCGGCGGCTGCCTGGGCGATCTGGTCGCGCGGGGCGCGGTCGATCGCGTTGATAAGCGCGCTCCCGACAATCGCCCCGTCGGCCACCTCCGCCACCGCCGCCACGTGCTCCGGCCGGGAGAGGCCAAACCCCACGGCCACCGGCAGGGGAGAATGTCGCCGGATGCGCTGGACCAGCTCGGGGATGCCGGCGGGCAGACGGTCCCGAGCACCGGTGACCCCGGTCAGCGAGACCGCGTAGATGAAGCCCCTGGCCCGCTCGACCGCCCGGGCGATCCGCTCGTCGGTGGAGGTCGGCGCCAGGAGGGTGATGAGGGCCAGACCGTAGCGCTCCAGCGCCGTGGCCAGGTCCGCGCTCTCCTCCGGCGGCAGGTCGGCGACGATCAGCCCGTCCACCCCCACCTCGGCGCAGGCGGCGACGAACCGCTCGAGGCCGAACCGGAAGATCGGGTTATAGTAGCTGAGGAAGACCAGCGGCACCGCCGTCCGCTGGCGCAGGGCCTGAACCGTCTCCAAACAGCGCCGGACGGTCACCCCCTGCCGGAGCGCCTGAGCGGTCGAGCGCTGAATGGTCGGCCCATCGGCCAGGGGGTCGGAGAAGGGGATGCCCAGTTCGACGAGGTCGGCGCCGGCCGCCGCCAGGGCTGGGACCAGGTCCAGCGTCGCCGCCGGGTCAGGGTAGCCGACGGTGAGATAGGGAATCAGGGCGATCCGCCCGGCCCGCCGGGCCGTCTCAAACGCCATCGTCAGCCGGTTCACAGCCGCACCTCCAGGGCTCGGGCGACCGTCTCCAGGTCTTTGTCCCCACGGCCGGAGAGATTGACGACGATGGTCTCCTCAGCGCTCCGCTCGGCCGCCAGCCGCAGCGCGTAGGCCACCGCGTGGGCCGACTCCAGGGCCGGGATGATCCCTTCGGTCTGGCAGAGGGCCTGAAAGCCCTCCAGGGCCTCCTGGTCGGTGACGGCGACGTAGGTCACCCGGCCGCTATCTTTGAGGAAACTGTGCTCGGGGCCCACGCCGGGGTAGTCCAGCCCGGCCGAGATGCTGTGGGTGGGAAGCACCTGGCCGTCCTCGTTCTGGAGAAGATAGGATTTGGCCCCGTGCAGCACGCCGACCTGGCCGGCCACCAGCGTGGCGGCGTGCTGGCCGCTGGCCAGACCGTGGCCGGCCGCTTCGACCCCGATCAGCTGGACGGTGGGCTCGGTCAGGAAGGGATAGAAGATGCCCATGGCGTTCGAACCGCCGCCGACGCAGGCCACGATAACGTCGGGCAGACGGCCGGTGGCGGCCAGGATCTGCTCCCGCGTCTCCTGGCCGATGACCGCCTGGAAGTCGCGCACCATCCGCGGGTAGGGGTGGGGCCCGACGACCGAGCCGATGAGGTAGTGGGTGGTGGCGACGTTGGTCACCCAGTCGCGGAGGGCCTCGTTGATGGCGTCTTTGAGGGTCCGGCTGCCGCTCTCGACCGGCCGGACCTCGGCCCCGAGGAGGCGCATACGGAAGACGTTGGGTTTCTGGCGCTCGATGTCCTCGGCCCCCATGTAGACCACGCACTCCAGGTCGAGCATGGCGCAGACGGTGGCGGTGGCCACGCCGTGCTGACCGGCGCCGGTCTCGGCGATGACCCGGCGTTTGCCCATCCGTTTGGCCAGCAGGCCCTGCCCGAGGGCGTTGTTGATCTTGTGGGCGCCGGTGTGGGCCAGGTCCTCGCGTTTGAGGAAGATCCGGGCGCCGCCGGCCCGGGCGCTCAGGCGTCGGGCCTCGTAGAGCGGGGTGGGCCGCCCGACATACGTGCGGGCCAGGGCCTGGAGTTCCTGCTGGAAGGTCGGATCCTGACGGACGGCCTCGTAGGCGGCGGTCAGTTCGGCCAGGGCGGCCATCAGCGTCTCGGGCACAAACTGCCCTCCGTAGGGGCCGAAGCGGCCGCGCTCGTCCGGCCAGTTGTAGGTTTCCCAGGGAAGGGTCGGCGCAGACGGTTTCGGTGGCATGCTCTCACCCCGTGTGCTCAGCCGTGGCGGTCGCCCGCCGGACGGCGGCGATGAAGGCGGCGATCTTGGCGGGGTCTTTCTCGCCCGCGGTCTCGACGCCGCTGGAGACGTCCACCGCGTAGGGCTGGACCAGCTGGATAGCCCGGGCCACGTTCGCGGCGTCGAGCCCGCCCGCCAGCATGGTCGGCCAGCGCCGGGCCACCGGCACCGCCAGCGACCAGTCGAAGGTCTCGCCGGTGCCCCCGGCCTGGCCGGGGCGATAGGTGTCCAGGTGGACCAGCCGGCAGACCGTCATGTACCGGGCGATGGTCGTCAGGTCAACCGGCCCGGCCACCCGGAACGATTTGATGACCGGCACCCGGACCTGGGCGCAGAGGTCGGGCGGCTCCTGACCGCACAGCTGGACCCAGTCCAGACGGCAGGTCTCGGCGATGGCGTTGATGAGGTGCGGTGGGGCGTCGACGAAAACACCCACCGTCTCGTAGGCCCCCGGCGGCAGGTCGGCCAGGAGCTGCTGGACCAGCCGGGGGGCCACCTGCCGTCGGCTGGGGGCGAAGACAAAGCCCAGGAAGTCGGCGCCGGCCTCAACGGCGGCCCGCGCCGCCGCGACAGTCCGCAGACCGCAGATCTTGACCCGTGTCATCGACCGGCCTCCTGAAACTCCCGCAGTCGGACCGCCGGGTCCGGCGCGCGCATCAGGGCCTCGCCGACCAGCACCGCCCGGACCCCGGCCCGGCGGAGGCGGGCCACGTCGGCCGCCGTCTGGATACCGCTCTCGCTGACCACCAGCCGGTCAGGCGGAATGAGCGGCCGCAGTCGCTCGGTCGTGGCCAGGTCCACGGTGAAGGTCCGCAGGTCGCGGTTGTTGATGCCGATGAGACGAGCCTCGGCCCGGAGCGCCCGCTCGACCTCCTCCGCCGTGTGGACCTCGACCAGGGCGGCCATGCCCAGGTCGTGGGCCAGAGCCTGCAGGGCGATAAGGTCGGCGTCGGCCAGAGCCGCGACGATGAGAAGCACAGCGTCAGCGCCGGCCGCCCGCGCCTCCCAGACCTGATAGGGGTCGATGAGAAAATCCTTGCGCAGAACTGGTCGGTCGACCGCCTGGCGAACCCGGACGAGGTCGTCGAGCGAGCCCTGGAAGAAACGATGGTCGGTCAGGACCGAGATCGCGGCCGCCCCGGCCCGGGCGTAGCAGCGGGCCAGTTCGACCGGATCGGCGTCGGGGCGGATGGCGCCGGCCGAGGGCGAGGCGCGTTTGACCTCGGCGATGACCGCCAGATCCGGTGCTGACCGGAGGGCGGCCGCGAAGTCGCGCGGGGGCGGCTGCCGCCGGGCCTGGGCCTGGACCTGGTCCAGCGGCCAGCGCGCTTTCTGAGCGGCCACCTCGGCTCGCTTGTGGGCCAGGATCTCTGCCAGGATCACGACCGGCACTCCTGCGTATAGCGGACCAGCTGCGCCAGTTTGGCCTGGGCCGCCCCGCTGTCGATGATCTCGGCGGCCAGGCGGACGCCACTGCGCAGGTCGGAGACCTGTTCGCTGGCCAGCAGCGCGGCCGCGCTGTTCAGCAGGACGATATCGCGCGCCGGGCCGGGCTCGCCGGCCAGGACCCGCCGGATGACCTCGGCGTTCTCCGCCGCCGATCCCCCCCGCACCGCCTCGCGCGGCGCCCGACAGAGGCCCACCTCCTCCGGTGTGACCGTGTAGGTCCGCACCTGGTCCGGGGTTACCTCGCAGACGAGGGTCGGGGCCGAGAGCGAGAGTTCGTCCAGCCCGTCCTGGCTGTGGACGACCAGGGAGTGGCGGGTGCCCAGCCGCTGCAGCGCTCGGGCCAGGAGCTCCACCGCCTCAGGCTGCGGCACGCCCAGGACCTGGTAGGCCGCCCCAGCCGGGTTGGTCAGCGGCCCCAGGAGGTTGAAGACCGTTCGGATGCCGATCTCCCGCCGAGGGCCGGCCGCGTGCTTCATCGCCGGATGGTAGAGAGGGGCGAAGAGGAAGGCGATGCCGACATCCGCCAGGCAGGCTGCTGCCTGTTCGGGCGAGAGGGCGATGTTGACCCCCAGCGCCTCCAGGACATCGGCCGAGCCGCAGTGTGAACTCATCCCCCGGTTGCCGTGCTTGGCCACCGGCACGCCGGCCGCCGCCAGGACGAAGGCGGCGGTGGTCGAGATGTTGAACGTCCCGCTGTGGTCGCCGCCGGTCCCGCAGGTATCGGCCACCGGGCCGCGGGTCGGCACCCGCAGGGCGTGGCGGCGCATGGTCTCGGCCAGCCCGACCACCTCATCGACGGTCTCGCCCTTCAGGCGGAGGGCCACCAGGAAGGCGCCCAGCTGGGCCGGGGTGGCCTGGCCGCCCATGATCTCCTCCATCACCTCACGGGCTTCGGCGGTCGTCAGCGACTCGCCGGCGACCAGTTTGGCGATCGCCTCACGGATCATACCCGCACCTCACTGGTCAGAAAGTTGCGCAGGAGATCTTTGCCCACGCTGGTCATGATGGACTCGGGGTGAAACTGAACGCCCTCGACCGGGTACGCGCGGTGGCGCAGGCCCATGATCGTGCCGCTGGTGGTCTGGGCGGTGATCTCCAGGCAGGCCGGGAGGGTCCGCCGCTCGACCACCAGCGAGTGATAGCGGATGGCCTCGAAGGGACTGGGGAGACCGCGAAAGACCCCCTTGCCGTCGTGGTAGATAAGGGAGGTTTTCCCGTGCATCACCCGGTCGGCCCGCACCACCCGACCACCGTAGGCGTACCCGATGCACTGGTGGCCCAGGCAGACGCCGAGGATGGGGATGCGGGGACCGAACGTGCGGATGACGGCCACCGAGATGCCGGCCTGCTCCGGTCCGCAGGGTCCGGGAGAGATCACAATCCGGTCTGGCGCGAGAGCGGCGATCTCGTCCAGCGTGATCTCATCGTTCCGGCGGACCACCACCTCGGCCCCGAGTTCGCAGAGGTACTGGTACAGGTTGTAGGTGAAACTGTCGTAGTTATCGATCAGGAGCACCATGTTCCCTCTCCATCTCCTCGGCCAGGGCGATAGCCTGCAGCGTCGCCCGGGCCTTGTTCATCGCCTCCTCGTACTCGCGCTCCGGCGTGGAGTCGGCCACGATCCCCCCGCCGGCCTGGATCATGGCCCGCCGGCCTTTCAGCACGATGGTCCGGATGGCGATGGCGGTATCGAGGTTGCCGGAGAAGCCGACGTAGCCGACCGCCCCGGCGTAGGGACCGCGCCGGTCGGGCTCCAGTTCGGCGATGATCTCCATCGCCCGGATCTTGGGGGCCCCGGAGACCGTCCCGGCCGGAAAGCCGGCCCGCAGGGCATCCAGCGGGGTGAGGTCGCGCCGCAGCCGGCCGGTCACATGGGAGACCAGGTGCATCACGTGCGAGTAGCGCTCGACCTCCATCAGCTGGGTCACCCGGACCGAGCCCGGCTCGCTCACCCGGCCCACATCGTTGCGTCCCAGGTCGAGGAGCATGATGTGCTCGGCCCGCTCTTTCTCGTCCTGGCGCAGTTCGGCCTCCAGGGCCAGGTCCTCCTCGGGGGTGGCTCCGCGCCGACGGGTGCCTGCGATGGGGTGGATGTGGACCAGGCCGTCCTCAACCCGGACCAGGAGCTCCGGCGAGGCCCCGATGATGTGGGCCTCGCCCAGGTCGAGGTAGTACATGTAGGGCGAGGGGTTGATGGTGCGCAGGGCCCGGTAGATGGTGAAGGGATCGGCCGGGGTCTCACAGGTCAGCCGGAGTGAGAGGACGACCTGGATGATATCGCCCTCGACGATGTAGCGCTTGGCCCGCTCGACCATGGCCGCGTGCTCCGCCGGGGTGAGGTTGGCGGTGAAGATGGGCTGACGGCGTGGCCGCCCCAGGTCGCCGGGACGGATCGGGGGCAGCGGCGCGCGCAGGCGCTCGACCAGGCACTCGATGCGCTCGACAGCCTGTCCGTAGCCGCGCTCGACGCCCTGACGGAGGTCGGCGTGACTGACCACCATGATCCGCCGGCGCAGGTGGTCGAAGATAAGGAGGGTGTCCACCAGGAAGAAGATGGCCTCGGGCAGGCCCCACGGATCGACGGCCGGCACCGGCAGCCGTTCGAAGTAGCGGGCGGCGTCGTAGCTGAGGTAGCCGACCAGTCCGCCGGTGAAACGGGGCAGTTCCGGCCGGAGAGCCAGAAACCGGTAGGGCCGCAGCTCCTCGGCCAGAGCCACCAGCGGGTCGCGGAAGGGCCGGCTGGTCTGCCCCTGGGGGGACTGGCGGGTGAGGAGGCCGTCCTGCAGCCGCAGGGTCGCCAGCGGCTCGGTGCCGATGAACGAGTAGCGGGCCAGGCGCTCGCCCCCCTCGACACTTTCGAGCAGGAACGAGCCCGGCCCCCGGGCGATCTTGAGGAAAGCGGAGACCGGCGTCTCCAGGTCGGCCAGGATCTCGCGATAGACCGGCACCAGGGTTCCTTCGGCGGCCCGTTGCCGGACCTCGGCCAGCGTTGGCTGGTACATCGTCACTCCTTCCCACACCCCGATCAAAAAACCTCCCGTCCGCTGGGGACGGGAGGTTCCGCGGTGCCACCCCACTTGGCTCGTGCGAGCCCGCTCATTATCACGAGTACGGGAGACGCTCCAGCCCGGTGGGCTGGTCGCTCCGATACCCGGTCCCGGGTAACGGCGGGACCGCCGGCAGAGCCTACTGGGCGGGGCCCACCGGCCTCACCGTTCGGTCTGCGGCTCCCAGGTCCATTCCACCGGTCCACCAGCACCGGGCTCGCACCTTTCCCCGGCTCTCTGGGGCCGTGCGACCGGTGTACTCGTCCTGTTCGTCGCCTTTGACACTGTGCGGTTGCTCTTAAGCATACGGGAAACGGGCCGAACTGTCAAGGGGCGGAGGACATCCGCCAGGGCGCTGCTCGGCCGCTCGCCTTGAGACCCCTTTCCGGAGAGGGCGCGGGGGGCCGAGCGCGGACGCGCCGCACCGGCTGGCTGCTCAGCGGAAGAGCCGACCGGCGAGGACGCTGGTGCGGAAGACGGTGGTCGCCGGCAGGGCCGGAGGAGGCCAGTTTCGCAGCGCGGCGCCGAAGATAACGAGGCCCGGCCAGCTGACCGCTGGCCGGGCGAGCAGCGCTGTCACCGGGCTGCTGGGTCCTTTTCGGCGGCAGGCAGAGGGCGCTCGCGGAGCCAGTCGGGATCAGCACCATCACCAGCGTGCCGGGGGCCGCCAGACTCACCATGGCGGGGTCGTTGCCGTCGCCGCGAGACCGCAGGATCGGGGCTGGCCAGCCGACCAGCGCCGCCCTCAGAATAGGAACGGCGATACGGGCGATGGCTCAGTGGTGTGCGGCCCGGCGCTGATGAGCGTGGCCGGCGCGGCGCTCGCGTGGCCCGCGAGCCGTTGTTTGAAGGCGGTCCGGGAATCGCCGACTGCGGGCGCTGATCGTCCGGCGGGCATTGACAGACAGCGGGGACGCGCCCTATAGTCGGGACAGGTGATGTATTTTTCCCACGGCGGGGGAGATGGACCGGTGCACCTGGTGCTGGCCCGCCCGCTGACGGCTACTCTCGGGGCGCTTCTGCGGGCCCTGCGTCCGAAGCAGTGGACCAAAAACAGTGTCATGTTCATCGGGCTGGTCTTCGCCCTCAAGCTCGGCGAGCCGGCGCTGGTCGGTCTGGCCCTGGCGGCCTTCGCCGCTTTCTGTCTGCTTTCCAGCGGGGTCTACCTTATCAACGACCTGGTCGATCTCGAGCGCGACCGCCAGCACCCCGTCAAACGGCAGCGGCCCCTGGCCAGCGGGGACCTGCCGGTCGGGATGGGGATGGCCGCGGCCGCCTTTCTGCTGCCGGTGGCGTTGGGGCTGAGTTTTCTCATCAACTGGCGCTTCGGTCTCATCGCCCTGGCCTATCTCCTGCTCAACCTGGGCTACAGTTTCGCGCTCAAGCACGTCGTGATCCTCGACGTCTTCGCCATCGGCGCCGGCTTTGTCCTGCGGGTGGTGGGTGGGGCGGTGGCCATCAATGTTCCGGTCTCCCCCTGGCTGTATGTCTGCACGATCCTGGGTGCTCTCTTCCTGGGGCTGACCAAGCGTCGCCACGAGCTGCTGCTGCTTGAGGCCGAGGCGGGCCACCACCGGCGTATTCTGCAGGAGTACAGCCCGCAGCTGCTCGACCAGCTGACCACCATCGTCACCGCCACCCTGGTCATGGCCTATTCGCTGTATACCTTCTCGGCCGAGAACCTGCCGCGCAATCACGCGATGATGCTGACCATTCCCTTCGTCCTCTACGGGGTCTTCCGGTATCTGTATCTGGTTCATCAGCGCAGTGCCGGGGGCAGTCCGGAGGACCTGCTCTGGCAGGATCGGCCGCTGCTGGCCACCTGTCTGCTGTGGGGGGTGACGGTGGTGGCGTTGCTCTACGGGCTGCCGCGGGGCTAGGACGGTGTGCGCAAAAACAGCCGAGAGACTAGTGCATTTGTCCGTGGAGTGTGTTATAATGGGCCGCGCAGGGACCCGGCCAAGCATGCAAGGGTTCGTCCCTGGCTGGCCAGCCGGGTGTGTGGGCGCCCCACCCCGTTGGCCGACCGGGCGACCCGGCCGTCCGGAAAGGAGGGGGAGGAGTCGACCGAGCAACCAGGAGAGCCCCGTCTAGGAAAAGCGGTTTTGGCGGTAATGCCCGTCGTCCAGAAGCGGGCCGGACGACGACCGAAGAGTTCTGTTTTCTTAGATTGTGGGGGCCTGGTGCGAGCGCCAGCGGCCCACTGGTGCTCGGCCAGCCGCGCAATCGATAACCAGACGCAGATGGAGGAGACTGTTCGATGGCGAGTGTCACGCTTGAGCACGTCACGAAGCGCTTTGGCGAAGTCGTGGCGGTCAACGACCTGAGCATCGAGGTGCGCGACAAAGAGTTCCTGGTGCTGGTCGGCCCCTCCGGCTGCGGCAAGACCACAACGCTGCGCCTGATCGCCGGTCTGGAGGAACTGACCTCCGGGAACATCTACATCGGGGACCGCCTGGTCAACGATGTCGCGCCGAAAGATCGCGACATCGCGATGGTCTTCCAGAGCTACGCGCTCTATCCGCATATGAGCGTCTACGATAACCTGGCCTTCGGCCTGCGCCTGCGCAAGGTTCCCAAGAAGGAGATCGACCGCCGGGTGCACGAGGCGGCCGAGATGCTGGGGATCAGCTCGCTGCTGAACCGCAAGCCCAAGCAGCTCTCCGGTGGCCAGCGCCAGCGTGTCGCCCTCGGCCGGGCCATCGTCCGCGAGCCCAAGGTCTTCCTGATGGACGAGCCGCTCTCGAACCTGGACGCCAAACTGCGGGTGGCCACGCGGGCGGAGCTCATCAAGCTCCACCAGCGCATCCAGACCACCGTTATCTACGTGACCCACGACCAGGTCGAGGCGATGACGATGGGCACCCGGATCGCGGTCCTGCGCGACGGCGTGCTCCAGCAACTCGACACGCCGCAGACCCTCTACGACCACCCGGCCAACATGTTCGTGGCTGGCTTCATCGGCAGCCCGGCGATGAACTTCTTCGACGCCCGCCTGGTCGGCACACCGGATGCCATGTACGTGGACGGCGGCAGTTTCAAGGTCCGCGTCCCGGCTGATAAGGCCGAGAAACTGGTCCCGTACCTGGGCAAGGAGATCGTCTTCGGCATCCGTCCCGAGGACATCATCGACCGCGGCAGCGCCCAGAACCCGCCGGCCGAGAGCACGGTCAAGGTCCAGGTCAACGTGGTCGAGCCGCTGGGTTCGGAGCAGTTCGTCTATCTGCTCACCGGCGATACCGAGTTCGTCGCCCGGATGGACGCCCGGGTGCCGGTGCGAGCCGGTCAGCAGATGGAAGTGGTCTTCGATATGTCCCGGATGCACGTCTTCGACCGCCAGACCCAGGACGCGATCATCTGAGGCCGGACACCGGACGAGCCGGGGTGTGGGCTGATGCTCCCGCCCCGGCTCTTTTTGTGTCCGTTCTCATCTGTGGGGGAGCCAGACTATGCCCCGCACCCGGATCGTCTGCACGCTCGGGCCGGCCTCGCAGAGTCCGGAGGTGATCCGCGGTCTCCTGCGAGCCGGCATGGATGTGGTCCGTATCAACTTCTCCCACGGCGACCACCAGACTCACCACCAGACCATCGACCTGGTGCGGGCGATCGCCAAAGAGGAGGGGCGGACGGTGGCCTTTCTGGGCGATCTCCAGGGGCCACGCGTGCGCGTCGGACCGATCGCCGGCGAGAGCGTCGAACTCCTGCCCGGCCAGCGGCTGACCCTCACCACCCGCCCGGTTCTGGGGACCGCCAGCCTGATCAGCGTCACCGCCCCGACGCTGCCGCGTGACGTCCGCCCCGGCGACCGTCTGCTCCTGGCCGACGGCACGATCGTCCTGCAGGTGACCCGGACGCTGACCACCGAGATCGAAACCGTGGTCGAGGTCGGCGGTCTTCTGCGCTCGCACCAGGGGCTCAACATCCCCGGTCGGACCCTGCAGATCCCCTCACTGACCGAGAAAGATCTGGCCGACCTGGCCTTCGCCCTCGACGAGCGGCTCGACTATATCGCGATGAGTTTCGTCCGCTCGGCTCAGGACCTGCGCGACCTCAAGCAGCAGATCGCGGCCCGGGGTGGGACAGCCCGCGTTGTGGCCAAGATCGAGAAGCACGAGGCGGTCCGCGCCTTCGACAGCATCCTGGCCGAGAGCGACGCGGTGATGGTCGCCCGTGGCGACCTGGGCGTCGAACTGCCGCTGGAAGAGGTGCCGATCGTCCAGAAGGAGATCATCCGCAAATGCAACGCCGCCGGCGTCCCGGTGATCACCGCCACCCAGATGCTGAACGCCATGATCGAGAAGCCGCGCCCCACCCGGGCCGAGGCCACCGACGTGGCCAACGCCATCCTGGACGGCACCGACGCGGTGATGCTGAGCGGCGAGACCGCCATCGGCCGCTATCCGGTGCTGGCCACCGAGACCCTGGCCCGCCTGGCCAGCCGGGCCGAGGACTACTTCTTCGCCCACCGGTCCAGGCCCGTCGATCCGGCGGCGATCTCGGTCACCGAGGCTATCGCCCAGGCGACGGTCGAGATCGCCGCCCAGGTTCAGGCCCAGGCGATCCTGACCCTGACCGCCACCGGCTACACCGCCCGCCTGGTGAGCAAGTACCGACCGGCCGTGCCGATCCTGGCCGGGACGCCCACGCCCGAAACGCTGCGGGCACTCTGCCTGGTCTGGGGTGTCCAGGGGTTTCTGGTCCCGCCCAGCGACCGGATCGACACGCTCCTCCAGGCGGCCATCGACGGCGCCCGGCGGGTCGGTTGGCTCCGCGAGGGCCAGACCATCGTCATCACCGCCGGGGTCCCGCTGGGTGGACCGGGGCGCACCAACTTTCTCAAGGTCCACGTGGTCGGCGAACCGCTCTCGCTCGCCGACTAGCCGCCCGAGGCGCGCGGGGCCACCGCCCGGGCCGGCGGGGGCTCCGTCGGGGGCGCCGCCGGGCGGGCGCAGTAGGGGCAGACCCGCCAGGTCAGGTTGAGCAGTCGCTCGCAGTGGGGACAGGGATAGCGGAGACGCGTCCCGCAGTTGGGGCAGACCCGGAAATCGGGCTGGGCCCGGTAGCGGCACTCCGGGCAGGCCTGGCGCTCGGCCAGGTCGCTCAGCAGAGCCTCTTCCTCCAGCGACCGGGCGTAGGCCTCGGCCAGCGTCTCCGGTGGCCGCAGAATCGTGTAGAGAATCAGACCGGGGATATTGAAGAGCAGGACGAGGAGCGTGGCCAGGATCTGGACCAGGACATCGCGGGTGCGTTTCTGGATGTCGCGGAAGGTCCAGACCACCAGACAGAACCAGAAGGCGGCCAGATAGGCGCCGACCAGCGCCAGAACAACCTGCAGGACGGTCTCGAGTCCCTTTGGCACCACGCCCTCCCTCGCCCCGGCCGGGCGGCCGGCGTCCGGCCGGGATTACTCAGTGGCCAGCACGGCGACAGTCACCCCGTCACCCCCCTCACGGGGGTCGGCCGCGCTGAACGATTGCACCAGTGGATGCTCGGCCAGGAACGCCCGCACGACCTGCCGCAGCGTTCCGGTCCCCTTCCCATGCACGATCCGTACATAGGGGAGCCCGGCCAGATAGGCCTGATTGAGGTATTTCTCCAGCTCGGGCACGACCTCCTCGGCCCGCCAGCCCCGGACGTGGAACTCCAGGCTGGCGGCGGCCGGCGTCGTCGGGGAGGGGCGGGGGACGGCCGGCGGAGCCGGACGGGGGCGCTCGCTGGTCCGCTCCAGATCGGCCAGCCGCACCCGCAGTTTGAAGTTCCCGACCTGCACCTCGGCCATGCCGGCCTCGGTGTCCAGGGCGATCACCTGGCCGACCTGCCCCAGCGAGCGGATGCGGACGGCGTCGCCCACCCGCAGGGCGCCATCGTGCGGCGTGGCACTCCGGCCCGACCGGCGCAGGCGGCGGTACTGCCGTTCCACCGCCCGGACCGTGGCCAGGGCTTCCGCCACCGCCGGCGGCGCGGCCGCCGCCAGGCGGGCCTCAGCCTGGCGCAGCTGGGTCCGCAGCGCCCGCAGTTCCTCTTCGACCTCGGCCCGGGCCTGGGCCAGCACCTGCTCCCGTTCGGCCTCGAGGTTGGCCAGCCGGGCCTGGAGCGCCCGTTCGGTCTCCTCCAGACGTTGACGGAGGCGGGTCGCCGCCTCGCGCTCGGCCTGGAGCCGGCGCCGCTCGGCCTGGAGATCGGCCAGCAGGGCCTCGGCCCGTACGGCGTCGGGGTCGAGGTAGCGCTGGGCCCGCTCCAGGACCTCCGCCGGCAGCCCCAGCCGTCGGGCGATGGTCAGAGCGTGGCTCTGGCCGGGAACGCCGATGATCAGCCGGTAGGTCGGCGTGAGGGTCTCCGGGTCGAACTCGACGGCGGCGTTGGCCATGCCGGGCGTGCTGGCGGCGAAGGTCTTGAGGGCGGTGTAGTGGGTGGTGGCCACCACCCAGGCCCCACGCTCCAGCAGGGCCAGCAGAATCGCCCGGGCCAGGGCCGCTCCCTCGACCGGGTCGGTTCCCACCCCGATCTCGTCGAGCAGGGCCAGCGTGTCGTCGTCAGCCTGGGCCAGGACCTCGATGGCCCGGCGCAGGTGGCCGGAGAAGGTCGAGAGGTTCTGCTCAATGCTCTGTTCGTCGCCGATGTCGGCGAAGACCTTGCCGAAGACCCGGACCTGCGCGCCCTCGGCGGCCGGGATCTGCAGGCCGGCCTGAGCCATCAGCGTCAGCAGCCCCAGGGTCTTGAGAGCGACGGTCTTTCCACCGGTATTGGGACCGCTGATAATGAGCACGCGGAACTCGTCGCCCAGCCACAGGTCGATGGGGACGACCGGGCCGGTCAGCAGCGGGTGGCGGGCCTGGCGCAGAACGGTGCCGCGTCGGCCGGTGGGGCCGATCTGGTCGCCGGCGACCAGGTGCGGGGCCGTGGCCCGGAGGGCTTCGGCGTAGCGGGCCTTGGCCAGGGCGAGATCCAGGTCGGCCAGAATGGCGACGGTCTGGCGCAGCGCCTCGGCCTGCTGCCCCACCAGCGTCGAGAGTTCGCGCAGGAGACGGACGATCTCGTGCTGTTCCTCGGCCTGCAGTTGCCGCCAGCGGTTGTTCAGGTCCACCACCGCCAGCGGCTCGACGAAGAGGGTCGCCCCGCTGGCCGATTCGTCGTGGACCAGACAGCGGATCTGGCTGCGGGCCTCGGCCTTGATAGGGATAACGAAGCGGCCGTTGCGGATGGTGATGATGGCGTCCTGAATGACCGACCGGTAGGCCGGGGCGTGCAGGAACTCGGTCAGCTGCTCCTGGATCTGGCGGTGGACCTGGCGCAGGGCCGTCCGGATCCGGGCCAGCGTGGGGCTGGCGTGGTCTCGGACCTCGCCCTGCTCATCGAGCACCCGGGCGATGGCCGTTTCCACCCCCTGCTGGTCCGGGATCTGGCCGGCCAGGGTGGCCAGCCGAGGCCAGTCGGCGGTGGGCCGGGCGAGCGCGGTGCGCAGGCGGCGGGCCGTTTCCAGCGTGGCCTTGATCTGGAGCAGTTCGGCCGGCTCGAGCACACCCCCGGCGGCCGCTCGCTCGATGGCCGGACGGATATCTGGCAGGGCGCCGACGGTGAGCTGCGGCTGCTGCTCCAGGAGCCGGCGGGCCTCGCCGGTGATCGCCAGAGCGGCGGCGGCGTCCGCGAGGGAGGTGGCTGGCCGGAGCGCTCGGGCCTGCTCCTTGCCCAGGACCGAGGTCGCGTGGCTGGCCAGCCGGTCGAGAACTTTGGGAAACTCGAGTGCGGCCAGTGTCCGTTCGTTCATAACTCAGCTAATTATACCGCCCGGCCGGGACTTATCGCAGGCCGGTCGTGTGGCGAAGAAAGCCCGAGGCTTCCGGGGCCAGCCGCGCCCGGCCTGCTGAGCAGCGCGGCGTCGGGCGGGAGGAGCGACAGCGGGAGGGGGGACCGATGAGGCGTGCTCGACAGCTCCGCAGGCTGCTGTACCGGGCGTCCGCATGGTCGCACGTCCGTCACCTCCTGGCTCTGGGCCGGGCGGTCGTGGCAGCCGGTCTCCGCGACGATATCGCCAACCAGGCCGCTGTCATCGCCTACTATACCCTCTTTTCCCTCTTTCCCCTGCTGCTGGGGATCCTGGCTCTCCTGAGTCCCCTTCTCGGCGCGGCCCACACCCGCGAGTATCTCGTCGCCCGGGCTCTGGGGTACTTCCCCGGTGCCGAGGCGTTCCTCGAGCAGACGCTGGCCGATATCGTGGCCGCCCGTGGAAGAGCTGGCCTTCTCTCGGCCCTCGGGCTCCTCTTCGCCGGTCGGGGGGTCTTTGCGGCCATCGCCCAGGGGGTCGGGCGGGCTTTCCCGGCGGCTCCCTCCCGTTCGCTTCTCCAGCAGACGCTGCTGGCGGTGGTGATGACTCTCGGGGTGGTCGGGCTGCTGCTCTTCTCGGCCGGGCTGACCGTCGGCCTGCGGTTCCTCCGGGGACTGGCCCTGGCCCAACCGTGGGCGGGCGTCGGCGCGATCGGGATCGTGCTCGACGCCGCCAGCGCGCTGCTGCCCATCTTTCTGACCACTCTGGCGCTCTTTCTCCTCTACCGCTACATCCCGCCGGCGGCTGTCCCTTTCCGGGCGGCGGCCATCTCCGCCGGCCTCACGGCCCTGCTGTTCGAGGCAGCCAAGTGGCTGTTTGTCTGGTACGCGGCGGTCCTCGGGCGCTTCAACCTCGTTTACGGCTCACTGGGCGCGGTGATCGGGCTCCTCACCTGGGCCTACGTCGCCGGGCTGCTGCTGCTGCTCGGGGCGGAGGTCTGCGCGGTCCTCAGCGCCGGCGCCGGGCCGGCGGCTGACCTCACTCGACCAGGACAGCCCGACCGCTGGCCGCCGACTCGTAGGCCAGTTCGATGAGGTGCTGGGTTTCGACGGCGTCGGCCCAGTTGGGCCGGTACTCCTGGCCGGTCACCACCGCGGTCAGGAAGTCGCGCAGCTGGACCTCGAAGGGGTCGACCGGGAGGAGGGGCAGGCTCTCCCAGCCGGCCTCGGGGTCGGCCTGCTGGCGGGTCGGGTCGTAGGTGAAGGTGGGGGTCTGTTCGGCCGACTGGATCTTCAGGTGGTTGAAACTGAAGATCAGGCTGGCCTTTTCCCCGTCGATCTCGAAGAACGGGACCTCTTCGTGCTTGCGGCGCACCCAGCTGAGGAAGATATCGCCCAGGGCGCCGCTGGCGAAGCGGACGACGACCACGGCGGCGTCTTCGCACTCGTTGACAAATGGTCGCCCCTCAGGGTCGCGCCGGATGGGGAAGTAGAGGCCGGTCGCGCAGTAGACGGAGCGGATCGGCCCCAGCCAGTAGCGCAGGAGGTCGAAGAAGTGGGCCATCATATCGTGGACGATGCCGCCGCCGGCCAGATCTTTCTGGTAGAACCAGGCGGGACGGTTGGTCACCGTCTCGGGGACAAAGTAGCCGAAGACGATCCGCACATGGAAAACGCGACCGAGCGCGCCCGCCTCCAGCAACTCCTTGGCCCGGGCTGGTCCGGCCTGGAAGCGCATGTTCTGGACGATGCCGTGGCGGACGCCCGCCGCCTGAGCGGCGCTCAGGAGGTCGCGGGCCTCGGCCAGCGTGTTGGCCAGAGGCTTGTCGGTGAAGGCGTGCTTGCCCTGGCGGACGGCGCGGAGAAGCGGTTCGTAGTGGAGCGTGTTGACCAGGCAGTTGTCCACGATGTCGATGTCGGGGGCGTCGAGGACGGCCGCGAGGTCGGTGGTCGTCCGGTCGAGGCCGAACTCCCGCTGCAGAGCGGCCACCTTGGCCGGGTCCCGGCCGTAGAGAACGAGGCGGAGCGGCCAGAACTGGCCGTTGACCGAGAAGCCACGGTCGCGCAGCCGGGCCAGGGCGCGCAGGTGCAGCCGGGCCATGCGGCCGGTTCCCAGCACCGCCACCGTCAGGCCCCGCGTGGGATCGAGTGCCATCGTCCAGCTCCCTCTGCCAGAGACATAGGCTGCCGGTAAGTATAGCAGGCCCGACCGCCGGGGCGAAAGCGGCCGGACGGTTGACGCCCTGTCTCTGCACCGGATACAATCCGGCCGGATCGCCCAGCCTGCTGGAGGACCGCGGGGATGGAAGGCAATCACCTCGCGCTGGTCGGGGTGGGGCTGGTCGTTGGCGGCCTCTTTCTGGCCTGGCGGGGGCTGGCCCGGCTGGAGGGGGCGGTGGCGGCCCTCCAGCGGCAGCTCGAGGGCCGTCTGGGCACGCTGGAGGGCCGTTTCCAGGGCCTCGACGGCCAGGTCAGCGGTCATCTCCAGACGATCAGCACCACGGTCGCGACCATCGGCGCTCAGGTCGACCAGATGGCCAGGATCGCCGAGAGTCTGCGCCAGCTCGAGCACCTGCTCCGGCCGCCGACGCTGCGCGGGGCTCTCGGCGAGCTGCTGCTGGAGCAGATTCTGCGGCAGGTCCTGCCGGCGGGCAGCTACGCCGTCCAGCACGTTCTCTCCAACAACGCCCGGCCGGACGCCGTGGTCTTCATCCCCACCCGCGATGGACGGCGCTGTCTCCCTATCGATGCCAAGTTTCCGGCCCTGCTCGAGACAGGCGTTGAGGAGCGTCGGCCGGCCGAACTTGTCCGACGCCTGCGGGGCCATCTGGAGAGTGTGGCCAAGTACCTGGGGTGCCCGGAGGTTCTGGAGCTGGCGATTCTGTATCTGCCAAGCGAGGCCCTCTACCACGAGATCCTGAGCCTCCCGGAGGGCCGGGCCCTGATCCAGGAGGGCTGGGAGCGGCGCGTCCTGGTGGCCTCGCCGAACCTGCTGGTGGCCTACCTGCAGATGATCAGTCTGGGGCTGCCACCGGACGCCTGTCGGGAAGCCAACTCCCACTCCCTTACCACACTTTTACCACACCCTTGCCGAATGGAGGGAAAGGATGCCCACCATTCGCAAACACCGTCTCGGCCATTGGGAAGCCTCTGTCCAGATCGACGGCCGGCGCATCTGGGTTACCGGCAAGACGAAAGCCGAAGTCGAAGCCAAACTCCAACCCTTTCTCCCCAGCCGGGCCCTCCCGGCGCCGATCACCGTCGGCGAGCTGCTGGAACGCTGGTGGCAGACGGGAAGGCAACGGTGGAAACCCCGAACGGCCGTCGAATATCGCCGCATCCTCGACCGTTTCGTTCTCCCCAGCATCGGCGCCACTCCCCTGCGCCGTCTGGCACCGGATCGGCTTCAACGCCTCATTGACGGTGTTCCCGGCCGGCGACAACGCAAGTTGGCCCATCAAACCCTCCACGCTGCCTTCGCAACGGCCGTCCGCTGGGGATGGCTGCCGGCCAACCCTCTGGATCGGGTGGAATCACCTCCCTACGCTCCCCCTCCCCCCGTTCTCTGGACGGTGGACGACTGTCGCCGTTTTCTGGAGGCAGCCACCGACTGGTGGGGATGGCCGTTCTGCGCTCTTCTCCTGGACACCGGCCTTCGCCCCGGGGAGGCTGCTGCACTGGAGTGGAGCGACTACGACGCCCCCCGTGGCAGCCTCACCGTCGGCAAAACCCTTCAGCGTATCGCCGGCGCGTGGGTGATCGTCCCTCCCAAAACCTCTGCCGGCCGGCGCACCCTCACCCTTGGCGAACTTGGCAAAGAGGCCCTTCGGCGACAACGGCTGCTCACCGCCGAACGGCGCCTCCGGGTGGGGAATCGGTGGCAGGAGTCCGGCCACATCTTCACCGGAAGGGATGGACGGCCGTTGCGCCCCGAAACCGTCTCCCACGCACTGCGCCACCTCTGCGCCAGACTTGGCCTCCCCCCGATCACCTGCCACAAACTGCGCCACCTCTCCGCCTCTCTGGCTCTCCACGCCGGCGTTCCCCTGCCGATCATCTCCCGACGACTTGGCCATAGCAGCGTGGCCATCACGGCCGGCATCTACTCCCACGCCGTCACCGGCGATGCGCTGGCTGCCGAGGCCATCGGACGGGTGCTAAAGCACCGTTAGCGTCCCGGCGCCCGGACACTTGACGCGCAACGGCCGGATCGGATATAACAGCACCGAGGCCCAAAAAGGCCCCTTCCTAGGGGCCGCTTTTTTATTTTCCCGGGCGGGAGGCGCGAACAGATGTTCGATTTCAAAAACTATCTGACGGTGGCGGAGGCGGCACGCGCCATTGGTATCTCTGAAAGTTGGCTGCGAAGGCTAATCAAGCTTGGCCGGGTTCCGGCGCTTCGGACGCCTTACGGCGCACTCGTGGAGGCCGGTGCCCTTAGCGCCTGGGTGCGCCAGCGGCAAGAAAGCGAGAACGAATGAAAATCCCGGCCGGGGTGCACGGCCGGGAGGCAGGGGTATAACATGGCTGCCGGTTCGCAGAGGCATTCTAGCAGAAATTCGCAAGTTGTCAACCATCAGCTCCCGTCATCCCTCCAGGCGGAGATCGCCGCCGTTCGCCGTGAATCTGCGCTGCTGATCGATGGCGCATCGCTTTCCGATCTTGCCTTCGCTGATCTGCCGAACTCCGGCCCTCTCAGCACAATAACCGACATTTGCGCCGGCGATCCTCTGCCAGCGTCGTGGCTTGCGAATCCCCTGCAAGCTTGTATTGAGGGCCACGCACTCCATATCACAAAGTCGCGCAAGAACGACGCGCCGAAGCCCTCCTGGGTTATCACCGAGCTCGTCGGCCTCATCCTTGGTGGAGAACGCCGAACCGATGCGCAAACCGGACGCCCGGTGTGTTTTGTGGGCTGCCCCTACTGCCGTCGCCTCAACGCTGCCGTTGTTAACCCAAAGCGCTTCGCCTGCAATATCTGTGGCCGTTCGGCCACACTGGCCGACTTTTGCCGGGAGCAATTCGGTGAGCTACTATCGTGGGTGAGAGACGATGAGGGGCCGGGCATTCTCCGGCCGAAGGACTGCGCACACCCCGACTTCAAGCACGAAAGCACAGAGAAAACAAAAATCGCTGCCACCGACGGCGTCCGGCTGTTCCACGCGCCGGATGGAACGGCCTATGCCACCATCCTTGTTGGCGATCACACCGAAACGCATCCTGTGCGTTCATCTGCGTTCAAACGGTGGCTGACACAGCGTGAATACCGTCAAACCGGCAAAATCCCTTCCAAAGAGGCCACAGAACAAAAAATCGCACTCCTGGAGGCCGAAGCCCTCTTCGACGGGGAAGAACACCCCGTCCACCTGCGTGTGGCGCACAAAGATGGCGCGATCTTCATCGATCTCGGCGATGAGGGGTGGCGTTGCATCAAAATCACGGCCGACGGCTGGTCGGTTCTCTCCCATGCTGAAGCCGGCGTCTACTTCCGGCGCACACCGGCAACGGGCGCGTTTCCCCTTCCACAGAAGGGCGGTAGCATCGACGCCTTATGGCGTTTCATCAATGTCTGTGCCGATGACCGGCCCCTTCTTCTGGGGTGGTTGCTAGTAGCGTTCTCTGCCGGCCCCTACTTTCATATTGCTATCTCCGGTGCGCAGGGAACGGGAAAGTCCGTTGCGACACGCGTACTAAAACTCATCACCGATCCTCCTCCCGTCGACGATGACGGCCTTGTATCTCTCCCCGACGACGAACGCAACCTGGCCGTCATGGCACAGAACGCCTTCGTCCTGGCCTTCGACAACGCCTCCTCGATTTCCGCGTGGCTTTCAGATTGTTTGTGTAGGCTTTCGACTGGTGGACGCTTCTCGGCGCGAAAGTTGTACAGCGACGACGAAACCATACACATCGGTGGCAAACGGCCGGTAATCCTCAACGGCATCACCGATTTAGTCACCCGCCCCGATCTGGCAGATCGGACGATCACAATTACCCTCGAACAGCCGGCGCGATATGTTTCTGAGCGCGACATCTTTCGCCAATTCGCTGCCGATGCACCTCTCATCCTCGGCGCCATCTTCGATTTACTGGCGTCGGCGCTGCGCACCCTGCCCACGGTGCAGATCACTCAGCCTCTCCGAATGATCGATGCAGTTTCCTTCGTGTTAGCTGCCGAAGTCGGCAGTGGACTGGCCAATAGCGAACTCAACTCGCCTTTTGTGCGAGCTTACGCCGAACGCCGTCAGGAGGGCTTGATGTTGGCTTTGGAGGCTCATCCCCTCACCCGGCCTCTCATGGCGTTTGTTCACCGCTACAAGGAGTGGGAGGGGACCGCTGCTGAGCTGCTGCGCCTCTTGCGTGACGAAGCCGGAGACGACGCGCGCGTGGATGGGTTTCCCCGCACCCCCAATCAGCTGGGTAGCCAGATTCGCCGTCTGATGCCGGCGCTGCGAACGGCTGGCATCGCCGTGGAATTTGTCCGGTGCCCCGATAGAGAGCGCCGCCGCCTCGTTCGCCTCCGCCTGGTGGACGACCCATCGGACGACGCGGACAACGGTCGGACGACGGCGTCGTCCGAAGTTTTCCCTACTCCGGACGGGCTTCGGACAACGTCGGACAACGCGGACAACGGAAATCCGAATTTTTTGGGAATGGACAAAGAAACAAGAGAAGGCGTCGGCCAATACATTGAGAACTCGTTGTCCGATGTTGTCCGATTGTCCGAAACGGCGTCCACCTCTCCACGCTGTCGCCACTGCCGGCGCCGTCTCCGTCAACCCGATCCGGCCGGCTTTTGCAGCCGGGAGTGCCTTGAGGCCTACCAACGCTATGGAGGCAAAATAGATGATGGTTGATTTTTCCCACTATCCCCGTGTCAGCAAAATCACGGCCGGGATCGGCCGTCCGTTCATCACCGAGTGGGCAGCCACCCGGACGGCCCGTCTGGCCATCGAACACCTCTCCCGTCTTCAGTCGCTGGCCACCGAAAACCCCGATGAGGCCATTGAGTGGCTGATCGGCGCCGTCTTCGACGAGAAGAGTGGCGCCGATGCCGGCAACACCGTCCACCGGTGGATTCACCGTCTCCTGGCCGACACGAACGCCGATCCCCCCTCCCATGTTCGTCCGTACACCGACGCCTTCCGTCGCTTCTGGCAGCATTTTACACCCCGACGCCTTCTCGGCACCGAACTCACCGTCGTCTCCCACACCCCACCCTATCTGGGCGTCATCGACATCCTGGCCACCGACGCTGACGGGAAAACCGTCGTCATCGACATCAAAACCGGGAAGCATATCCACCCCGAACATTATCTGCAAGTCGTCGCCTACACGCGCGCTCAACTCATCCTGAACGAACACAAACCCCTCCCCAAAGTGGACTATGGCCTTATCGTCCACCTCCTCCCCGACGGCTACCACCTGCACTTCGTGGATACGGCCGATGAGACACTATGGGTGGCTTTCCTGTCGGCGTGGCTGGTGCACCGGTGGCTGAAAGAACAGGGGAGGAGTACGGAATGAAGGCTGCCGTCCGGCGTCGGCGTCTCGCCGATACCCTTCTCCGACTTGGCTTCATCGAAGAAATCCGTCCAGGCGTCTTTCGGGATATCGCCACCGGGAAAACCGTCACCTCCCACATCGCCCTCCTCAGCCTCATCCCCTTCGACGACTGGGAACATCCTTACGCCAAACAATGGCTTTGCCTCTTCTATCCGGCCGTTCCCTTTGTCTCACGCACCGTTCTCCAACGATTTATCCGGTGGCTGCTGACTTCTCGCACCGATAGACGCATCCACCTTGGGAACCGACAACTTGTTCGCCTCAAACGACTTCTTGGGGTAATGGACCAGGAAAAATAGGCTACGGCAAAACCGCAACAAAAAACCGCAACAAAGCGCAACGCGTTGCGGTTTAGGGGAACGCCTTTGTCCGTCTGCTCGTCTGCTTTCCTATTTTTCGGGGCAGAATACTCGGGGAGGGGGAACCCACGCGCCGTTTCGCGCGGCTGCGGGGGAAAACCCCACCGGGTGGGGTGGCCATCCTCATTTATATGCTGCCATCCCCAGTGCGCTCCCCTCTTGACGGTGGCCGGCGTGGGTGGTAGGCTGGTGGCGCAGAGAAAAAATCCCGGCAGGGGTGTGGCCCCACCGGGAAGGGAGACTGGGGTTGGCCTCCCGACGCCTCGATTCTACTCCCCGTCGGTGTGGGTGTCAAGGGGTGTGGCTTACCACACTTTACCACACTTCTACCACACTACCACACCGGATGTTACCGGCCTCGCCGAACCTGCTGGTGGCCTACCTGCAGATGATCAGTCTGGGGCTGCGGGGCCTGGAACTGGAGCGCCGGGCCGCTGCCCTGCACCACGACCTGGCGGCCCTGGGCCAGGCCCTGCAGAAGTATCAGGAGGAGTTCGCCACCCTGGGCCGTCATCTCGCCAACGCCCAGGCCCGGTACCAGGATCTCCGGATGCTCCTGCACGACCTGAGCCTGCGGCTGGCCCGCCTGCAGAGCCCGGAGGCGGGCGGCGACGGCCCGGCTGCTCTGCCGGAGGAAGGCGTTTAAGCAGCCGGCCGGGGCAGTCCGAACTGATCGGCGGCCTTGTCAGCGATCATCTGGGCGATGGCCAGCGAGGCGGTGGCCGCCGGCGAGGGGGCGTTGCGCACGTGCAGGACCGGACCGACGGCGTCGACCACGAAGTCGTCGACCAGCGTGCCGTCCAGCCCCAGCGCCTGCGCCCGGACGCCAGAGGGCCCGGGCAGCAGGTCGTCGAGGGTGAGGTCGGGGATGTAGCGCTGGAGCGCGGCCAGGAAGGCCCGCTTGGAGAAGTCACGGTACATCTCCGCCAGGCCGGTCCGCCAGTATGTGCGGGCCAGCCGCCAGAAGCCGGGGTAGGTGAGCGTCTCCCACAGGTCGTAGAGGTTCACGTCGCGCCGCCGGTACCCCTCGCGGGCGAAGGCCAGGACGGCGTTGGGCCCCAGCCAGACCTCGCCGTCGAGCCGGCGGGTGAAGTGCACGCCCAGGAAGGGGAACGAGGGATCGGGCACGGGGTAGATGAGCGCCCGGACCAGCCCGGCCCGTTCGGGGCGCAGGCGGTAGTAGTCGCCCCGGAAGGGCACGATCCGCGGGGCCACCGGGCCGCCCGAAAGCCGGGCCAGCCGGTCGGCGTGCAGCCCGGCGCAGGCGATAGCGTAGCGGGTGGCGATGGCCCCGCCGGTGGTCTCCAGGACGACCTCGCTTCCCTGCACCCGGACCTGGCGCACGCCGTGGCGCAGGCGGATCACTCCCCCGGCCTGCTGCACCAGGTCGGCCAGCGTCTGGGCCACCCGCCGGAAGTCGACGATGCCGGTGTTGGGGGAGTAGAGGGCCTGGCGCCCGACCACCGCCGGCTCGATCGCCCGCAGGCGGTCCGGGCCGATGAGTTCCAGTCCGGGGACGCCGTTGGCCTGGCCGCGCCGGTAAAGTTCCAGCAGCCGCGGGATCTCGCTCTCGTCGGTGGCCACGATGACCTTGCCACAGCGCTCGTAGGGGAGGCCGTACTCGTCGCAGAACCGCATCAGCAGCCGGGCGCCGGCCACACAGGTCCGCGCCTTGAGCGAGCCGGGCGCGTAGTAGAGGCCCGAGTGGATGACGCCGCTGTTGTGGCTGGACTGGTGGGCGGCGATCGCCGGCTCTTTATCGAGCACCGCCAGCCGCAGGTGCGGCCAGCGGCGCTGAGCCTCGTAGGCCGTGGCCAGGCCGACGATGCCGGCCCCGACCACGACCAGGTCGTAGCGCTCCTGGATCACTCTCGCCTCCTGTGCCCGCCCCCGGGACCGTCCTCGGCTCGTTCCGGTCCCGGCTCTGTTCCGGCGCGATCTTAGCAGAAGGGCGCGGAGGCTGACCAGACGGCGCTCAGGCTGGTTGACGTTCTCCCCCCTCTCTCACTACAATCGCAGCAGACCGCTCGTCACCGGAGATCCCCAATGGCGCTGACCCTGCCGCTCGCTGGCCGCTCTGTTCTTCTCAAGGTCCACATGGCCCGCCTCTCCGACCGCCATCCCCCGAACTCACTGGCCGCTCTGGCCGAGTGCCTGGCGGCGGGGGCGACCTGGGTCGAGATCGACCTCTCCTGCCTGGCCGACGGCCGTTTCGCCGTCCTGCACGGCCCGTATCTCGACCAGGAGACGACCGGAACGGGGCTGATCCGGGCCACAACCACCGCCGATCTCCGGCGGTGCTATCTGCGCCACCACGGCGAGCCGACCGCCGAGCGGCCGGCGCTGCTCGAGGAGGTGCTGGACCTGGTGCGTGCGGCGGACCTCGCCCTGCACCTGGACCTCAAGGACCAGGAGCCTCTGCCCGATGAGGCGGTGGAATATCTGGTCGACCAGCTGGTTCCCCTCCGCGACCGGCTGATCGTCGGCAGCACCAGTCTGGCCAACCTCTGGGCGCTGCACACCCGCCGGCCCGACCTGCCCTTGGGCTTCGACCCGCTCCTCCATCTGGACTACCGTCCGCTCAGCGCACCGACGCCCCGCGCCGGTCCCCACGGCTACGTCGACACGCAGCCGCCGGCGGCGGGAACGCCGCTGGCCCGTCATCTCCGTGAACGGCTGGGCGAACTGGTCCAGGCGGCCCCGTTCGCCCGGGCCTGGTTTGTGCGGGGGAGCCTGCTCCTGCGTCTTCTGGCCGACGGGGTGGATGCGGTGGCCGAGCTGCGCCGTCACGGGGTCGAACGGGTCGAGGCCTGGACCATCGATTATCTCCCCGGGGACCCGGGCCCGTGCGCCCAGGTCCGGGCCCTGGTGGCGCTGGGGGTCAGCGCGATCATCACCAACACAGCCCGGGCCTGGCTCGACTGGGCCCGGGCCGGCGATTAGGGTGGCGGCGATGCGCGGCTGGCGGCGCAATTTCGCCACGCTCTGGGTCAGCCAGTTTGTGGCCATGGTGGCCTTCAGTGCGGTGCTGCCCTTTCTCCCGCTCTACGTTCAGTATCTGGGGGTGCGCGACCCCCGCCAGGCGGCCGTCTGGGCGGGGCTGCTGGGGTCGAGTTCGGCGGTGACCATGGCGCTGATGGCCCCGGTCTGGGGGGCGCTGGCCGACCGCTACGGCCGCAAATTGATGGTGCAGCGGGCCCTCTTCGGCGGGGGAACGGTCGTCGGGCTGATGGGGCTGGTCAGCGATGTCTTCCAGCTGCTGGTCCTGCGCATTATCCAGGGGGGCGTCTCGGGCACGGTCACGGCGGCGCGGGTGCTGGCGTCCAGCATCGTCCCCGCCAGTCACCTGGGGATGGCCATGGGGCTGATGCAGACCGCGATCTTCGTCGGCTCGTCGGCCGGGCCGCTGCTGGGGGGCTTCATCGCCGACCATCTGGGCTTTCGGGCGGCCTTCTTCACCACCGCTGGCCTGCTGCTGGCCACCGGGCTGGCGGTCATGGTCCTGGTCCACGAGGAGTTTCAGCCGTCCACCGTTCAGAAGGCTCAGAAGCGCCTGCGCGACGATCTGCGCTGGCTCCTGGCCATGCGCCCGCTGGTCGCCCTCATCGTTGTTCTCTATGCTGTCCAGGTGGGGACGATGGTGGTCTCGCCGATCCTGCCGCTCTTCATCCAGAGCCTGACCGGGCCCGGACAGCCGGCGGCGGCCATCGCCGGCACGATCATCGGCGCCACCGCCGCCAGCAGCGCCCTGGCCTCGGTGGTGGCCGGGCGGCTCGGCGACCGGATCGGCCACCGGCGGGTTCTGACCGTCTGTGCGATGGGGGCGGCGCTGCTCTACGTTCCCCAGGCGCTGGTGGCGACCCCGGGGCAGCTGCTGGTCCTGCGGGTGCTGATGGGGCTGTTTATGGGCGGGGTTCTGCCCTCGGCGATGGCGATGATCGGGCTTTTGACCCCCGCCGAGAACCGGGGCTGGGTCTACGGTCTGACGGCCAGCGCCTCGTCTCTGGGGAACGCCACCGGGCCGCTGCTGGGGGCGTTGGTGGCGGCCAGTCTGGACCTGCGGGCGGTCTTTCTCGTCACCGCCGGGGTTCTTTTGGGGGTGGCGGTGTGGGTGGCCAGCGTGGTCCCGGAGGCCCTGGCCTTGAGCGCCCACACCGCCCGGTCGTAGAGATTTAGGTCGTGGGCCGGGTCTGGCTCGTCCGGCCGGCCAGGGTCTCCTCGGCCTGGAAGCCGTTCCGACGGTGCGTGCCGTCGCAGAACGGCTTGTTGCCCGAGCCGCCGCATCGACAGAGGGCCACCGTGCCGGTGATCGGGTACTCGTTTCCCTCGTAGTCGACCAGTTTCGCGGGCCCTTTGACGATATAGGGGCCGTTCTTGCGGTACTGAATGATAACCTCGTCTGTCATCGCCGCCTCCACAGGGCAGTCTGCCGCGCGGACCGGGTCCGGCCAACGGGCTGCCTAAAGTGTAGCCGAGCGGTTCGCGCATTGACAACCGCGCCGGGGGCGTGTAGGCTCCAGACAAGGCCGTGGAGCAGAGAGGATGGAGGCGATGCACAGGCTGGACGACGAGGCGCGCTGGCTCTCCGACCGCATCCGCCAGATCGAGAGTTCGGGCATCCGGCGGGTCTTCGACCTGGCCGCCCGCCTGCGTGACCCTATCGATTTCTCGATCGGCCAGCCGGACTTCCCGGTGCCGGAGCCGGTCCGGGCGGCCGCCCACCGGGCCATCGACGAGGGCTGGACGCGCTACACCCCAACCCAGGGGATCGCGCTGCTGCGGGAGAAGGTGGCCGAGAAACTGCGGCGGGTCAACGGCATCCCGGCCGACGCCGAGACGGTCCTCATCACGGCCGGGTCGTCGGGCGGGATCTTCCTGGCCTTCGCCGCCCTGCTCGACCCCGGCGATGAGATCATCATGACCGACCCCTATTTCGTCATGTATCCGCAGCTGGCCGCCTTCTTCGGTGCCCGCAGCGTTTTCGTCGACACCTATCCGGATTTTCAGCTCGACCCGGAGCGGGTCGCGGCGGCCATCACCCCACGCACCAAGGCCATCATCATCAACACTCCCAACAACCCGACCGGGGCGGTCTACGCCGAGGCCACCCTGCGAGCCCTGGCCGAGGTCGCCGACCGCCACGGTCTACCGGTCATCGCCGACGAGGTCTACGAGGTCTTCACCTACGATCAGCCGCATGTCAGCATCGGGAGCTTCTACCCGCGGACCATCACCCTCAACGCCTTCTCCAAGAGCCACGCCCTGACCGGCTGGCGGATCGGCTACGCCACCGGCCCTCGCGCGATTATCGAAAAGATGAAAGAGCTCCAGCAGTACACTTTCGTCTGCGCGCCGGCCATCGCCCAGGTGGCCGCGCTGGCGGCGCTGGCGTGCGACACCCGCGACCTGGCCCGCGCCTACGCCGCCCGGCGCGACCTGATCTACCACGGGCTCAGGGACCTCTTCCCGGTCACCCGGCCGAGCGGGGCCTTTTACATCATGCCCCAGGTGCCGGGCGACGCCACCGCCTTCTGCGAGCGGGCTCTGGCCCACAACCTCCTGGTCATCCCCGGCGGCGTCTTCTCGCGACGCAACACCCACATTCGGATCTCCTACGCGACGACGGTGGAGAAGATTCAACAGGGGCTGGCGGTCCTGCGGACTCTGGCCGCCGAGTACGGCCCGGTGGCGGCTGGCTGACCTGACCACGGAGGAAGGCCGATGCGGATCACCGACATCACCTGGGTCAAGGTGCGCGTGCCCTGTCGTCCCGACAGCGTCAACAGCCCGCCATGGGGGGTGGACGCCTGGGAGAGCATCCCCCGCTTTATCATTCAGGTCCACACCGATGAGGGGATCGTCGGACTGGGCGAGACGCCGCGCGGGGTGAGCGAGGAGGCGGTTCGGGCGGCCGCCCAGCGTCTCCAGGGTCAGGACCCCTTCCACCTGTGCTGGCAGGACCTGCCGCTCGGCCCGGACATGAGCGCCTACCTGGTCGGCTGGAACTCGACCGCCTATCCGCCCCGGCCCTACGAACTGACACTGCCGCCGGGGCCGGCCTACGTGGCCTTCGAATCGGCGATCTTCGACATCGTCGGCAAGGCCCTGGGGCTGCCGGTCCACCGGCTGCTGGGGTCGGCCTGCCGGTCGGCGGTGCCGGTGGACTTCTGGATGGGTCGTCGCACCCCCGAGGACGCGGCCCGCCGGACCCGGCTGGCGGTCAGCCTGGGCTATCGGGGGCTGAAGATGAAGAGTGCTCTCGAGGACCCGGTGGTGGCCCAGGTCGAGGCCATTGTCGAGGCGGGTGGTCCTGATTTCCGGATCATCATCGATCCCAACCAGCGCTACTACCGGCCGGCCGAGGCCCTGCGGCTGGCCAGGGACCTGGAGCGCTTTCCGCAGATCGTGGCCCTGGAGGACCCGGTGCCGGTCTGGAACCTCGACTGGTACCGGCTTCTGCGCCAGAAGACGACCATCCCTCTGGCCCTTCACCTTTCGACGCCCCAGCAGGTCATCAACGCCATCAAGGCCGAGGCCTGCGACTACCTGAACCTGGGTGGGGGTATGGTCAATTTTGTCAAGTGCGCCGCCATCGCCGAGGCGGCCGGGATCCTGGTCTGGCACGGCTCGGGGGTCGATCTGGGTATTCTCGAGGCCTCGTACGTGCACGCTGCGGCCGTCGCCCGCACCTGCGTGCTGCCCAGCGACATCTTCGGCCGCCTGATCCGCGAGCATGATCTCCTGGCCGAGCCGCTGCGCATCGAGAACGGCCAGGTCGTGGTGCCTCAGCGTCCCGGTCTGGGGGTGGACCTCGATCTGGACGCGGTCGAGCGCTACCGTGTGCGCGAGTGAGGACCGCCGGGCGGTCCTGGAGCGCCGGGCCGCCGAGGCCGTTCTGACCGACGAGAGTCTGCGGCGGGACCTGCCCGATCCGGCCGCCGAGGTGCTGCTGGCCTGGGCGCTGACGGCCGTGGCCACTCTGGCCGCCCAGGCGGCGCGGCGGCCGGCTGGGGCCGAGGGGTGGCTGGCCGACCGCGTCGGCCAGCTGCGCCGGCTGCTCCGCCGGCTCGCCGGGCTTGCCGGGCGACCGGAGCCGCCGACGCCCGGCGAGTGGGCGGCCATCGTCGCCGATCTCAGGGCCCTGGGGCTGCCGGCACCGGCGCTCACGGCCGAACTCGCCCGGCGCTGGCCGGCGCTTGACCCGGCCGGGCGTCTGAGCATCCTCCTGTCCTGGTCGGGACCGCGCGCTGAGGACTGCCTATGAGACGCCTCCGCCGCCGCGCCGTCGCGCCCTTCCTGGGGGTGCTCTTCTTGGCCGCTCTGGCGGTCGTCCTCCTCTGGCGCTCACCACCATCCCTGCCCGCTCCGCTCGCGGGCTCCGAGCCGCTCATCGCCGCCTATTTCACCCAGCCGCTCATCCCCGATCAGCCCGACCGTCACCGTGGCGGACTGGATGAGCGGCTGGTGGCCCTGATCGACCAGGCCCAGCAGACTCTGGAGGTGGCGGTCTACGACTTCGATCTCCAGAACGTGGCGGAAGCGATGGCCCGGGCCGCCCGTCGGGGGGTGCGGGTCCGCATGGTCACCGACACCGATACCCGCGAGAACCAGGCGCAGCCGGCCGTCCAGCGCGCCTTCCGCCTGGTGGAAGCCGCCGGGATCCCCATCATCGACGACCGGCGGCCGGCCATTATGCACCATAAGTTCGCGATCATCGACGGCCGCCTGGTGCTGACCGGCTCCTGGAACTTCACCGAAGGAGATACCTACCGCCTGAACAACAACGCGGTCGTCCTGCGCTCGCCGGAGGTCGCCGCCAACTTCCAGCGGGAGTTCGAGCAGCTGTTCAGCGAGCGGCGCTTCGGTCGGGCCAAGCGTCCGGTGACGCCTTATCCGCGGGTGACGGTCGGGACGGCCGTGGTCGAGACCCTCTTCGCTCCGCAGGACCGGGTGGCCCAGCGCCTCAGCGAGCGCATCCGGGCGGCGAGGACCACCATCCGCTTCCTGGCCTTCTCGTTCACCCACGATGGCCTGGGGAGCGCCGTGCTGGAGCGGCACCGGGCCGGTGTGCGGGTCGAGGGGGTCATCGAGCGGGTCGGGGCCGAGACACCGTTCTCGGAGTACCGCCGGTTAAAAGCGGCCGGCGTGGCGGTCTATCTGGACGGAAACCCCTACGCAATGCACCACAAGGTCTTTATCCTCGACGACCGGGTGGTGGCTTTCGGCTCGTTCAATTTCAGCCGCAACGCTGATGAGGAAAACGATGAGAACCTGCTGATCGTCGAGGACACCGATCTGGCGCGGGCCTTCACCGAAGAGTTCGCGCGGGTGCTGGCGCTGGCCCGCCAGGCCGAGCAGCGGGCGGCCGGCGGGCTTGTCCTCCGCGCTCGCTGAGCCTGGCCTCCCGCCGGGGCCCTTCCCCCGGCGCTCCCCGGTCGCTATCTTATTCCTGACCAGTCGCCCCGCGGTCGGCGGGGAGGCCGGTCGGCCGGTCTGAGCCCTGAAGGCAGTGGAGGAGAGGAGCCGATGCGTCCGCTTCATGTCGCCACCTGGGAAGAGGTCGTGCAGGGACAGGTCACCGACGTCTATTTCCGGCGGACCGTCGAGGTTCTGCGCGCCCGGGGGCTGAACCCGGTCGTGCGGGCCGAGGTCATCGCCAAGAGCCTGCCGCAGCACTGGCCGTGGGGGATCCTGGCCGGGCTTGAAGAGGCGATCAACCTGCTCAAGACGCTGCCGGTTCGGGTCCGCGCCTTCCCGGAGGGGACGGTCTTCCGGCCCTGGGAGCCGGTTCTCGAAATCGAGGGGCACTACCTCGATTTCGCGGTCTACGAGACGGCCCTCCTGGGGCTGCTCTGTCAGGCCTCGGGCATCGCCACCAAGGCGGCCCGCTGTCGGAAGGCGGCCGGCGACCGGCAGGTGGTGAGTTTCGGGGCCCGCCGGATGCACCCGGCCCTGACGCTGATGATCGAGCGGGCCGCCTACATCGGCGGCTGCGACGGCACCTCGGTCGTGCTGAGCGGCGAGTTCATCGGCGAGGGGGCGCGGGGCACCGTGCCCCACGCGCTCATCCTGGTCTTCAGCTGGGGGATCGGGAGCGAGGAGGAGGCCACCGTCGAGGCGATGAAGGCCTTCGACGCGGTCATCGCCCCCGAGGTGCCGCGGGTGGCGCTCATCGACACCTTCAACGACGAGAAGTTCGAGGCGATCAGGGTGGCCCAGGCGCTCGGTCCGCGCCTCTGGGGGGTGCGGCTGGATACCCCCAGTTCGCGCCGGGGCAACTTCCGGCAGATCCTGGAGGAGGTGCGCTGGGAGCTCGACCTGCGGGGCTTTCACCATGTCCGGCTCTTCGTCAGCGGCGGGATCGACGAGCCCGAGATTCTGGAGCTGCGCTCACTGGTCGATGGTTTCGGGGTGGGCACCAACCTCTCCAACGCCCCGGTGGTCGATTTCTCGCTCGACATTGTCGAGATCGAGGGCCGACCGGTGGCCAAGCGGGGGAAGCACTCGGGGGCGAAGTCGGTCTGGCGCTGTCCCGACTGCTTCCAGGATGTGGTCGTCCCGCAGGGGACCCTGGCCGAAAGCTGCCCCTGTGGCGGGACGCGGGTTGAGATCCTGGTGCCGTTCCTGGAGAACGGTCAGGTCCTCCAGCCGCTGCCGACTCCCAAAGAACTCCGCCAGCGCGTCCTGGCGCAGCTTCCGAAGGTGCCACTGAGCGGTGATTGAAAATTGAAAAAGGCCGGCCGGGGGTCCCGGCCGGCCAGAGGGGGTCGGGTTCAGGCTGGAGCGGTCGCCAGCAGGCGCTGGCCGATGTAGGCGGCCAGTTCGACCACCCGCAGTGCGAACGACCACTCGTTATCGTACCAGCTCAGAACCTTGACCAGGTTGCCCTTGACCATTGTCGAGCGGGCGTCGACGATGGAGGAGTGGGTGGTGTTGAGGATGGCGGTCGAGACCAGTTCCTCTTCCGAGACGGTTAGGATCCGCCCCAAACGCTCGTCCTGGGTGGCCCGGCGCAGAGCGTCGTTGACCTCCTCCACCGTCACCTCGCGCCCGACCACACAGGTCAGGTCGATGATCGAGCCGCAGGGAACCGGCACGCGCAGGGCCAGCCCGTCCATCTTCCCCTGGACCGGCGGCACCACCTGGTGGATCGCCCGGGCCGCGCCGGTCGAGGTGGGCACGATATTAATGGCGGCGGCCCGGTTGCGGCGGCCCTTACCGATGGGCCGGTCCAGCAGGGCCTGGGTGTTGGTGTAGGCGTGGACGGTGTTCATCAGCCCCCAGCGGATGCCAAAGGCGTCGTTGAGGACCTTGACCAGCGGAGCCAGGGCGTAGGTGGTACAGGAGCCCATGGCCACCACCCGGTCGCGCTGCGGATCGTAGGTGTCCTCGTTGATGCCGATGACCAGCGTCTTCTCGACCCCTTCGGCCGGGGCGGTGATGATCACCTGTCGCGCCCCGGCGTCCAGGTGGCGAGAGGCGTCGCGGTAGTTCTCGAAACGCCCCGTGGCCTCGATGACCAGGTCCACGCCGACGCTCTTCCACGGGATCTGGCCCGGATCGCGCTGGCTGAAGACTGTGATCCGCCGGCCGTTGATGATGAGCGCGTCGGCCACTGCGCTGACGGTCCCCTCGAAGGGGCCGTGGACAGAATCGAAGCGCAGCAGTTCGGCCAGCGTCTCGGCGTCGGTCAGATCGTTGACGGCCACGAACGTGAGCGCTGGGTTCCTCAGGCCGTGGCGCAGGACCAGACTGCCGATGCGACCAACGCCGTTCACTCCTACCCGGATCGGCATCGCCATCCCTCGCTGATGTTCTTGGGGGGCAAGCGGTCAGCGGTGCCGTGGTCGGCGCGGGCGACCGATCCCCTGTTGCTGGACCTGGGCAATTGTCGCGCCAGGCTCCTCGGGCAGGGCGTCCTCGCTGGCGCAGCTGGCGCAGTAGGCCTGGACGGTCAGCACCTGGTGGGGGCGGCTGCCGTAGCGGTAGACGGTGATGCCTTTGCAGCCCAG
>Ga0101941_1000816_pt1 | contig 36471 bp, 28 predicted proteins | sample DewCreD2012metaG_3_FD_75242 | JGI IMG/M metagenome (GOLD analysis project Ga0101941, IMG submission 75242) | Hot spring sediment bacterial and archeal communities from British Columbia, Canada, to study Microbial Dark Matter (Phase II) - Dewar... ...
CGAGAACCCCCTCCTTTAGGTTCCCCCTGCCCGCAGGGGGAACCGCGTGGGCGCGCGGCTTGGTTCCCCTCGCGAAGCGGGGGGAACCTGCAGGAGGGGGGCAATTCATGAACTTTGGACGCGCGATTGGTAAGTGTCCTTGCGTTGGTTTTTCAACATGCCCCCCTCCCAACCTCCCCCGTGGACGGGGGAGGAGCCACGACTCCCCCCCGCCCGCGGGGAGGGTTGGGGTGGGGGCGCGATGTTTAAATCTCTACGCAAAGACACTTATTATAGCCGTCGCGGGGAAGATGCTTGAGGTCGTCTTCGGTGTAGCGTCGCTTGCGCTGAGCCGTCTGCACAGAGGTCGCCATCGGTTTCACCCCTTCACCACTCCGATTGGGCGCAGGCGCGCCACCTTGCGGGCAATCCCCGCGTTGTGGACGACCTCCACGACATTAGCGACATCCTTGTAGGCGTAGGACGCCTCCTCGGCGAGAGTCGCCTTGTTCTGCGCCCGCACGAGGATGCCCTGCGCCTCCATCTCTTTGGCGATGTTGCGGTTTTTCGCCTCGCGCAGTGCGCCCTTGCGACTCATCATGCGCCCTGCGCCGTGGCAGGTCGTGCCGAAGCTCTCGCGCATTGCGCCTTCCGTGCCCACCAGCACGAACGAGTAGCGTCCCATATCGCCTGGGATCAGCACGGGCTGCCCCACCGCGCGGTACGCTTCGGGCGTTTCGGGATGCCCAGGCGGGAAGGCGCGAGTTGCCCCCTTGCGATGCACGCACACACGCACCTTCTTGCCGTCCCACTCGTGTTCCTCGATCTTGGCGATGTTGTGCGCCACATCGTACACTTGGCGCATGCCAAGACTTTCGGGCGTGGCGTTGAAGATTTTGGCGAACGCTTGGCGCGTCCAGTGGGCGATTGCCTGTCGGTTGGCGAACGCGAAGTTCGCCGCGCAGTGCATCGCACGCAGGTAGGTCTGCCCCTCCTCCGACTGAATCGGCGCGCACGCCAGTTGGCGGTCGGGCAGGCTAATCCCGTACTTCGCGTGCGCCTCTTCCATAATGTCCAGATGGTCTTGGCAGGTCTGGTGCCCGAACCCGCGCGAGCCGGTGTGAATCATAATCGTGACCTGCCCGACCTGTGTGATGCCCATCGCTTCGGCGGCGACGGGGTCGTAGATTTCGTCCACCACTTGGATTTCGAGGAAGTGGTTGCCGCCGCCGAGCGTGCCGAGCTGGTCTTTGCCGCGCTCGATGGCTTTCTCGGTAATCACATCGGGGTCGGGCATATCGAGCCTGCCTGTGGCTTCGGTGTGGGCAAGGTCGTCTTCCCAGCCGTAGCCGTGTTCGACCATCCAGTGCGCGCCCTTGAGCATCACTTGGCGCAGGTCGGCGCGGGTGGTCTTAATCAGCCCCTCGCCGCCGAAGCCCGCGGGCACATCGCGGAAGATTTGGTCGAGCAGCTCCTTCAGGCGCGGGCGCACTTTCTGCTCGGTCAGGTCGGTGCGCAGCAGGCGGACGCCACAGTTGGAGACCACAAACCCATTCGCGACGAAGTTGTGGTCGGGGTGCTGAACGGTCAGGTCGTACACAAACGGCTCGGTGTAGTCGACAGGTTCAATCGCCACGACTGTGTCCCAGACCCTGCCGCCCCCTGCATCTGCCTGCTCCGTGAACTCGGCGAAGCTGGGGAAGTCTTTCGGGATGCGCGGGTGGGTGCGGCGTCCCCCGTACAGGCTGCGCTCCACAAAACGCGCGTTGACGCGCAGTTCGGACGCGATTTGCTCTATGGGGATACCCTCGCGCTTAAGTTCGCCCACAAGCGCTGCGGCTTGCGTGCGCTGATGAATTACGCCCTGCTTCAGGCGCAGGTACGCCACAGCAAGGCAGGCGCGCCGCTGACGCTCCGCGTGATACTCGTACCCAATCTGGCTCCAGAGTCGGATGAGGTTCGCGTCGTCGCCCAGAATCTGCAGTCGGCAGCGGACGGCGCGTGCGCTCGTGCGCGGGCTGGTCGTCGTCTCGTGCTGGCGGTTCAAGAGGCGTGCGCGGACGCCGAAACGCGCCAGCATCGCCTGAATATCGCTCAGATATGCCCAGCCCGAGTCGGCGAGCGGCTCGCGCTTGCTGACGCTCAGCACGGGCGTCTGGAAGGTTGCAGGGCTGCGGGGCAGGGTACTGGGCGCGCTGAGTTCCGCGCCGAACAGCGCCGCAAGGTACAGTCGCTGCTGCCACAACGGCGCACGCATCAGCCACTCTGGGACGCGATACGGCTGGGTCGCCTTGTTGCCCAGCGGCGCGCCCAAACACGCCAACAGCGCCACGAACGCGCTGCTGGAGACGCTGAACGACGACTCGCGCGCCTCAAAGGTGTAGGCGCGATAGGGCGTCTGAATCGTGTGCTGGCGACAGCGCATACGCACAGGCGACGGCGTGAAGCCCAGCCGTGTGATGTCGGCGCGAATGCGCTCCAAGTCGTCAGGCTTGCCGTAGAACACTGCGACGCCCTTACCCGACCCACCGACATAGCGCATCGTGCCGTCGCCTGTCAGGTAGCCCATCAGTTTGAGGATGTGCGGAGTCTGAGGCGCGTCGGCGCGCAGGGGCAGTAGGTTCCGCTGGCGCAACTGCGCCACGATTTGCCGAGCCGCCGTCGCCGACTTGCCCTGCGCCCGCAGATGCTCGCGCAGCCGCGCCTCGTCCACCAGCACTGCGTCGGAGGCTGGCTCGTAGGGAACGCCCTCGAACGGATAGACCGCCACGCGCGCGCCTGTGGGCAACTGCTCCAGTCGGCGCATGCCTTCGGGCGTCCAGAAAGGATGCTCGCTGGTGGCGACCACCTCGTAGCCGCTGACGGTGCGCAGGCGATAGACGCGATTGCGCGGGCGCACTTGCATCACCGCGCCCACAGCGCCCGACTCCTGCACGCCGTCCTGCAAGTGGAAACAGACCACTGCTTGCCCCAGCCATGCCTCCGCCGCCTCGCCAATCGTGCGCCAATAGCCGTGCGCCGTCAAAACCCGTGTGTCGGGGTGCAGGCAGTTGATGTCATACCCTATCCCCCCCGGTGAGATGACGCCTTCCTCCACATCCATCGCTGCCACGCCGCCAACAGGGAACCCGTAGCCCCAGTGGATGTCGGGCATCGCAATCGAGCAGCCCACGATGCCCGGCAGAAACGCCACATTCGCCACCTGCTCGGGCGCTTGGTCTTGCTTGATTTGCGCAATCATCGGCTTGCTGGCGAAGATGAGACCGTCCACACGCATGCCAGGCTTATAGTCCTTCGGAATGCGCCAGCGGTACTCGTCGATCTGCTCCAGCGGACCTTTCCACACTTGGCTCATAGCGACCTCCCCAGAAGAGTATACCTGTGAGTCGTTGCGAGGCGCATTTTGCTCTCACCCCCAGCCCCTCTCCCACGCGGTGGGAGCGGGGAGCCGCGCGCCAAGCCCTTTGGAGTGGTGAAGCGCAGCTTCAGCATCAGGCGTAAGCTCCGCTTCCGCACTGCGTAATCCCCTCGCCTGCTTGCGGGAGAGGAGGCAAGGGGGTGAGGGGTTCCCAAAACGCCGTCCTACGGGTAGATCCCGCGAATGGTGGTCGCTTCGGCAACGCGGTTGACGCCGATAATGTACGCGCCCATGCGCATGTTGACCTTGTTCTGTTCGGCGGTCTGGGCGACATGGTGATAGCTCCGTCGCATCGCCTTCTCCAGCTTGAGGTTGACCTCTTCCTCTTCCCAGAAGAAGGCTTGCAGGTCTTGCACCCACTCGAAGTAGGAGACGACCACCCCGCCGGCGTTCGCCAGAATGTCGGGCACGACCAGAATGCCCCTGTCGTCCAGAATCTCGTCGGCGTCGGGGGTCACGGGACCGTTCGCCGCCTCCACGATGATCCGCGCTTGGATGCGCTCGGCGTTATGCCCTGTAATCACACCGTGCAGCGCGGCAGGAACCAGCACATCGCAGGGCAGCTCGAGCAGTTCCTCGTTGGTGATGAGTTCGGCGTCGCGATAGGCTTGGATGCAGCCGTCGCGCCCCGCGCAGTGCAGCAGGGCGGGGATGTTCAGCCCGTTCGGGTTGTAGATGCCGCCGCGCACATCGGAGATGGCGACCACCTTCGCGCCCGCTTGGTGCATCAGTTTCGCCGTGGCGGAGCCGACATTCCCGAAGCCCTGAATGGCGACGGTTGCGCCCTCCAGCGTGCGCCCCAGTTGGCGCAGCGCCTCGTGCGCCATCACCATCACGCCGCGCCCCGTCGCCTCCAGCCGACCCTCCGAACCGCCAATCGCTATCGGCTTGCCCGTCACCACCGCAGGCACCGTGTAGCCCTTGTGCATCGAGTAGGTGTCCATAATCCACGCCATCACCTGCGGGTTCGTGCCTACATCGGGCGCGGGAATGTCCGATTCGGGACCAATCAGCATCGAAATCTCGGTGATGTAGCGACGGGTGAGGTTCTCCAGTTCATGTACCGAGAGCCGTTTGGGGTCGCACACCACGCCGCCCTTCGCGCCGCTGTAGGGGATGTTCACCACCGCGCACTTCCAAGTCATCCACATCGCCAGCGCGCGCGTCTCGTCTAAGGTGACTTCGGGGTGGTAGCGGATGCCGCCCTTGGCGGGACCGCGCGCGGGGTTGTGGTGGACGCGGTAGCCCGTGAAGACGCGAATCGAGCCGTCGTCCATCTTCACGGGAAAGTTCACGATGAGTTCCCGACGGGGGTGCTTGAGAACCTCCAGCAGGCTCCGATCGAGATTCAGGTAATGCGCCGCCGCTTCCAGTTGGCGTATGGCAATCGCATACGCGCTGCGCTCTTCGGTATGTCGTTCGCGCTCAATAGTCGTCTGCGCCATTGCAGTTGTGCCTCCTCAGTTCGATACCGCCCATCCGTGTTAATTGTTCCATAACAGCGTATCGTCGCCGCGCGCGGGCGGTAGGACGCACCGCGCAAGCCAGTAGACGGGTATCGCCAACGCCATATTATACACCATGCTGCCCAGACTCGCCTGCCAGAACGCGCGGGGGTCAACCATCGGCGCGGCAAGGTAGAGCATGCCCTGTGCGAGCAGGTGCAGGAGCGCGACAGCGGGCAGGATGCTTAGCGGGTGGCGCGGCGCGATGACTATCGGCAAGTAGGCGACGGCGGTCGCTGCTAGCACGCGACTGACGATGAGGCTGCCGACCGTCTGCTCCAGCATGCTGGCGTGCAGCAGCCCCGTGAGAAACCCTGCCCACGCCGCCACCGTAGGGTTCGTGGAGAGCGCGATGCAAGCCAGCATCAGCAGCGGGAAATCGGGCGTCGCGCCGCCGATTGCCATGCGGTGCGCCCACACGCCCTGCGCCACGGCCGCCACAACCACAGGCAGCGCCCAGCGCACGGTGTCGCGCCACCCGCCAGAGAGAACCAGCCGCGTGAACCAGTGCGGCTGCACGCGCTCGAAGTCGTAATGCGCTTTGCGAATCGGTCGCCTGCCTCCCGCCTGTAGTATACTCGAACCCAAGCGCACAAGGCGCGTGCATCAGCGGGAGGGCAGGCAGGTGCATGACCGCCTGCGTCGAGGCAGGCGGTAGGAGGCTTACACGCTCTGCCCGAAGTTGAACAGCACGGTCAACAGGTCGGCGTCGTCTACCGTGCCGTCGCCGTTGGTGTCCGTGTCGGGGTCGCCCGAACCGAAGTTGAACAGCACCTGCAGCAGGTCGGCGTCGTCGATCGTGCAGTCGCCGTTCACATTCCCAATCGCACGCGCCAAGCCGCCGCCTGAACCCGCCCAGCGGATGTTGAACACATCGACCGTGATGACAGTGAACGGGTTCTCGATGCAGAACAGGTAGGCGCGCACGCGCAGGTTGTTGATGGCGTCGCCGCCCTCTTTCAGGATCTCCAAGTGCGTGTTGCGTCCCAGCGTGTTGTAGGGGTCAGCCCCGCACGGCACGCGCTGCACGCGCCCCGTCAGCACGCCCGACACCTCAAAAATCTTGATGCTCGCGGAGAAGCCGTCGTCGCTGACCTCCACACAGATGTTCGGGTTGTCCGTGCCGCTCCAGCGCACCACCGCCGTGTTGCCGTCGTCCGAAATCACTTGACCAAAAAGCGGAATGCGTCGTTCGATGCCCGCAAACGGTTGCAAGTCGAGCAGGATGTCCAACGCGACGCCGTCGTTGTTCAGGTCGCTGAACGCCAGTCGGAAGGGCGGGCGGGGGTTAAAACTCTCGCTGAAGTTCGCCGCGCCCGTGATTCGGTAGTCCGCGCCGTTGAACTTGAATACAAAGTCGCCGCCGTTTTGCAACTGCTGTGCAATCTGCGCGCTCGCGATAGTCAGCATCGCCGCGCTCATCAGACCCAGACCGAAGACTCGTGTACGCATAGTTGGCTCCTTTCGTCCCGCGTAGGGGACAGATACAGTGTATCCCTGCTGAGGTTAATAACGGGTTATAGGCGCGGGCGACGCGAAGGTGTCTGTGCGTTGGACACTCAACGCGCGCGAGTGGGTTCACTTGGCTAAGCGCAGGATGGCTTCGGCGAGGCGGTGCGGATCGTGGCGCACATAGTCGGTCTGGCTGATGAAGTTGCCCGTGATGACCTTGTAGCCCATCTGACGGATGCGGTCAATATCGGGCAGCACCAAATCTTGCCCGCTGGCGCGGTAGCGTTCCATCAGTTCGGGCTGCGGCACGGCGGTGTTGACCAGCACATAGTCGCACACGCGCCCGCCCGCGTGCGCCTCCAACGCCCGCACATGGTCGGACGCCGTGAAGCCGTCGGTCTCGCCAGGCTGGGTCATCACATTGCACACATAGACGCGCAGGGCGTCCGTCGCACGCAGCGCGTCGGCGATTTTGGGCACCAGCAGGTTCGGGATGACGCTTGTGAAGAGACTCCCTGGTCCAAGCACCACCACATCCGCCTGACGGATGGCGTCGAGGGCTTCTTGGGGCGGCTCCACATCGGGCGGGGTCAGGTGCATCCGTCGAATGCGCGCGGGATACTCCACAATCGCCGTCTCGCCTTCGATGCACGCGCCGTCGTCCATCTCCGCCCGCAGGTTCACATGCGTCAGCGTGGAGGGCAGCACGCGCCCGCGAATCGCCAACACTTTGCTGATCTCCTGAACCGCCTGCTCAAAGTCGCCCTTGATTTGGGTCATCGCGGCAATCAGCAGGTTGCCGACGGAGTGCCCGCTGAGGTTGCCTGTGGTGTCTTTGAAGCGGTGCTGCAGCAGGGCGGTCATCGCGCCTTCGGCGTCGGCAAGCGCAATGAGGCAGTTGCGGATGTCGCCGGGCGGCAGGATGCCCAACTCGTGGCGCAGTCTGCCCGACGAGCCGCCGTCGTCGGTCACGGTGACCACCGCGACGATGTTGGCGGTGTAGCGTTTGATGCCGCGCAACATGGTGGACAGCCCTGTCCCGCCGCCGATGACGACCACGCGCTTGCCGTGCGCCATCAGCGCGTAGCGCGACAGCACATCCCACACGCGCCCGCTGGCGCGCGGCTGTAGGATGCCGACCAGCGTGCGCCATGCGCGGCGCAGCCCCCACCACCACACGCCCAGCCCCGCGAGTATCAGCGCGCCGCCCACTCCCCAGCGCATCGCCTGCGCCGCGCGCGGCGTGGTTGCCACTTGGCGGATGGGCTCGTCGATCGCGCGGTGAAGGCTCTCCAGCCACTGCGCGGGCGCGCCCGCCAACGCCACCCACAGCCCCGCCAGCGCAAGCAGCAGCCCCAGACTGGAGAACGCCAGCCACCGCTTCACCTGCATGCCGGGCATCAGCCAACGCCAGCGTCCGTCGCGCATGTTATGTCTCCCCCCGCGTCAAGTCGCGATGTTCCACCGTCGTGCGGTAGCCCCGCTCGGCGAACCACTGCTCCAACGCCTCGCTCAGCACGACCGACCGATGGCGTCCCCCCGTGCAGCCAATCCCGACCGTCAGGTACGCCTTGCCCTCGCGCTCATAGCGGGGCAGCAGGTACGCCAAGAAGTTTCGCATCGTCTCCAGAAACTCCTGCGTTTCGGCGTCGCCAAGCACATACTCGCGCACGGCGGGGTCTGTGCCTGGCTTGGGCTTGAGACGCTCCACATAGTGCGGGTTGCGCAAAAAGCGCACATCGAACACCAAGTCGGCGTCGGCGGGCACGCCGTATTTGAAGCCGAACGACACGATACGCACGCGCAGGGGCGAGTGCGCCTTCTCGTCGGCGTAGAGTTGGCGGATGGCGTCGCGCAGGTCTTGCGGCTTGAACAGCGAGGTGTCCAGCGCGTGGTCGGCGATGGCTTTGAGGGGGGCGAGCAGCGCGCGCTCCGCGTGAATGGCTTTCGGCAGGCTCGGCTCGCGGCTCGCCAGCGGGTGCGGGCGGCGCGTCTCCTTGAAACGGCGCACTAGCACCTCGTCGGCGCAGTCCAGAAACAGCACTTCAATAGGTACGCCCTCCGCGCGCATCTGCAGCACGACTTGCTCCGCGTCCTCCAGCGGCTCGTTCGCGCGGGTGTCCACCACGACCGCCACGCGCTGCCCCGTCGCGACGCGCTCGCGCAGTGCGCTTAGCATCGACGGCGGCAGGTTGTCGATGCAGAAGTAGCCGATGTCCTCCAGCGTCTGCAGCGCAAGTGTCTTGCCCGCGCCCGACACGCCCGACACCAGCACCAGTCGCCCCGCGTTCATTTCTTGCCCCCCCAGCACCAGCGCGCTGAGCGCGCCGTGCGTTAGCCCCACCAGTAGTGCAGGCGCGACTGCCGAGACAGGCTGTCCCAGCAGGTAGCCCGCAAACAGTTGCTCGCTCAGTTGCGCGAAGAAGAAGAACACCAACCCGTTCACCACCAGCGCGACCAGCATGAGTTTCGCCGCGCGCCCCTTGCGAAACGCCAGCGACGCCAGCCCGACGAACAGGGCGACAATCAGGCTCATTATTGCGCTCATCGCCAGCGATTCCTGCCAATACGCGCTTGGTTGGATGTCCAGCGCGACGATAAGCCGTTCGCCGCCGCTATAAGGCGGCTCGCGGTCAACCGCCTCTGCGCCGAGTCGCGTCTCCAGGGCGGACTCATAGCGTGTGCGCAGCGCGTCCAGCCCGTACAGCGCGCCCATGTGCGCCCCCGTCATCAGCACATACAGCCCAATCCAAACCGCCAGCCCCCGCAGCAGTCGCCCCACGCCGATTACCTCCGCTTCTGCGGCTCCTCGCGCAGCAGCACGCCGCTCAGCAGCCCGTTGATGACGCCCAGCACGAGGCTCCCGTACAGCGCCGCCCAGAAGTTGCCGATGCGGAAGTTGAACGGCGCAAGTGCGAACACCGCCCAAAACAGCAGCGTGTTCACCAGCAAGCCTGCAATCCCCAGAGTCAGGCAGTTCAGCGGCAGCAGCGCGAGTTTCACCCCACGCTTGATAAAGGCGTTCACCAGCCCCAGCAGCAGCGCCATAATCAGGTTGTCCTGCCACTTCGGGCTGGGACTCATGTCCAGACCCAGTTGCGCGCCGCTCCAAAAGGTCAGGTGCAGTGCAACCGCGAAGATCAGCCATTTGAACAGGAACTGCATCGGGCAAGATTATACCGTGTATGGGGGCGCGCTCCCACTTCAAACTTCGAATCGGGTATATTTCGACGGGAGGCACGGATTATGGCGCTGACGCAGGCAGGAACCAAGCCCGAAGTGGAGTATCCCTCCACCGACGGCGAACCGATGGCGCAAAACACCAAACAGTACCGCTACATCACCACCCTGCAGGGCGGACTCGCCGCGATGTTCCGCGACCGACCCGATGTGTTCGTTGCAGGCGACCTGTTCTGGTACCCCATCGAGGGCGACAACACAACCCGCGTCGCCCCCGATGTGATGGTCGTCTTCGGACGCCCCAAAGGCGACCGCGACTCGTACCGCCAGTGGGAAGAGGACAACATCGCCCCGCAGGTGGTGTTTGAAATCCTCTCGCCGAGCAACACGCTGACCGAGTTGCTGGACAAGAGTTTGTTTTATGAGCGTTATGGAGTGCAGGAGTATTACATCTATGACCCTGATTGTGGGGAGTTGTATGGGTTTGTGCGGGACGAGTCGGGTCATTTGCGTCGTGTGGCTGAGATGCGGGGTTGGGTCAGTCCGTTGTTGGGGGTGCGTTTTGAGTTGGAGGGTGGGGAGTTGGTGGTGGTGCGTCCTGATGGGGAGCGTTTTGTGGGGTATGAGGAGTTGGCGGCGGCGTTGGAGGAGGCGCAGGCGCGTGCGGAGCAGGAACGCCAACGCGCCGAGCAGGAGCGGCTGTTGCGCGAGCAGGAACGCCAACGCGCCGAGCAGGAGCGGCTGCGGGCGGAACAACTCGCACAACGGCTGCGCGAACTCGGCGTGGAGCCAGAATAGGTGGCGGTTGGTGTTCCGTGCGACAGGTCAGCAGCGCGTGTCGTCGAAAGGCAGGCGTAGAGATGCGCGGCTCATCAAAAGCGCCAGTCGCTTGCGCAGTGAGGGGTGGTCGTCTGCGCACAGCGTGATGTGCCCCAGTTTGCGCCCCTTGCGCGGCAACTTGCCGTACAGGTGCAGGTGCGCTCCCTCGATGCGCAAAATCGCTCCGATGTCGGGCACTTCGCCGATGAGGTTCACCATCGCCGATACGCCCCGCGCCGCCGTGCTGCCCAGCGGCAGGTTCAGGATCGCGCGCAGGTGATTCTCGAACTGGCTGGTGTGCGCGCCCTCAATCGTCCAGTGCCCGCTGTTATGCACGCGCGGGGCGACCTCGTTCGCCAGCAGCTGCTCGCCCACTTGGAACATCTCCAATGCAACCACCCCCACATAGCCCAGCGCGTGGGTCAGGCGCTGGATGTAGTCGTAGGCGGTCGGCAGCAGCGCGTCCGAGTTGGGCGCAGGCGCAACCGACAGGCGCAGGATGCCCTCGTGGTGGTGGTTCTGCACCAGCGGGTAGACGCGCGTCTCGCCGTTCGACCCGCGCACGCCGACGACCGACAGCTCGCGCTCAAACGGCACGAACGCTTCCGCAATCAGCGGCTGGCTGCCTCGTTGCGCGACGGCGCGAAAATAGTCGCCATGCGTCTGCGCCACTGCCTGCCCCTTGCCGTCGTAGCCCCCGCGGCGCGCCTTGACCACACAAGGGCAGCCGACCTGCTCCAGCGCGCCCGCGGGGTTGTCGAGGTCTACAGGCGCGAACGCGGGCGTCGGGATGCCCACCTCCTGCAGAAACTGCTTCTCCAGCAGGCGGTCTTGGAACAGCTCCAGCGCGCGGGGCGTCGGGCGCACGGGCGCGTACCGCTCCAGCTGCCGCGCCGTCTCGACAGGCACATTCTCGAACTCGTAGGTGATGACTTGCTTGCCCTGCGCGAAGCGTTCGAGCGAGTCGGCAGCGTCGTAGGGGGCGCACAGCAGTGGCGCGACCTCGCCAGCGCAGGCGTCGGGCGACGGGTCGTACACCACGCAGCGCACGCCAAGTGGGTAGCCCGCCAGCGCGAGCATCCTGCCCAGTTGCCCCCCACCGAGAATGCCGACTTGCATCGCCTACTCCGTGCGCGGGTCAGGGTTCTCCAGCACCGCCTGCGTCTGGCGCTGGCGGTACGCATGCAGCGCGTCGCGGTACTGCGGGTACTTGTTCGCCAGAATCGCCGTCGCCAGCAGCGCAGCGTTAATCGCGCCCGCCTTGCCGATTGCCAGCGTCCCAACGGGGATGCCCGCAGGCATCTGCACCATCGACAGCAGCGAGTCGAGCCCCTTGAGCGCGTGCGATTCGATGGGCACGCCCAGCACGGGCAGCGTGGTTTTGGCAGCAGTCATGCCAGGCAGGTGCGCCGCGCCGCCCGCCCCCGCGATAATCACCTCCAACCCGCGCGACTCGGCGGTGCGGGCGTACTCGAACATCTGGTCGGGCGTGCGGTGCGCCGACACAATCCGCGCCTCATACGGCACGCCCAGCGATTCGAGCGTCTCCACCGCATGGCGCATCGTCTCCCAGTCCGACTTGGAGCCCATAATCACGCCGACAAGGGGCTGCATCGCAGGGAATTGTACCTAAGCGGCTACGCCGACTGTCGTTGCTGACGCAGGGGCTGCAGGCTAATCACAGGTTCACGGGCGAGCGGCTCGCGCTGCAGCGATTGGCTTACAATCGCTCTGCAGAGGACGCCACATCTGCTATCGCGTCCAGCACCTCGCGCACTTCGGGGTCAATCGCCGATAGGGGCACATAGTCCGCCAGCAGGTGGAAGTCCGACTTCTGCAGGCGGTTGCTCTTGCCCAATCGGCTGTAGAACTTGCCGAACAGGGGCGTTAGGAACTCGTCGCTGACTTTGAGGTCGGGGCTGAACGGGTCGGGCTTGCCCAGCGTGGCAAGCGCAGCGCCGACCTCCGCGATACACTCCTGCATCAAGTCGCGCAACTCCTCGATTCGCCGCTGCGTGAACAGGTCGGTTGTCGCTGCGTCTGCGCCCGTTTCGCGCCGCGCTTCCATCTCGGCGAAAGCAAGCAGCGTCTCGGGCGTGCAGAGGTAGTTCTCGATCTCGCATCGTCGCCACATGCGCATCGGCAAGTGTTCGTCGGCAGGCAAGGAGCGTTGCAGTCGGTCAAACAGCGCGAAGCCTCTTAGATGCGGTACAGCTTCGCGCAGCCCGTGAAAATGCCTCTGCGCCTCCACAGGCTGATTGCCCACATACTTGACGAAGGCGCGCTCCAGACGCTGCGCGACGGGATGTTCCAACTTCCGTGCGAACGCCCGCAGGATTGCCAAGTCGGTTGCGCCCTCCAGATACAGCACCCAGCCCGTCTGCGCCGCCTGATAGTAGTCCACGAACGGGATGTCGCGCAGGGACTTCAATACCTGCTGCCCGCGATCGTCGATACGGTGCGGGCGTCCCAGAAACGCAATCACCAAGTCGCGGTCAACCGCTTCGTTCAGCAGCACTTCCGAGTGGCTGGCGCAGAGGATTTGGCTGTGGGTCGTTTCAGTGAACTCGGCAAGCAGGTTGTAAATCTCGCGCTGGCGCAGGATCTCAAGGTGTGCATCTGGCTCATCAATCAAGATGACCGCGCCAGGGTTGGCTTCCATATATGCCAGTAGGAGGAGCACCTGTTGCTGCCCGCGTCCGCTGAGGCTGATTTCGAGGCGCGTCTTCTGGGGCGTGCGGTAGTAGAGTTCCAGCTCGCCGCGCTCTGGCAGGTACAACGGCGGTTCCAATTCGATGAGGAACAGGCGGCGCATGGCGTCGCCAATCGCCTGCCACCGTTCGGGGCGCTGCTCGTACACTTGGTAGCAGAGGTTGCGCAGCACTTCGGCGGTTCTGCCCTCGCCGATACGCACTTGAATCGCGCCCAGCTCCAAACGCAGCTCGCTTGTCGCTAAGCCCGACATCGGCGGCAAGTAAGCCACTCGTGTCTGCCGCGCCCCCTCTGGAATGGGCATCCGACTGCCCGCCGAGTCGCGCATCGGACGGCAGTAGAACGACTCCTCGTTCGCGTAGTCGAACTCCATGCCACACGCCCACCTGCCGTGCGCATCTTCGCCCTCCACAAGCACCTCGATGAGTAGGTTCTGGGTACCGTTGTGCTTGGCAGCGCGCGTGCGCAAATCGCGCCAAAGGTAGTTAGCGACCGCGACGGGCACGCTCGTGAGATCTTTGCGGTTCAAGGTGACGCCAGGGCGCTTTTCGGGGGCTTGCAAGCCGCGTCGCTCCACCCACCGCTTCACCCCCAGTTCCCACAGCGCCAGCGCCTGCAACGCAGAGGTCTTGCCCGAGTTGTTTGGACCCACGAACAGCACCCGCTGCCCAAGTTCGATGTCGATCTCGTCAAAGAGTTTGAACCGTCGTACCAGCAGGCGCGTTAGCATCGCGTTTAGTCGCTCACCTTCAGCACGCTCAAAAACGCCTCTTGGGGCACCTCGACCGCGCCGACCTGCTTCATGCGCTTCTTGCCCTCTTTCTGGCGTTCCAGCAACTTGCGCTTGCGCGTGATGTCGCCCCCGTAGCACTTGGCAATCACATTTTTGCGGAACGGCTTGATGGTCTCAGAGGCGATTACGCGCGCGCCAATCGCCGCCTGCAGGCGCACTTCGAACTGCTGGCGCGGCACGACATCCTTGAGTTTCTCCACCAGCGTTTTGGCGCGTGGATACGCCCGCTCGCGCGGCGCGATGAAACTCAGCGCGTCCACAGGGTCGCCGTTAATCAGGATGTCGATCTTCACCATGTCCGCCTCGCGATAGCCCGCAGGCTCGTAGTCGAACGAGGCGTAGCCGCGCGTGCGCGTCTTGAGTTGGTCATAGAAGTCCAGCAGAATCTCGCTCAGCGGCAGGCGGTAATACAGAATCACGCGCTGCGGGGTCGGGTACTCCATGCGCACGAACTCGCCGCGCCGATTCATACACAAGTCCATCACCGCCCCTACATAGTCGTTGGGCACCATCACCGTCGCGTTCACAATCGGCTCTTCCACCTTGTCGATTTTGCCGGGGTTCGGCCAGTGAGTGGGGTTATCGATTTCCAGCATCTTGCCGTCTTCGGTGTAGACGCGGTAGGCGACGCTGGGCGCGGTGGCGATGAGTTCCAGCCCAAACTCGCGTTCCAGCCGCTCCTGCACGATTTCCATATGCAGCAGCCCCAAAAAGCCGCAGCGGAAGCCGAACCCCAGCGCCGCGCTGTTTTCAGGCTCGAAGGTAATCGCGGCATCGTTGAGGCTGAGTTTCTCCAAAGCGTCGCGCAGGTCGGCGTACTTGTCGCCCTCTACGGGGTACAGCCCGCAGAAGACCATCGGCTTGACCTTGCGAAAGCCCGGCAGCGGCTCTTTGGCGGGGCGGTCGGCGTTGGTGATCGTGTCGCCGACTTGGGCGTCCTTGACCGACTTGATAGACGCCGTGATGTAGCCCACCTCGCCTGTGTTCAGCCGCTCGGCAGGGCACAGTTTCGGCGTGAAGTAGCCGACTTGGGCGACCTCGAAGGTCTTGCCGTTGGACATGAACATAATCCTATCGCCCGGCTGCACGCTGCCGTCCACCACGCGCACATAGGCGACCACGCCGACATAGGCGTCGTAGTGCGAGTCGTACACCAGCGCGCGCAACGGGGCGTTCGGGTCGCCGCTGGGGGGCGGCACGCGCGCCACAATCGCGTCCAGGATCTCCTCGATGCCGATGCCCTCCTTCGCGCTGGCGAGGATGACCTCGTCGGCTTCAATCAGCAGCGCGTGTTCCATCTCCTCTTTGACGCGCTCAGGCTCGGCGGCGGGCAGGTCAATCTTGTTGATGACGGGCACGATCGCGAGATTCTGGTTGTAGGCGAGGTTCGTGTTGGCGATGGTCTGCGCTTCCACCCCTTGCGCGGCGTCCACCACCAGAATCGCGCCTTCGCACGCGGCGAGGCTGCGCGACACCTCGTAGGTGAAGTCCACATGCCCCGGCGTGTCGATAAGGTTCAGTTGGTAGGTTTTGCCGTCTTTGGCGGTGTACGACAGGCGCACGGCGGTCATCTTGATGGTGATGCCCCGCTCGCGCTCCAAGTCCATCGTGTCCAACACCTGCTCGACAGGCGTCCCGCGCTGAATCGCGCCCGTATACTCCAGCAGGCGATCCGCAAGCGTGGACTTCCCATGGTCAACATGGGCAATAATGCAGAAGTTGCGTATCAACGCCTGATTCATAGCGGCGGAATTGTACCTAATGGTGGCTTGACTTACGACAGATGGCTCTCAACCGTCTGAGGCTCGGCTGCCCGAAGACGCCTCGGAGTCGCCACAAGGTGGGCAAGAAACGGCGCCCAGATTAGGGGAATCCAGCCCAACCACAGAATCCACCAGTTGCGCGTTCGGAATTCCATCTGCACCACCGACTCGCCGGGCGGGACGGGCACAGCGCGGAACGCGCCGTTCGCCTGCAAGATGGGCACAGGCTCGCGGTTCACTGTCGCACGCCAGCCGGGATACCAAGTGTCGGTAATCAGCAGCCACGCGGTCTCCGGGGACGGGTTGATTACGCGCAGGCGCAGCCAGCTGCCGCCGTACTCTTCCCAGATCACCTGCGCGTTGGGCACACGCGTACCCCGCCCGTACTGTTGCACGGCACTCCGCGCCTCTTCGCCCCACACGGGAATGGCGTCGGGGAACGGGTTCGCTTGCAAGCGCGCCCAGACCGACTCCTCGTCGGGCAGCACCTCGATAGGCTGCAGGCGCACGGGCGCAGGGGGCAACTCAACCCAGCCGTCGGGCGTCAGCACGGCGCGCACGCGCAGGTACGCCAGCTCAGGGCGCGCCTGCTTCACGAACAGCATGTTGCCGTTTTCGGGCGGCGCGCTGTCCTGACCGTTCAGCAAGTCCAGAAAGTGTTTCGCGTGGCGGGGCAGCAGCGAGTCGTAGCCGCCGACTTCGGGCAGGCGATACATCGCGGCGGTGTTGGGCGGCATGCGGGCAGGCGGCGGCTCGTAAAGGCTCCACTGCGCGTTGAGTATCGCGACGCGCTCGCCTGTGTTCAGCAGGGGCAGGTCGGGCAGCGGGGGAAACGCTGCCCGCAACGGTGCCGTCCACGGGTAGCCCAGCGCGTAGATAACCACGGGCGAAAGCGCCAGCAGGCTCAGCCACCCTGCGGGCGTCAGCGCGTTGCGTAGGCGCGGCAGACCCAGCCACGCCAGCCCGACCGCCAGCGCAACCGCCGCCAGCACAAGCGCGCTCGCGCCGATGCCCGCCCACAACGGCGCACGCGACACGCCCGCAGGCAGCGTCGTTAGAGTCAACAGCAGCGCGCCCGCCAGTACCGCCAGCCACACGCCTAACGCCGTCCGCCACGCGCGCGGCTCCTGCACGCCATACGCTGCCAGCGCTGCTATGCTGAACGCCCACAGGCACAGCACCCGCGCGGGCGACCCCGTCGCGCTGAAGCCAGGCAAGTAGAAATACAGCAGGCGCGTCAGCGGCGTGCCCAGCGCAAGCAGCAGCGCCAGCAGCCCGACGCCCAGCCACAACGCCCCCTGCCCACGCCGACGCACACCCATCAACGCCAGCAGCCACCCGAACGCCCCCACCGACAGCGCGAGTTCCGCGTAATGCACTGCGCCCCAGTATCCGCCCGCGCGCGGGTCGCCAAACGCCGTCGGGAAGTACGCCGTAATCAGGTGGAACAGCGGCAGCGCATTGCGCACATACGCCGCGTAGCCCGCCTCCGTCGGGGGCGACTGGCGGTGGCTGTAGCCCGCCAACTCCAGCGCAGGCAGCGCCTGCACCGACGCGAACACTCCGCCCCACAGATACCCCAAGCCGACCGTCAGTCCGTACTGCCAAAGTTTGCCCTGCGCTCGCGTCTCGTAGCCCAGCCACAGCGCGTACAGCAGGCTCAACAGCACGCCGTAGAACGCGAACTGCAAGTGCCCCGCCAGCAGCATCAGCCCAAGCGGCAGCCCGAACGCCGCAAATAGCCCCACCCCACGCGCCCGCACCATCTCCAACCCCCACAGCAGCCAGCCGAACCAACTCAGCGTCGCGGGCACGGAACTCAGTGGCAGCCACGACACGAAAAACAGGCTCAGCATCCACAGCCCCATCCCGACGAACGCGCCGACGCCCACCCCGCGCGCCCGCAGCCACAGTCCCATTCCCAGCCCTGCCCAAAACAGGTGGAAGTACGCCAACACGCCCACTGCCAGCCAAGTGGGCAGTAGCATCGCCAGAATGTGGGGCAAGTAGTACGGCGCGGATTGACTGTTCGCCAGCAGGGGCGTCCCGCACAGCGCGTAAGGGTTCCAACTCAACACGCCCTCGCCCAGCCACGCCCCGCGAATCAGGTCGCGCCACACATAGAACTGCGCCACGCCGTCCCAGACCAGCACATCCCACGGGGGCGGCTGCGGCGCACTGGGCAGGCTCCGCCACGGCTCGAAATGGTACAGCAACTTCAGCGGCGCGAAGACCACCTCGCCTTGCAGCCAGCCGCGCACAAACGGCGCGCACGCCAACACCGCCGCAACCAGCACCAGATGCTTGACCTTCGGGGCGCGTTGCACAAAAATAGTCTACCGCATGCCGATAATCCTGCGAGGATGGCAGACGAGGAACGCACAGAACAGGCGACGCCGCGCAAGCGGCAAGAGGCGCGCCAGAAGGGGCAGGTTGCCCGCTCCACCGAAATCAACGGCGCGGCGATTTTCCTCGCGCTGGTGCTGACGCTGCCGCTGGCGATGCGCTGGGGCGGCGAACGGTTCCTCGCCGCGTTCCAGCAGCAGATTCTGCAGGCGGGCGTGGGGCGACTCTCCGACGCAATCGGACTCAGCGCGCTGATGGTGCTGGCGCCCCTGATGGCGGCGGCGTTCCTGACCGCGCTGGTCGCCAACGCGATGCAGGTCGGCATCTACTTCACGGCGCAGCCGCTGCAGCCCGACCTGAACCGCATCAATCCCGTCAAGGGCTTCCAGCGGCTCTTTTCGCAGCGCTCGGCGGTGGAGTTGCTGAAAGCCGTCCTCAAGTTCGGGCTGATTACTTGGGTCGCATGGCGCACGCTGCAGGCGGAGACCGAATCGCTGGTCGCCGCGTCGCAGTTGCCGATGCCGCACGCGCTCGCGCCGATGACCGACGCACTCTACCAAGTCGGGCTGCGCGTCGGCGCGCTGTGGCTCGTGCTGGCGATTCTGGACTACCTGTACCAGCGGTGGGACTTCGAGAAGACGATCCGCATGTCGCGCTACGAACTCAAGCAGGAGTTCAAGCAGATGGAGGGCGACCCGTATTTGCGGGCGCGCATACGGCAGCGGATGCAGGAGGCGGCGCGCCAGCGTTCGATTCGCGATGTGCGCCGCGCCGATGTGGTCGTTACGAACCCTGTGACCTACGCGGTGGCGTTGCGCTATGACCGCGCGACGATGACCGCCCCGCGCGTGGTCGCCAAAGGCAAGGGCTGGCTCGCGCAGCGCATCCGCGAAGAGGCGCTCCAGTGGCATGTGCCGATTGTGCCGAACCCGCCGCTGGCGCGCAGCCTCTACGCGCAGGTGGAGGTCGGCGAGGAAATCCCCAGCGCGCTCTATCAAGCGGTCGCCGAGGTGCTGGCGTATGTGTACCGCCTGCGGCGCGGCAGGCGGTAGACGGCGGGGAACCCTCAAACCCTTGACAATCGGGCGCGAAATGTGGTACAATACACTCACCGACGCTCCTGGGTAGCTCAACTGGCAGAGCGGGTGGCTGTTAACCACCAGGTTGCAGGTTCGAGCCCTGCCCCAGGAGCCATACGCATTTTATGGAACCCCTGCGCTTGCAGAAGTGGCTGGCGCACTGCGGCTACGGCTCCCGACGCGCCTGCGAACAGCTCATTCAGCAGGGGCGCGTGGCGGTGAACGGCGCGCCCGCCGCGCTCGGCATGAAAGTTGACCCCACGCGCGACGCTATCACAGTGGACGGCAAGCCCGTGCAACCGCCGCAGGGCGCGCCTGTGTACCTGATGCTCCACAAGCCGCGCGGCTATGTCACGACCCGCAAAGACCCCCATGCCCCGCGCACCGTGATGGAACTGCTCAAGGACGCGCCTGCGCCCGTGTTCCCCGTCGGCAGGCTGGACGCCGACTCGGAAGGACTGCTGCTGTTCACCAACGACGGCGCGTTCGCCAACCGCCTGATGCACCCACGCTACAAACTGCCCAAGACCTACCGCGTGTGGGTGGCGGGCGTCCCCTCCGAGCGTGCGCTTCGGCAACTCCGCGAGGGCGTGCCGCTGGACGACGGCATCACCGCGCCCGCCCAAGTGAAACGCCTGCGCGCCGAACGCGACCGAACCCTGCTCGAAATCGTGCTGCACGAAGGGCGCAAACGCCAAATCCGACGCATGTGTCAAGCCGTCGGGCATCCCGTGCAGCGGCTTGTGCGCATCGCGATTGGCGACCTGCGCCTCCCGCACGACCTCAAGCCTGGGCAGTGGCGCGCGCTCACTGACGCGGAACTCGCGCAGCTTGCCCCCACCAAACGCCCCAACCGACGCTGAATTCGCGCTGAAACTCGCATTAACAACAGCAAGATGCGCGGCGTTTGGCACGCCAGTTGCTACTTGTTGCCATGCGTCGATCGCTCGGCGCAAGGGGAAACTCATGCTAAAAACCAGTATGCAGTTATTAGGAGTGGGAGTGTTGGGAGTTATTGCACTTGCACAGGCGCCAGCGTCTATCGTGTTTAGCTTCAATACCGTCCATTCGGGCAGCACGCCAAGCGGTTCGTCCGCGTGGGCGTCTATGACCATGACCGACATCTCAGGCGGCGTGCAAATTAGCCTGACCAACAGCCCCACCAACACTTCAGGGCAGTTCATCAGCAAGCTGAACCTGCTGTTCAACACGCTTCCGACGGGGTCTAACTTCGTCGGCGACCCGTATGTCACATCAATCTCTCTGGGCAGCTACACCGACGCGGGCTTGGGCTTCAATGTGGAGGTGGATTTCAAGAATGCTCCGCCCCCTCAGCGACTGCTACCAGGAGGCACTTCCACCTTCCAACTGTTCGGCGTCTCTACTTCGAACTTCGTCGGGGCGAACAATAGCGCGATGGTGCATATTCAAGCCATCCCGCCGCTGGGCGAATCGGGCAAGATAATCGCGCCTGAGCCAGGCAGCCTGATTGCCATCGGCACAGGATTGGTCAGCCTGCTGGGGCTACGCCGCCGCAGGAAGTAAGCCTGCTCTACGCTCGGAACGGAACACAGGCGAGGTTGCGCACCAGCGCGCCCCGCCTGTCGGTTTTGAGGGTTGCCCCCCGCGATTTTCGCAAGCGGACAAAACCTGCCGTGCAGGGGTCGCTTGAGATAAGTACGATGGGGTATAACCTCCCGCAATGCAGACCTACACGATTACCCTCATCCGCGGCGACGGGATCGGTCCCGAAATCGCCGAGAGCGTGCTGGAGGTGTTCGCCGCCGCCGAAGCGCCCATCCGCTGGGAAGAGGCAGACGCGGGGCTGGCATGTCTGGAACGGCACGGCACGCCCATCCCCGAAGCGACGCTGGAGTCCATCCGACGCAATCGCGTCGCGCTCAAGGGTCCCACAACCACGCCCGTCGGCGGCGGGCACAGGAGCATCAATGTCGCCATCCGCAAGGCGTTCGAACTGTTCGCGAATGTGCGCCCCGCACGCTCGATTCCCGGCGTGCAGACCCGCTACAATGACATCGACCTGATCCTGGTGCGCGAGAACATCGAGGACACCTACGCGGGTGTGGAGTATTGGCAGACGCCCGATGTCGCCGAGTCGCTGCGCCTGATTTCGCGCCCAGGCTCGGCGGCAGTGATCCGCTACGCCTTCGACTTGGCGCGGCGGCTGGGCAGACGCACGGTCACCTGCGTCCACAAGGCGAACATCCAGAAACTCTCCGACGGGCTGTTTCTGGAGTGCTTCCGCGCGATTGCCGCCGAGTACCCTGACCTCGAAAGCGACGATATTCTGGTCGACAACGCCTGCATGCAGTTGGTGATGCGCCCCGAGCGGTTCGATGTGCTGGTGCTGCCGAATTTGTTTGGCGACATCGTGAGCGATTTGTGCGCGGGGCTGATTGGCGGGCTGGGCGTCGCGCCAGGAGGCAACATCGGCAACGGCTACGCGGTGTTCGAGGCGGTGCATGGCTCCGCGCCCGATATTGCGGGCAAAGGCATCGCCAACCCGACGGCGTTTCTGCTCTCGGCGGTGCAGATGCTCCATCATCTGGGGCTGCACGGGGACGCGGAGCGCATCGAGCGTGCGCTGCGCTACACGCTGGTGTCGGGCATCCGCACGCGCGATTTGGGCGGCAACGCGAACACGCGCGAGTTCACCAAAGCGATTATCAGCAACCTGCCCCCGCGCAGCCAAGTACAGGCGCGCAACGAACCCGTCGGCGAGCCGTACCGCACGCCGATGCTACCCCCGCAAAGCACCGACGCCGAAGGGTGGCAGACCGTCGGAGTAGACCTGTTTTTCCACGCGCTCGCCCCGCCGACCGACCTGCCCGCGCAGATTGGCGCGGCGCGCCTGCAGGCGATTTCGAACCGCGGCATCGCGCTGGAGCCAAGCCACGCCAGCGACCGCTACCTGCTCAACTGGTTCCGCGCGCGGTATGTGTCCGACACGCCCCTGAGCGAGGCGGAGGTCGGGGCGATTCTGGAGACGCTCGCCCCGCGCCTGCACTGGACGACCCTGCAACGGCTCTACCGCACGCGCGACGGGGTGAACCTGTTCAGCCCGATTCAGCAGGAGGAGTAAGCGAAACGCCCCGCCGCTTTGTCGGCGGGGCGTGGTCTTTCGCAGCATCGCTCAGAACGAGAAATTCAAGGCATCACTTCTTAGCGCGTCGGCGTAGCAGCAGTCCCGCCAGCCCTGCGCTCAGCGCAAGCATGCTCGCAGGCTCAGGCACCCAGTCCTGCTCCACCAGCAATAGCGAGGCGGTGGAAGTGCCTGGTGCGGGCGCGCCGTCAATATGCACGATGAAGGTCTCGATGACCTGCACATTCGCGGAAGGCGCAGCGAGCGGAATGAAGTTGGCGAAGCCGACAACCCCGTTGCCGCCGCCTGAGTAGCCAGCCCCACTGAGCACGCCGCTGCCATTGTACAGCACCTGGCTGGTGTTGATGTCCACCACCTTCTTCGACCAGATGATTTGCCCCAGATCAAAGACAAACCCCCGTACGACGAAGTTGAAGCCCGTCAGTTGCGGACCGCCCGTGATCGTGTAGGCAGCGGTGTATGTACCGCCTGTAAACCGGGTGCCGTCGCCAGTGAGAATCGGGTGTGGATTACCTATGGCTGTCAGGAAGTTCACCTGTGGCAGGTTGTTCACTACCACTGTCGCTGGCGAGAACAGTGGTCCCGTTGTGTTGATGATAAACGGCACATTGGTCTGCGCTGTAGGCACGCTTGGACCAAACAGTGTGCCATTACTGGTCGAGACACTAACCGTCCAGCCACTGGCAAATGCTGCTGAGACCGCTGCTATTGACAGCGTGATACCGAAAAGTTTAAGCCCTTTCATCCTGTTGTACCTCCGAGTAAGATTTAGATGTCGTGTGTGCCTGCCATACAATGGCGGGCATCGGTTGCTTCGACATCCACCCTTAAAGACTCAAAAACCCTCGCAAAGCGGACAGGTTCTAAAGCGATTTCTGCAGTTTTTGGGGCAAATTGGCAAATTCTTGCAGGTGTGGGCGTGGTGTATAATTGGGGTGTATCCCGCGCCCCCGTAGCTCAATGGACAGAGCAGCGGCCTTCTAAGCCGTTGGTTGTGGGTTCGAGTCCCGCCGGGGGCGCCAGTCGTGGAGCACGCCCACCCACACCACTACCGATTGCGGTTTTGTGCGACTGCAGCGGCGAAGAGAGGGCGTGAAGACCAGTGGCCTCGAAGGGCTGTCTGTTCACACAACGGGCATCCACACGCGCATTGGGCACGGGCGGCGGTGATCCCACGCATAGTACGGGATGGCGCGGAAGGGCGTCAGGGCGCGCTCGCGCAACGGGCGGTACAGCGCATCGCCCCACGCCTCGTCGCCGTCCAACACCTCCGCCATCCCCTCCAGCGCGACGATGCCGCCCAGCAGTTCGGGTTCCCACACGCTCTGAATCGGCTGGTCGCGCCGAATTGCCATGCGCTCCAGCGGCGCGGGCTGGTCGCACTCCTCGAGGCAGTAGACGATGGGTCCGCGCTGCAGGGCGACCTGCCAGCGGTCGGCTGCCACGCGCGGGTGCGCCTCCATTAGCACGGGCGTCATCGGCAGGCGCAGCTCCAGCACATCGTCGGGCGCCCAGTCGCGCTCAACGACGGCGTAGCCGTTCTCGCGCTGCAGCGGGAGGGGGCTACCGTTCAGGCGCAGTTCGGGCGCGTCGCACCACGCGGGGAGGCGCAGCATCAGACGCAAGCGTCGCGGCGCGCCCTCCACAAGGCGAATCGTGGTCGTTTCCTGCCATGGGTAGCCTGTGCGCATCTCCAGCGTCAACGGCGCGTCGCCCAGCGTCGTGCGCACACGACTGCCGATATACAGGTTCACATACAGCGCGTCGTCGCCCTGCGCGTAGATATAGTCGCCCAGCGAGGCGATCAGCCGCGCGATGTTCGGCGGGCAACAGGCGCAGCCATACCACGCCTTGCGGTGGTGCGTGCCATCGCTCTCCAGCGGGTTCACATAGAAAAAGCGTTTGCCGTCCAGCGAGACGCCCGCCAGCGCGCCGTTATACAGTGCACGCTCCAGCGAGTCGTAAAACCGCGCCTCGCCCAGCAGCAGCCCCAGCCGATGCGCCCAGAACATCAGCGCAATCGACGCGCAGGTCTCCTGGTACGCCGTGCGGTTGGGCAGCTCGTAGTCGGCGGTGAAGCCCTCGTGCTTCGGCTCGTTGCCAATGCCGCCCGTGATGTAGGCGCGCCGCTGGGTCGTGTTGTCCCACACGCGCAGCAACATCTGCACCAGTTGCTCGCGCAGGGCGGGGTCGTCGGTCGCGGAGGCGAGATCGGTCGCGCCCGCGAACAGGTACGCCGCACGCACCGCGTGCCCCACAATCTCCCGATGTTCCAGCAACGGCAGGTTGTCCTGCCAAATCGAGCCGTCGTACTCCTCCAGCGGAATGTTATGCTCCTGCGCGAAAATCTTCTTGCCGCGACTGAGCAGGAAAAACGCGGCAAGTCGCTTGTAGCGCGGTTCGCCTGTTGCGCGGTACAGCCGAAACAGCGCGAGTTCGATTTCGGGATGCCCGCAGTAGCCCAGTCGCTTATCGGGCGCGTCGCCGAAGACCGAGTCGATGTAGTCGGCGAAGCGTCGGGCAATGGTTAGCAACCGCTCGCTGCCTGTGGCGTGATAGTGGGCGACCGCCGCCTCGATGAGATGCCCCGCGCAGTAGAGTTCGTGCCAGTCGCGCAGGTTGCTCCAGCGTTTGTCGGGCGCGACCACTTGGAAGTAGCTGTTGAGGTAGCCGTCAGGCTGCTGCGCCCGCTCCAGGATGTCAATCACCTCGTCTACGGTGGCGCGGATGAGGTCGTCGGGGTGCTGCTGTAGCACATACGCCGCCGCCTCCAACGCCTTGTAGAGGTCGGAGTCCATATAGACGGGACCCTGATAGCCCTCGCGTTTGCCTTCGGCGGCGAGGCGCAGGTTCGGGATGTTGCCCGCGCGTTCCAACTCGGCGAACAGGTGGGGCAAGGTCGCCGTGCGGTTGGTCTGCTGGCGCGGTGTCCAGAAGGCGTCGTCAATCGCCACTTGCGCGAACGAGATGGGGCGTAGCCGTTTCATCGCCCCGCATGATACCCCGCTCAGCGCAGCGCTGTGCGTATGGTTCCCACTGCCAGCGTGCCGCGTAGCAACGCTCCGGACAGATGCCCCGAAACCAGCAGGAATCTCCCACCCGCCTGGCGTACTTATGTGCAGGGGAATACTATGACGCACAGCGACTGGTCTATGGCAGACGAGTTGGGGTGGCGCACGGCTGCACTGCGGTGGTTCCTTGCGCACGGGGTCGAGGCGAACTTGTCAGAAGACCTGACCCAAGAGACGCTTCTGCGGCTGCTGCGAGGGCAGCAGCGGGGGCAGCCCCTCACCCGCGCCTATCTGTACCGCGTCTGCCAGAGCGTGCTGTGCGACCACCTGCGCCAGCGCGCCCGCGAGCCGAACTGCCAGCCGCTGGATGCCTGCTGTTGCGTCGCCGTTGCAGAGGTGGGCTTTCAGCAGGCAGAAGATTGGGTATTTCTGGAGCAGGCGTTGGGGCAGCTGCGCCCGTTGGAGCGTGCGATTGTGGCGATGCATCACTTGGAGGAGCAGACCTTTGAAGTGATTGCTGCTACACTTAGTATACCTGTGGAGCGCGCCAAGAAAATCAGCCAGCGCGCCATCCGAAAGATGCAGCTGTGGGCGAAGAACAGCGGGGGGAGGGGGTGAAAATGGGGATTTGTTGGATTTTGATGTCCCCCAACGGGAGTTTTGAGCGTTTAAGCAAGTGGAGTTTAGCGATGAGAACACTCGAACGGTCTGGGTTTGAGACAGTCACTTGTCTCGTTAGTAGGCAATTGGCGCGCTTGGTCGGTGTCGTCGTCGTTTTCGGCTTTAGTTCGCTCGTGAGTACTGCTTCTGCTGAGTCGCGCTATCCGTTGTACACGCACATAGCTGTGTTGAGCGCGAAAGGGATGGAAGCAGGCGTTGGTAAAATTGCACCCGAGCATAGAGAAGCAAGTGACGCAAGTGAACGCGGATCCGAGTTGATACTTCTTGAAACGGCTACTACTGAACAGTGTACAGGTTTTTTGTGTACATTATGGGGTTGCACTGATGGTGCAGAATGTACAAATTACTTGGAATGCACTGATGGTTCAATATGCACTACTGGTGATTGTACTCGTGCCGAATGTACTCAAGAGGATGTGTGTACAAGAGGAAAAGACTGCACAAGAGCAGATTCGCGGTGCACGAAGGGAGATTTCTGTACAGCTGGTTCAGGTTGCACGGATGGTACTGGGTGCACACAGGGTGAATCTTGTACGACTGCCTCATGGTGTACGGGAGGTCGTGGCTGTACGGCTTCAAACAGGTGTACTGCAGGAAGGCATTGTACAGGGACTAACGATGCCTGCACTATTGGAAGCGGTTGTACTCAGGGTGAGGGCAATAACAATATAGGTTGTACATCAGGTCCGGCTTGTACCCATGGAGAGCTTTGCTCTCATGGTAGCCACTGCACATTTGGGAACAGGTGTAGCAGCCGCGGACAGTGCACTGCGGGCAACCAGTGCAGTGTAGGAAAAAATTGCACAGTTGGTTATCTTTGCTCTACAGGTTCAAAATGTACGAGCGGAACAAGATGTAGGCAGTCCTACCCGGTTGTGGAATACATTCTACTACCCACGAACGTTCGTCAGTGTTGATTGCGGTAATATGCATGGCAGCTACAGCAGCTCTTGCTCCGTTCGGGAGAAGATATGGTGTTTAGGGTTATCTTTATTTTATGGTGTTTGTTTTTATTCATAGCCCTGACAGAATTGTCGGTTCTGTCAGGGCGCCAAGTACACGCTACTGTTCCACACTCCCCGATTAGTCTACAGAGCAGTTACAAATTGTACAGGCATATTGCTTGGCTCAGTGCAACAGGGATAGAGAAAGGAGTCAGTAATGTACCTTCTGAAGTAGAAAGCTCTGCTCCCCTTGAGGCGTTGCACTTGCAAACTCTGTATAATCAAGACTGCAACGACGATACAACGGTTCGGAATATTTGTACCGGTGCCGATTCGGGTAGATGTACAACCCGCGACTCCTGTACATCACAGTCTGCTTGCACGGACGGGCGTTGTACCAGCTATGACTTGTGTACCAGGTCCTATTACGGGCGGGGCATGTGTACGGCGAGCGGCGGGTGTACCTCCGCGACCGCCTGTACTCGAGGTGAAGGGTGTACACGATCAGATGCCTGTACGGCAGACGCCGGATGCACGAAGGATAAGAGTTGTACACGTAATCAGGGGTGTACTGTAGGCAATCACTGTACTGGTGGAAGAGATTGCACAGGTGGGGATGCGTGCACGATGAGGTCGGAATGTACTTCATTCAAGTGCACTAATGGAAAGATGTGTACTGAAGGGTACTATTGTACTTTTGGGAGTAGTTGCACGCAGGGTGCTGGCTGCAGCTCACGAGGCACCAAGTGTACGGGTAGCAATCTGTGCACACTAGCAGATGCTTGCACAGAAGGTAGCGGTTGTACTGCAGCAGCATCTTGCACGGTTGCGAGCGCGTGTACAGGGGGTAAAAAGTGCACTTCTACGGAAATCTGTACCAGTAGCAAGGTATGCAGCACCTCAAATTCGTGCACTACTGGTGACGCTTCCTGCACAGTTTCTAAAAGGTGTACGAATGCACTGAAGTGCAGTAGTGGCAACGCTTGCACATGGGGCACGCAGTGCAGCGCCCACGCGCAAAATCTGTGTACATCACGCACAGGATGTACCAGCGGCAAGAAGTGTAGTAGCAAATCCGATCGTTGCAAGCACCGCACCAGTCGGCAAGCGCTCTTGCCTTACTTTGAGGTGTGGCAGAGCGGCTGGTTGACGCACCTGCTTGGATTGTGTAGCATCGGTATCTGTTTCGCTAGGAGGCGACAGCGATGAAACACGCACGACTGTACATTAGTCTGGTCATTTCCACACTTTGTTTCCAAGTACTCAGCAGTGAGCCTGAGCGATTTTCCTTCCCGTTGGGGTGGTACAGTTTCCCCGAGATTTGCCAACGGCTCTCCACTGATACACGAAAAGTAGAATGCGCTGCTGACCTGCGTGAACGCTTGGTGCTGCTGCACCTGAAAGAGCGCACTTGGCAGTCACTGCAGAGCCTGCTACGAGATGGCTTAGAGGTAGAACTCAAACAGATTGATGAACATCGGTGGCGCTTGGAGCAGTGCTCTCAAGCCGCGGCTCGTTCTAAGGAATTGCTCAACGCATTATGTGAATATCTTCAAAACGAGTTCGAACGAACGATGAAGACTCTCGAACCATCGATAAAAGGTTTTGATTATCGCTATGTACCCGAGTTGACGCTGATTAAGAAAAGGTTCCGAGACTTCCGCGGGGAATGGTGGGAACAAAACAAGGATCGCTTTGATTCTCCAAGAGATCAGACTGTGCTTTCAGAATTGCTTAGTGCTTTCGAGATGAATGTTGACCCCGAGTTGGAACAGTGGGCAACTACTTGGTTCCAAACCCTCCCTGAGAGTACTCAAGTCAGTTCCACTCTCGACCCCAACACCTTGCGCAAGCTTGCCGTTTTGACTGCTGCTAACGCAGTGACTACCTGGCGGGGCGCATTCTTGTTCCATGCCTTGTGGTCAGATGCGAAACTACGCCCCAGCATTGAGGAAGCTGTAACCAGAGGCTACAGTGTTCGTGTGCAACCCCTGAGACGCTATGTCGCAGATCCTCAAATAGCGCACTGGCTGCTCTACGAAGAACCGCCCCAAAGCGCCGACGGAACCGTTCGTATAGATGACATCGTGATTGTTTATGGGTTCAACTGGAACGGGTTGGAAGAGGGGAGCGGATACACTTTCTTTGGTATTGAACCATTTGTTTACTTATGTGAACCCAGTCGCTGTACCGCACTATATGTTTCCCAAAAAGCTACATTAGATAGCGCGGGAGACGCATCTTGGGTGAAGTTTCTGTTTGAACAGCTTGGGGACACTGGCAAGCGTGTATGGCAAGAAACAGAACAGGAGTATGAACAATTTCGAAAATCACCTCTTGCAAACAAACTCTGCACGCTTACACCAGTGCCCTATCCAAGGGGTTTCTCCCGCCATTTTGCGCGGTGGATTTACGAATGGGCGAGTGCAAATGGCTCTGAAATAGTTATGGAAGTGTTTCCACAACGCGAAACTATTCTCAGAGATGCCGATGGGGCAGACACGAACTCGCAGCGCAAGTTGAGTCTTAGCTTCCTGCTAAGTTCACTGGCAGAAGGTGGTGTCTGGTATGCCCGCTTGCTCGATGGGGTCGTGATGATTCACAATCGGCTTAGCTTTTTAGACCGACTGTCACAGATGCCTCTTGCTTCCCTCAAACGCCTCGTCACGCAATCAGATTTGTCTCCGCACACCCTGATAGAGGCTGTACGGAGCATGGGGAACTCTACCCGCTTCTTTTCGCTGTGTGAACCAACATGGATACTAACACTTACCCCGAATGCAATCGTCCTTGGCGGTACGCTATATCCGCCCAATCTATCGCGTCTTTATCAGGTGGATTTGTTGCTCGGATTTGTTCCCAAGGCGCTTAGGAACCGTCTCTACACCACGGGGGGGAACGTACGCCTTGCGGATTTTCCCCCACCCGCCTGCAAGGAGATAGCCGCTGCAGTGAGTAAAACTATATTACGTGTCGATGAGCGTACTGCGTTACTGTTTCACCCCCAAGCGTATGAGTGGGTGCGAGGGCAGCAGATAGAGTGCATAACCTATGAGCGCGTCGCTGATGGGAAGAAATGGTTATTTACAAGTTGTGAATACCCTTTCGGTGGAGCGAGGATCGCCTTGCCCAAAGAGCAATGGAAGCGATGACCCATCGGATACGCGACTATTCGCTTCGGGCATTCACAGGTGTGTCCGTGCTGGGGTTGTTGCTGATTGGGACGCCTGTGACGAGCTTAACTCAAAAGGCAATCGCCGCGTTAATTCTGGCTTACATGGTTTTAGCTTGGGCTGTCTTCTACGGACTGAGTCCCTTCTGGACGGTTGTTGGGACGCTGAGCGCGGCGGGATTTGGGCTGATAGCTCCCTCCAGTTGGGGGCTTGCAGGAGGTATCAGCGTACTGCTATGGATTGGCAATAGGGTGTGGTCAGATTCCTTGGGGGGCTTTGCCCATAGAGCTATGCTTGCAGTAAGTTGGACATCGATTGCGATTATCTTAGAGAGCTCTGGCTTGTTGTATCCAGAGTTGAGTCAAGCAAGCTGGACGATTAGTGGTTTTTTGACAGGAATAACGGGTGAGAGAGAGCTATTCGGTCCGATGCAAATATTCTTTGTAGGGCACTGTTTTGTTTGGTTTTTGTGGCTCACGCAGGGTTCTTTGAGGTTAGATCAGTGGCGTCTTCTGCTCGTTATAGTGTCAAGCAGCTTGTTGGCAATTGCCACCCGGCAGTGGCTATGGCTTGTTTGGGCAGTGATACTCGTGGCGCTACTTGGGGATTGGAATCGGGGCTTTCGTTTGCCGACGAGTTGGAAATTGGGGTTTGCTATGGTGAGCGCAGCCCTTCTTACGATCACAATATATACTGTAGGACGCTCTGTGCGTTCTGTCGGGGATAGGGTAGGAATTGTGCAGGGCGGATTAAAGACCTTAGACCTTCCATCTCCCGACCGAATCGAGGCGTCTCAGGATGCCGAGTTTGGTGCCCTAAGGATGCTTTTGCAGGTATACGGCATCCGTACACAACTGATACCCGAAGAGTTCACCTCGCAAGACCTGCGCGGCTGCGGAGTCATAATAGTAATCAACCCGACAAAGGAGTTTAGCAAGGGTCAACAAACTTTGCTAGAGCGATATGTGCACGAAGGAGGCGCACTACTGGTCTTGGGGGATCATACGGATATTGGTGGCATTATGAAACCCCTAAACCAACTTTTGCGCTTCACCTCGATGCGTTTCAATTTCGACAGCGCTATTCCCACCGACTCGGGATGGCAGTGGCGCGGTTGCCTTAGAGGATTGTTACATCCAGACTTTATCGGGCGAAATAACCAACAGTTGGGTATTAGCATCGGAGCGTCGTTGGATTGCGGAATGCGCTCGCGAGTGCTGGTTGTTGGCGACCATGCGTGGTCGGATATTGGGCGTCCTTGGTTTGGAACTTCACGCTTAGGGGATATGGCTTACAATAAAGGGGAACCCTTCGGCGGCTTAGTGTTAGTTGCAGAGGAGCGATTTGGTTCTGGAGTAGTCCAAGTTTGGGGGGATACTAGTGGCTTTCAAGACGGAAGCCTAACCGAAACGCATGCGCAGGTGGTAACCGTGGTAAGAGGCTTGCTCAACAATCGGCTTCCAGATGGAAAGTTCCGATGGTTGGTCGTACATGGCGTGGGAATGTTAGCGGGAGTAGGCTTCTGGCTGCTTGCTGCCCGTCCCACAGCCATGCTGGCAGGTCTACTGACGCTTACTATAGGCTACTCTGTTGTGCAGAATCGAATTTCCAAGAGTGTGCAAGCGTCGTACACACGGGGCGTAGCAGTGTTAGATGCTTCTCATGCCCCCTCGTATCCACGATCAGTGCCTCAGAAGCGCATAACGACACTCAGCGAGACATTTCTTCGCAGGCGCCTGCTACTGCTTCGGAGCGAGGACTTTGAAGCAACGCTCGAAGGACAACCTGAATGGTGGGTTATCATCGCGCCTACGCAGCGATATAGCCAGCAAAAGGTGAAGAGATTACTCGACTATGTCAACTCAGGAGGGTGCCTGTTAGTTGTTGGTGGATACGACTGTTTTCCAGCCCTCTGGGAGTTAGCGGATGCTATAGGTCTGAAGATGCTCCCAGAGCCATATGGAGCGGCGCACAATTCGCGTATCGCACTACCTGAATGGAGAGCTTCTATTTTAGCGCAGATAGGTTCCGTCAGCGAGCAATCCGATGAGGCTTATGACGCTGAAATAAGCTTTAAGGAGAGCTATTCTCTGTTCGGAGAGAATTTTGTACCACTGGTTACCTGCTGGGGCAGTGCCCTGATTGTGCAGAAGCGAATCGGTCAAGGAAAGGTTGTCTGGATAGGCGACAGCCGATTTGTTTTGGACGAGAATCTCGGGTATCAGGAACATAGGAATGAGAAGAACATTCGTTTCCTTCTCAAGATTCTGGACGAAAGCGTCGAGGGCAATACACGGCATCCTTGAGAGTATTTACGCGCCAGGAACATCGTATCTTCTTGCAGCGTTGGCTGTGGCTCTGACGCCGCAAACAGTGATAGGCGTAGGATTTTTATATCCTGGTTATTGGTGGATTATTCTTGCAGGAATAATGCTTTTAGCAAGCTGGGCTCCTCTACCCACGACTGGGACGGCTGCCCCTCTCTGGGGTGCAGCGCTGTTGGTGGGTGTCCCGTTGATGCCGACACTCAGCCTGAAACTGGGGCTGTTAGGGATAGGCTTATCGAGCATCCTTGCACGATGGAAACACCCCTATGCCCAGCGGTACGCCTGGGGCATGCTACAGGTAAGCTCGGCTTGGTTGCTGACGCTGTTTCTGCAGAACGCTTACGCATACTTTGAAGCCCGCTGGGAGACATTCCTCCCGTGGATGGCGAAAAGTCTGTCACTGATGCTTTCTGCTATCGGCTACCCTGCACATGCCGATGGTTCGATGGTCTACTTGGTGAAGGATGGCGAGATTGTCTCAGTCTTTATCAGCGGAGACAAGCTCGGTGGCGCTTTCCTTTTGCTATTTGTTGCCAACCTAACCTTGCTACACATCTTTCGCCCATACAATTTACGTAGCCTGCTTTCGGTTTTCATCCTTACTATTTTTTACATATTAATGCGCGTAGGTTGGCTGATTGGGCAAGTTACGGAAACGGGAGAGTATGCTTGGTGGGATGGGACAGCGGTGCTGCAAAGCTACTTGCCGTTAGTAGGACTTGTAACCATCGCGTTGCGTCCGCTTGATATTACTAAGAAGTCTATCTGGAGCGATGCTTTTCAGAAAAAACCGTATGTTGCAGGCACTGTGCTCACAGTGGCAGGGACAGCGGGGGTGGTTGTTGGATGGCTTTGGGTAGATCCAGGCGTCAAAAAGCACGGAGCAATCCTAATTGATGAGCACTATAGCCGTTGGGAATGGAGCGAAATGCCTCTTGACACAGAGTACTACGGAGTCAAGACTGTGTATAGCTACTATTGCATGGTGGAAGCGTTAGGGCACTACTACCCACGAGTGAAGCGTAATTTTCAAGAAATCACAGACGAAACGCTTCAGGATGTCTCTGTCCTGATTTTGAAAACTCCTACCAAACCATACTCGGAGACAGCAATACAAGCGATACGACGATTCATAGAGCGCGGCGGAGGGGTTTGGTTGATCGGAGACCACACGAATATCTTCGGAATGAACACCTATCTGAACATGATTGGAGAGCCTCTTGGCATACGCTTTCGTGAAGACTCGGCAATCCCTCCTAAGATGGGACGCCAACTTTTCGAGCCCACCCGACTCTCACATCCGATTGTGCGGTATTTGCCCTTGTTTCTTTTTTACACCGGATGCACTGTGGATGCGCCGCTCGGAATAAACGATGCCCTGATTAGCCAACAGCTTTTATGGGACATGCCCGACTACTCTGTGAATACTTTCTTTGGCGATTTCGAGCCGTCTCTAAGCGAGCGTGTCGGTGCAACTGTTCAAGTGGTGGCGCAGGAATATGGAGCAGGGCGCGTCGCTGCTTGGAGCGATAGCACACTCTTCTCTAATTTCGCTATTTTCCTTCCAGGAAAGATGGAGCTTGCGTTAATGTTTGTCGAGTGGTTGAACCGCCGAAACAGTACCCTGCCTGTTAGGTATTTACTACTTATGGTTTATGCAGTGCTTTTGGTGGTTGGTATATACCTTTACAAAACACAACTTGCTCTGATCGGTTGCTCGCTTTGGCTGGGAGTGGCGGTGGGGGTCGCTACAATCCAGTATGCATACGATGTCTTTTATCCAGTTCCGAAACCTCACAAACCTTTCCGAGAGATCGCCTTTTGGGAAAGTCCTTCCTTTGAACACTTGCCCGTCAAAGCTCCTATGGACGATCCAACTCCTGAGAGCTATCTGACTGCATTTGTAGCGGCTCAACGCGTGAGGATGCGTCCGTTTGTTGCGTGGAGTTTAGAGGAAGCGCTGAAGGCTAATGTGATAGTAGCTATCCACCTGCACAGAGATATTTCGGAAACTGAAGTCGGCAAACTAAAAAACTGGCTACTTGAGGGAGGTACGCTAATTGTGCTGGACGGCGGTGGGGGAGAAATTTCAGGAATAGAGAAAATTGCCGAAGCAGTTGGTGTCAAGATCGTGCCGTTGGATGTAGCTGGTGGCGCGATTACAGACCAATCGGGCGAGACTCTGGGGAGCGACACCGTTATCGGCTTTTTGGAAGGGGAGGGCGAACCCCTGCTGTACACAAGGCAAGGACAGGGCTCAAAGCGGGTGGTTGGAATGGAAGTTTCAATCGGGAAGGGGCGTCTATTCCTGTCCACCACGATGTCTCTTTTCTCGGACGCCAGCGTGGGGGAGAACTCTGCAGTTCCGAGCAGGCGTCAGCTGCGGATACTTAGGCTGATGTATGCCCTTTACTCCGCGCGTGATATGCGTGCGAAAAGAGAGTGAGGACGCGCAAGCGACGAGTTATGCGTTCAGCAGGGGGATTGCGGTAGGGACCAGGCGCGGCATAGTCGGTTTGCATGGTAGTGTCTCCCGTCACGGGGAAGTATACATCATGTTTGCTGTTCCTGCAGGGCTTGGTAGACGCTGGCGAGGGTGTTTTCCAGCTCCTTCTGGGCGATGATGAGGGTCAGGTCGGCGCGGGTGCGCTCCAGCACGGCGCGCAGCGCGTCGCAGGCGCGTCGCAAGCCGCTGGTAACCGCGTCGGGGTAGTCGAAGGTGACCAGCTCGTCGTAGATTTCGTCCATCATGCCCAGCAGGGTTTCGGCGTGCGCGAGTTCGCCTGCGCGCAGCAAGTCCAGCACATAGCGTCGGCACTCAGAGGCGGCTTCGGCGACGCCGTTGAGGTACGCGCCGACATCGACGCCCAGTTCGTCGGGTTCGGGCAGCGCGTCGCCCAGCACGATGGCGTACAGCGTCTCGCCTTCCACGAGTTCCTTCTCGGCGTCTTGCAGGAAGCCCGCGTGGTAGATTTGCGGGAACGGGCGCAGTTGCTCGCGGGCGTGGCTGATCTCGCGGTATGCCTGCGTCAGCAGTTCGCGGCAGGCGTCGAACTCGTGGCGGTGCAGGCTGCGGATGGCGCGGGCGCAGAGTTGGGTCGCTTTACGGCAGGCTTGGAGCCCCTGCTCACGCGCGTGGTGGCGCGCGTCCACCTGCTGGCGCAGCTGCTCGGCGATCTCGCTCCAGTGGTTCATGGCGGGATTATACCCCGCGACATTCTCAAGGGGCGCAGGTGAACGACGGCACGGGGCGTCCTTACCAAGGGCGTATAGGGGCAGATCGCAGTGTCTGCCCCGCTCCCATAACTCAGGGGGGTTAGTTGCCGCCCGCTTTGCGCTCTTCGGCGGCGGCGCCTGAAGTGTCAGGCGCGGCGGGCTGCCCCATCGGGTTCGTAGTGGTGGGCGCAGCCGCCTCACCCTCGCTGCCCCCTTGCGTTCCGCATGCTACGAGGTTCAGCGCGAGCGTCAGCAGCGACAGGCTCATCAGGATCCAGCGTTTCATCGGTCGCTCCTTTACGGCCAGGTCTGGTTGTCGGGCAGGTTCAGACGAGTAATCGCAGGCGAGATGGCGAAGCGCCCCTGCGGCGAATAGAACCATTCGTAGCGCACCCACTTCGCGTGCCCGTCCGCGAAAATAGCGTTCGTGCCGCCGCTGTGCCGATCGGAGATCATCAGGAACACCTCGTTCCAGTTGGTGCCGCCGGGCTCGATGTAGGGGTACAGGTCGAACGGCAAGGCAGAGGTTCCGAAGACGCTGCGCAATCGCTCGGGCACGCCCTCACTCTGCGCCCGCGACTCGGTCACAAGAATCACATCGGCGGTCGTCTCCCAGCCTGCCTCGTTATGCTCCAGTCCGCTGTAGGTCGTGCGGTTGTAGCCGTAGTTGGCAATGAACTCCTCGTTTTTGGCGTAGTGCCCGTAGATGCGCGGGGCGACTTTGGAGCAGCCGCGTGCGGTGATGGCAGCCGGCGCGTTCGTCGGGAAGGTGCCCACCAGCAGCGAGCCAGGGCTGTCGTCGTTCGCGCGGCAGCCGTCGGCGGCGGTATACTCCACCAAGCGCGGTTTCGGCGCAGACGACTGCGGACACACGAAGATGTCCCAGTTCTTAATGTACGGGTAGAGCGGGATATGCCACTCCCACCACATATACACATGGTAGCCGTCG